>ERZ1673745.1642-NODE-1642-length-14549-cov-4.161308_pt1 | contig 14549 bp, 15 predicted proteins | sample MGYA00580206_ERZ1673745 | MGnify/ENA primary metagenome ERZ1673745 (study PRJEB41218, sample SAMN15661753) | gut metagenome | host: Homo sapiens | place: Canada: London | collected 2015-08-20/2019-03-30 | study: EMG produced TPA metagenomics assembly of... | reverse complement strand
TCCTCCTCGGCCAGAATTTTTTTCGCCATATCACAGGTCGTAAAATCTTTACCATTTGTAAAGTCGGCAATTTCCTGATACCTCAATATGGCACAACGCTCGGAAGCCACATTGTCATTCAGCAGACAAACAGAATCAAAGTCTTGTGGAGTATCGTATTTGCATCTTGCCAGTTCCGACCACTTTTGGGGATCCAAAACAGGAACGCCTTCCAGTTCGATGATACGTTTAGCAATCATTTCGGCATGCTTGCGTTCTTCATTGGCGTGTTCTTCAAACTCACTCTGTACATTCGGACGCATAGCACCTTCGACAACCAAAGCACCGATCCAATACTGATAGTATGCCAACCATTCTTCAGCCAATGCTGCGTTTAACTGTGAAATCAAGCTTTCCACATCCAATTTTCCTTGCAGGATTTTTACACTCTCTTTAGCCATAATTTTAGTGTTTAGTTCATTTTGTTCTTTTTATACGTACTACGGCCAAAGAAGTTGTTTGTCGTCCGATAGACCGGGAGATCTATTCGGAAACCTTCATCAAAATATTCAGGATCGTTATAATGAGGCAGGTATAGAAATCATATCCCCGCATTACAGCTATACAGGAGGGCAACGAATCTACCCTCCCTAAATCCGGTCAGTTGTAATACCCTAATTGTTCCAATACTTTTTCAGCCTTTTCCAGCTTCTTTTTTTGCTGTAAATGATCCGGCAGGCCTGAGGTTGCATTCGACTTCAGATATTTTGCGGGCAACGTTTCCTGATAAAACCGGATAGTCATATCCGACTTATTGGTAAACATTCCATCGGCCCGGTTTTGTGCCGGCTGTCCGGCTTTCAATCCGGTATATTCCTCCATCTGCTCCACCGTATCGAAACTATAGGGATGAATGGCCATACCCGAACGGTAAATCAATTCACCGTTTCCGGGAGACAAAAGTTCATCATAATGATTAGGTGCCCCTGCAATACTAGGCCCCATAATCACAGCCCCGTTTTCTATACCGAAATTGATTTTGGCAGCATATTGCTCGGGGGTATTTTGTTTTAAGTCAGAAACGTCATTCCCTAACCACAATAAAAAGCAGGTAGGAATCCGTCGTGGGAAAGCTTCTTTCAGTTTTACCAGGCTCTCGTCCGAAAAAGTCTGCAAAATCACCCGGGCCGACGAATTTGCAATAGCTACTTTGCCCGCGGTTACCGGAATTTGTTTCATTTGTCCGGCATCCGGATGATACCAACCCAGTCTTTGTAATTCTATCACCAAATCTTTTTCCATACCCGGAAACAAATGAGGTTCTTTGGTTTCGGGATAAATACCGGGACGATTACCGTTATCGTCAGGATCTTTTTCGTAACGGGTGTGCTTTCTCCCCTGCCCGTCGATATCGTACACTCTTTTTCCTGCCCGGTCTCTGACTATGCGATAGCCCTCGGCTATACGCACGACATCTTCCAAGGTCAGTATGTCTAAGCCTTCGAATGCTTTTCTGGCCCGATCCGGATTCGCTTTGTTAAACCACGAACCGGCATCCAGTTGTCTCAGCTCTTCCAGGGTAAACTCCGAAACAGGCGAGTCGGCCCGATCCGGAAATACGGTTTCAACATTCGTCGTACGCCTCAGATTGACATCGTGCAGAGCAATCAATACCCCATCTTTCGTTCGTTGTAAATCCAGTTCCAGGTAATCGGCTCCGATATTACGGGCCCAACGCATGGCGGCTTCGGTTTCCTCCGGAGCCCAATACGTCGTACCCCGATGGGCTATAACAATATTCCGGGGTAAATAATCCAAAACTTCACGGGATTCAGGAGGTAAAGTCTTTACTTTTACCTCTCCGGGCAATATCGTTTTCCCGGTCGCCAGCATCAACAATACGGGTAAGAGCATTTTCATCGGTATTATTCTTTTATTAATAAGGCAAAAATAAAGAATAAAGCTGATATCCCCTCATTAAAAGCCCACGGGTTTGTTACAAAACCATGAAGATTTGGCAGACCTCCAAACAGATTTTATGACAATTTTTCCTTTATTCTGCCAAAACAACATAACACACTCATTACAAGCAATTTAACACACAAAGCATCTCTTTCTTCTTTCTTATTTATTATCAATAAATTACACATAATCTACAAAAAAATACGTATTTCCCCACAAATTGCGGCATACCGATTGCAATCTCCTAAAACGAACACGGTTTAAAATACCGGTTCTACCCAATGAATATGTTAAACTTAAATAATAGGAGGATTAAATTATGGTACCTGTAAGAAGAACACAGACTTGGTTACCGGATATCTTCAATGATTTCTTCGATAACACGTGGATGGAAAAAACCAATGCTACTGCACCGGCAATCAATATTCGGGAAACCGAAACAAATTACGAAATCGAAGTTGCTGCACCGGGTATGACCCGTGAGGATTTTACCATCAAAATCGAAAACAACAACCAGTTGGTGGTCAGTATGGAAAAGAAACACGAACAGAAAGAAGATAAAAAAGAAGAGGGACGCTATCTGAGACGTGAATTTTCATATACCCGCTTCCAGCAAGCGATGATCTTGCCCGATGATGTGGTAAAAGAGAAGATTCAGGCCAGGATGGAACACGGTGTATTGACCATCGATATCCCGAAACAAACGGTAATTCCGGAAGAAAAAAACGGACGAACGATTGAAATCAAATAATAAAAAATCCCGGATTGTTTCCGGGATTTTTTATTACAAATATTCTTTGATATCCTGCAACTCCACCAATTTATTTACAATCGCATAAATAGTCAGGCCTGCCGGACTATGAATCTGTAACTTACGGGCTATATTCCGTCGGTGAGTAATCACCGTATGGGCCGACAAATACAAGGCATCTGCAATTTCTTTATTAGTCATCCCTTTGACGACACAAGTAATAATTTCTTTTTCCCGGCTACTCAACACTTCCTGTCCGGCTAATTCTTCTTCTGTCTCTTCCCCGGGAACATTCAACAGGCGATTCAATTTTTCCCTGATCGTATCCGCATCGTCATATATCGTCAGAGACTCATCGTAATTCCGCAACACACCCTGATCGGCCACCGAACACATCAAAGCAATACATTTCACACCCGCATTCTGAGGCGTTTCTTTAAATTTACGCACATCGAAATATCCGGTAAATGACGGATTTACAATCAGAATTTCAGGCTTATGAAATCGTACACATTCATCCAACGATTCTTCGGAGACTAACTCTATCGGAAGAATTTTCAATCCCTGAATCCGCTTCAAGACCAATGCCAATCCACTACGGACGATCATCGATGTCTCGGCTATAGCAATCTTTAAAACTTCATCTTCCTGCATTTTCCTGTACTTTCTTTTCCAATTCTGCAATCAGAGGAACAAACATATAATCTTCTACCCGGCAATGTGAACACAAATCTTTTTCACAAGAATAAATATCGAACAATACGGTATTCAACAGATTATTATTCGCCCTGGAAGGATAATATTTGACAATAATATTCTTGAGTTCGGTCAGTTTAGTCTCGATCTGGTTATGACGTGCAACAAAAACACCGATATTATATCGCCCGGTATCCTCACCCTGCAATAGTGCATTCACATATTTAAAAACCACCTCATTCTCATATCCCATATGTGCCCGCACCTCGTTGACATATTCATCGTAAAATTTCAAAATCAGAAAAGCAACGTCATCCTGCGAACAATCGATGGCATCTATTAACCTCCGCCGGATCACCGGCAGATTATAATCCAGAAAATAAGAATGAGCCTGCTTCAAATATTCCATCAGGGCTTCAACCGATATCTGGTCATGAAACTCTTCGGACACACAACATTCCCCATCCATAAAATTCACAACAGCCAGAAAAGTACCCGTATGCACCCCCTGACGTTCACATACCTGCTGTACAGTCTGGTCACCGAATCCCAAGGATAACCCGAACCGACTCATCACCAGTAACAGGTTATAATTCTCACAAATCAGATCACTCATCTTATCTGTACCGGAATATTTTAAACGCTTATTCATTCTAAATAAATTTAATCATGCAAAATAAACATTTTATCCGATTCCAACCAATCCCTATTTTTAGGTATTTTTCAATAATCAGCCCATTAGTTTAACCACAATTAAAATTTTTTCGACATAATAAGCCACCCCATTTCTCTTCCGCTCCGTAAACAGAACAGTGATCTGCACAGAATAGATAAGCAGTTGACTTATAATAACTTTAAATCACTATTTTTATGAAAAAAACAGGTATTTTTTACGGTTCCACCAACGGTGATACCGAATCTGTAGCGAATAAAATCGCTATTCAATTGGGGATCGGGAAAGAAGATGTACACAATGTCGCCGATACAACGCCCCATGCCGTACAACCCTACGAAGTATTGTTATTAGGTTGTTCGACCTGGGGAGTCGGGGAAATGCAGGACGACTGGAATGATTTCCTTTTCAAACTCAAAGATATGGATCTGAAAAACAAAACCGTCGCCTTGTTCGGATGCGGAGATTCGGTCAGTTTTAGTTCCAGTTTTTGTGATGCTTTGGGTGTCATCTATCACGAGCTTCAACACACCGGTTGTACTTTTACGGGAGAAGTAGACCTCTCTGAATATCGTTTCGATGGTTCCGGTGGAGTTATCGACGGTAAATTTGTCGGGCTCCCGATCGACGATAATAATGAATCGGACCGAACCGATACCAGAATAAAAAAATGGACAGACCGCTTAAAAGTAACGGTTTTATCCTGAAGTCAGCCTGCTATGAGGCTACGATCGGTCGCTTTCCGAAGTCACCGATCGTATATGTTCCAATTCCGTACACCAAAATCTTTTTTTACAGGCTGTGTGAAAACAATCTTTAAAACAACTTAAAGTGTCAAGTATATAAAGTCTTTTTTATACATTTGCATTCAATAAAAAAGATTCCGATGAAAATACAACGACTTATATTTCTGATTTTCACAACGATCGCAGTGTTCGCCTGTGTGACCGACCATCCTTCACCCCAGGTATTGAAAATTTCCGAAAACACCCTCCGGTTTTCCGGTAACGGCGGTGCATGGAAACTAACGGTCAACAGTAACTGTGAATGGAAAATCACAGGAGGGGATACCTGGTGTAAAACCGATAAACTGGAAGGCAGTAAAACGGCCGAAATATTAATTCAGGTAGATACCAACGACACCAAAGCCGAAAGAGATACCCGTTTTACTTTTACCTGCGACCAGAAAGAGGCTGAAGTACATGTATATCAGGATACAAGCGGCAACAACTATTATTATGAACTGCCCGTTATTTTTCATTTATTCTATGCGGATGAAACCGACAGTTTGCAAAATGCTTCCGGAGAATTCTTCACCAAAATGATCGACGAATGTAACCGTTTATACAATACAGGTACCAATAGTATTCCTATGAACCTGAAATTGGTGGCGGCTACCGAAGATCCTGCCGGTAATCCCCTGGCCGAACCCGGCATCGAACGCATCCTGAAAACCCCGGCAGCAGTCATGAGCTGTGAGGATTTCATGGCTCAAAGCAATACTTCGTTCAATTCATTCGTTTGGGACCTGAATAAATACATCAATGTATTTGTATATACCTTTAAAGAAAAGACCACGGCAGGCATCTCCCACCTCCCATACACCCCCCGTGAAAACAGTCTTCCGGGCCTGACTGCGAATAACCACTATTTCTCGAACATGCCTTCCTATACCCATTGTATTTCTATCAACAATACCTATATCACCGAGGATGACGTTTATACGACTTTAGCCCATGAGCTGGGCCACTATTTGGGGTTATTCCACGTATTCTCCGAACAAGAGTGCAACGAAACGGACTATTGTGAGGATACCCCCAATTACGACCGCAATGCCTATACCGAATGGTTAGGTACGCTCACGCAACCTTACAATTTTCTGGAAGTGGTCAAAAGAAACGGATGTGAAGGAGAAAGCTTTATATCTACCAACGTCATGGACTATTTCCATTCCTACCAAAACCGGTTTACCGCCAATCAATACAGCCGGGTACGCCATGTATTGGAAAATAGTCCCCTGATCCCCGGACCGAAAAACATCATTACGACGAAAGTGGCGCGGGAAGATATCGTTCCTGCAGCCAGAGCAATAGAGTAGCCTTCTGTTCTTATTTTCCTTTTTTCCACAACTGCCAGCTATTGATCATATTTTGCCACATATTATATATTGATTAGCATATATAATTGATTATCAGGAAAGAAGCCCACCTATTACTAACAGTGGGTAACAAAATAGTAACAAAAAAAACGAAGAAATTCGCTTTGTGGTGGGCTTCTTATGCAAAGGTAACAAAAGGCAGAATATCCGCAAAAATAAAGCTGGCGAAAAGAGAAACAATCTTTTTCTTTTCGCCAGCACCTATCTTGCTGTCGGTACAAATAAGTTTAGTCCGTTTTGGATATATAGACAAAGGAACGTACTAAACTAATCTGTAACCTTTTTATTATAATACTCCAAAAATGCCACTTCGCCTATTTCACTTAACAGTTTCTGATTCTCAATAAAATTCTGTCCATACTTTAGCCAACGCTTGGTAAAACCTTTGAATTTGGTACATGGAAAGCTGCTGCATTGGAAACAATGTGTTATCTCTTTCTCCAAACAGCATAAATGAAATGTTTTGCATTTTTCACAGCGAGAACTATTTAGCTCGGCTCCTTTGCAAGGTCTTTTTTCTCTCGTATATGTGGGACACCCCCCACAAAAAACACCACAAGCAGGAATACGACCATTATAAGGCTTGACTTTAGTTATTCCCTTTGCCATCCAAAAATTAGTAAGAGAAAGCTGATTCGCTTTGCGCTTTTGTTCTTCCTCTACTATATAGCCTCTTTTTTCAAAGAAAGGACGGGCTGTTAAGCTCACTTCAGACGTAATCCGCATAATCCCGGATGTAATTGCATACCGTTCTATTTCTTCCAAAAGCATCGTAGCAATACCTTTACCTTGAAAGTCCTTGTGAACAAACATAGAATGTAAATAGCCTTGGGGCGTAATAGATGAAAAACCAACGATTTGTGAGCGTTGATTAACAGCTACAATAAAATAGTGAGTCTTTATCATATCTTCTATTTCAGAGAGATTATCTCCGCACGATGCCCAGTCTTCAACTTCGGATTGTGAATAATCACGTCTGTTTATCACAAGAACAGTATTTTGAAATAACTCTTTCAGCGCAACAGCATCCGACTGCTGAGCTTCCCTGATTGTAAAGTCCTCCTTCATATCTATTATATTAAATTCTTTCCAGTCTTTTTTATTTTGTAGCTATTATAGAATAGACCATCGGAATATTATTACTTAAATGCTTTATCCTATATTTGTTAGGTTCACATTCAACTGTTTGAGAAAAACAATTATAGGGTGAATAATCAAATTCATCAAAAGAAGATATTGTGAGCCCACTTTGTATAAGGCTATTTAGAACCTCACTCAAACTATGATTCCACATCACACATTCTTGCAACAAATCGTTTTCTCCGTCCGTATAGGTTCCATCTTGAATTTCTCTAATTGCACCGGAATTAAAGTAATTATATTCAATCCTTTTAAAGTCATCATCAAACACCCACAAAATCGGATGAAACTCCACAAATATAAACTTCCCATTTGGTTTTAGATAATTTGAAATAATCTTAGCCCACTTACCCATATCAGGTAACCAGCCAATCACTCCATAGCTTGTAAATACAATGTCGAATTGTTCATTCAAGTAAGTAGGTAAATCATAAATATCACAGCAAATAAAAGTTGTATTAACATTTGCTTTCTTGGCTAATATTTTTGCATTATCAATCGCTTTATCCGATAAATCAACACCTGTAACATTTGCCCCAAGTCTGCCCAACGAAATAGTATCTTGTCCGAAATGGCATTGTAAATGCAGAATAGATTTACCCTTTATATCTCCAAGTAAATCAAGTTCTATATCATTGAGAGATGATTCCCCTTTCAAAAAGCCTTTGACATCGTAAAAGTCAGATTTCAGATGCACATCTACCCTGCTGTTCCAAGACTTCCGGTTTATTTCTAAATAATCAAAATCCGCATTCATTCTTTTAATATTAAATGGATTATGTGCAAATATAGCAAAAGGTACAGTATATCATTCATTGTGAATTGCACTTTTTACTGTATTTCAGCAAAATACCTCTCTTTACAGGCTAAAACCTTTGCTCCTTTTCTGCCCCTCTTTCGGTTGTATCCTTTGATAGAGTTTGCAAAACTGCTCCCTGAACCAATCGGATACATTTTTTTGATTGATGATTAGCATTAATTTGTTCTTTCCAACAGTTGAATCTGTTACTATTTGTGCAGTCACCTGTAAAGTATCAATAGATACGCTACACTTTTTCTTTTCGTAGGCAAATCCAAAATCTGTATCTTCGTAGCCTGAAAGAAGCTATACGGAAAATACGGATGCGCCAAAAATGGCTTGAGCTATACGTCGAAACGGGTTCTGTGACAGACTTGCCAATATGAAGATAACACCTGAAATTGAAACCATTATCCTTAATCTGCGTGAGACGAGAATATGGGGAGCACAACGGATTGCCAACAATCTGCTTAGGAAGAAAATAAAGTTCTCAGCCATGACGGTGTGGCGTATGTAAAAAAGCATCAGGTCAAAGCTGTTGTGAAACGGCGTAAAAAGTCAGACTATATCCGATATAGTAAAGAAATTCCCGGGGAAAGGGTTCAGCTGGATGTAATGAAAGTACGAAACGGAGCATACCGGTTCACGGCCATAGATGATTGTACCCGTTTGAGAACCATTCGTGTATATCCCGATAAAAAAGCGGAAAGTACAATTCATTTTTTAGGAGAGATACTGAACACTTTTCCTTTTCCCGTTCAGCGGATACAAACTGATTGGGGAACAGAATTTTTCAATTATGACTTCCAATATGAACTGCATGACCATTTTATCAAATTCAGACCAATCAAACCAAGGACTCCGCATCTGAATGGCAAAGTTGAAAGGTCTCAGCAGACCGATAAGACAGAGTTTTGGAATCTTATAGATTTGTCGGACAAGACACTTGATTTGAATGTGATGGCTATGGAATGGCAGGAGTTCTACAATAAGAAACGACCACATTCCTCACTGAACGGCAAGACTCCGATGCAAAAACTCAAGTCTGTCAAGCACCTTGTTCCGATCCAGCCCGATGTGAGTGAAAAATTCTGGGAGTCAAACGAAGAAATTCTTCCACGTAATTACAAGTATCCTAAATTCATTAAACATCGAAATAAGAAAACTGTTATTCGATAAATCATGGAGAATCAAAATATATCGCAGATTATTTTACGCTTTTAAACTCATCGGTCGGGGAACGGCCAGTGCCAAGGGGCGGGACCACCCATCCAAACAAGCGTAAAAATCCAGTAAGCTAATGTAGCGAATCTATTGTTATAGCACAAGTCACCTTATCCGTTGCGAAATTCCGTTTGTACTCTTCGGAATAGAGTGTGCCGTTATGCTCTATCTTTTCCCCTAACATCAGTTTTGCTGTTTGTTCAGTTGAGAAACCGACAATATGACATAGCCTTTCCATTCGGAAAAGTTCTTTTAGTAGTGGAAGCCACGCACAAGCCTTTTTAATCATCTGTGACAGCCGTGATATCTCCTTTCGGGCTTCGTCTAGTTCCTTGATATGCTTACCCTGCGCTTTCATCAATTCCCTGCTGTGCTGTTCCCGTTGCTCTTGCATCATAATTTGCAATCTTTCGATGATTTCGTCACGAGTGGCAACTTCCTCATATAACTGCCTGTTCTCCTGTTTCAACTCCTTAATTTCACCACTCCCTAAAAAAGAACCCACCTTTGCTATAATGGCGGTTTTCGCTTCGGTCTTAACGGCTTCCAGCTTGTCGGTCTTGATTTCTTTCTTAACCTGCTTTAGCTGTTTTTCCGCTTCGTCCTTCTCACTTTGGAGTTGCTGCACGTCTGTTTCGAGTTCTCCCGTCTGCCGTTTCAAATCACGGTAATATTGGGCAGTGGTGACGTGCCTTGCTTCCGACCCACGCACACCACGCTGCAACCCGTATATATCCATGATATTGGCGTAGTCGTCATGGTAGCCTATCAACTTGTCACGGTTCAATACATCATCAGCACATAGCCGGGCTGCATTCGTTTTCTTTCGGTAGGAACGCTTACCCTCCGTTTGCTTCTGTTTTGCTTTCCTGCGCTCTCCCGTTACTATCGGTACGATGGTAGCGTGTATGTGAGGTGTGGTTTCGTCCATGTGCAGAACTGCTGAAACGGTATTCTCCCGTCCGAAAGTCTTGTGCAACCATTCCATACTGTCGTTGCACCATTCGTCCATACGCCCGTCTTGCTGTATCTTCATCATATCCTCGTGTGTTCCCGACATCATAACACGGATAGCCCTTACTTGGTCGGGGGTAATCTTCCGTTTGATGCCTGCCGACTTGATGCGATGTGCTATCGCTTCATCACGTACCGTCACACCTTCGGGAAGTTCCACCAGTTCCCGATTGAGATGTGTACGTGTAGGATCCACATTCGGAGCTATCACCCTGCGCTCGATATGGTCGGACATACGAGCGTCGGATGCTCCCTTTGCTTTCTTGAAATCAAGGGTGAAATATCCCATATTGAATATTGGTTTTTCGTTAGACAATTCCGCTTGCCTTGCACATTCGCCGCATGGCTCACGGGGTTTCAAAAGGGGCGATGCCCCTTTGCTCGATAGGGTGTTTTTAGCGGTGCTTGCACTGCGTGAAGAAAACGCCCTATTGAGCTATGGCTTTTCTTACTCAAAAGCCTGTGGAAAGCGTGCGGTAACTACATTCTGAACCCTCTGCTTTTCTTTTTGGCTGGTTGTTGTTCCTGCCTGTCGGCTTGTTTGACTGTCTGTGATTGTTTGGTCTGCTGTGTCAAGTCTGCCGACTGTATCAACCGTTTTCCACACAAATAATCATTCAAATCTTTATAGCCACTATAAATGCGTGAGGAATCACGGACACGGAAACTGTACTCTTTATAAAGTTCCTGTACGGCTCTTATCCCTGCCGTATCATTGTCGAAAAAACAATGTATTTTCTCATAATTCCCCAACGGGTACAAGGCTTTGGAAAGATTGGAAACGGAGTTCAGAATAAGATAGTCCTGCTTGTCGAAGTCGGGATAATCAGGACAATTTTTCTGTCGCAAGGTCAGAAAAGAAAGATAGTCCATAAACCCCTCGAACACATAGCAGGTTTCTTTAGGTTCTCCAGTCTGCCGTATATGGGTGATGTCTTTAGGAGCTATGCAGCCTTTAAAATATTTATTGCGTACCTCATAACCTCCCGATGCATTAGGAAAGCCGATGGCAAAGTTCCATTTACCGTTAAGCGAGAAACGGACTTCCATACATTCTTTTTTCGCAAGTGCTGTATTTATGCCTCTATCCTGCAAGTATGCAAACAAGGCAGGAGAAGAAAGCGGTACTGTTTCCAAATGTTGGAAACTCGGTTGTGTTGATGACTGCTGGCGAAAGGAAAAAGAAACGGGACGGATAGAGGGGCTTTGCTCCGCTATACGGTCTAAAAGGTAAGGTAAACTGTCGGATGCGTAAAGTTCCTGTGCCAATGCAAGGATGTTGCCGCCTTTACCGGCTCCAAAGTCGTACCATAAATTGCGGTCTGTGTTCACTTTGAAAGAAGGCTCTTGTTCCTCTCTCAACGGTGATTTATACCAAAGACTATTACCCTGTTGCTTTATCGGATTATAGCCTAAACTGTGCAGATAGTCTGCCAACTTTATATTTTTGGATTCTTCGATTGTCATAATCTGAATGTATTGGTGAATGAATAATTGAATCAGTTCCGTTTAGTCCGCTATATATACACCCGAACTGTACTAAACTTATCTTGTACTTAATCGTACAATGAAAAGAAGTCCATTCCTTCTTTATATACACACGGACTAAACCAAACTTGCTTTTAGTAGTGGAAATCAGAATTGAACTTGTAGCCTTTTCCCTCTTTTATTATCATGCGCTTGTTTACAAGGAATTTGTTCAAGTCCACGAGAATATTGCGCCCACGTTCAAAACCGATACTTGCGTAACCTTTTTTCAAGGCTGCGATAACATTGGGATAGCCTTGTACTACATCCTTTCCAAATCCGTTTTCCAACGCTTCACGGTGCTGTTGCTCCGTAAGTTCCGTAAGCGGAAAGTTGCGGTTCTGCTTGGGTTGTTCAAAAACATAGTCTTTCACAACTTCGGGCAATGCAGTTTCATTAATGCGAAATGCAAACGGTTCAAAGTCCTTGTCCCGTATGTGCATCGCCTTTACCTCGCTAATATCCACATCCTGCGTGCTTTTGGTTATCTGTAAAACGGTTTCAGCCTTGTTGTTAAGTTCCGTTCCTATATGCCCACGTGTATTATCATCCGCTTTATTCAAGTGTAGTACAGTGTGAATATGCAAATTATACTCACTTGACCACCGCATTAAAAGATTGATGAGGTCGGATGATTCGCTGGGGCTATTGATGTCGTACATCAAATCACGGATGCCGTCTATAATGACAAGACCAATTCCCTCCATATTAGCAAGCATATAGTCTATTATCTGCTTTCGCTTGTCGGGTGTGTATTCCCTCAACACGACAAAGATAAAGTCCTCTCTATCCTTATCGGTAGGAAGTCCAGCCAAACGCATGATGCGTTCCATCACCTTATGGCAGTGGTATTTGCTCTGCTCTGTGTCCACATATAGAATTTTACGCTTATTGTCAGGTAAGTATGCTGAATAGTGCAAAACTTCGTCATTCTTCAACGCTGCCGCCACAATAGCGGAAATATTGAACGTCTTTTTACTTTTGGCTTTACCTGTGGATGCGCTAAAATTTCCCAATGTACCGATAGTAGAACCATTTACCCAAAGGATTTCGGGCGGTACATCGTAGGTGTCAGTAATCTTTAAATGAATAGTTTTCCATAGGACTGCAAAATCTTCTCTTGTCATTGCAGCTTCTTTCTTATTTTCCGTCACTTTCTTGTTTTCCATAGCTTTACTTCTTTAAAGGACGGTTACTACTAAGGATATACTTCTGCGCTTCCTGCTCTATCTGCGCCTGTGTCTTGATGGGATTTTGGCGTAGCCATGCCTCCAAATCTGCCCGTTCAAAAAACAGCATCTTACCCTGCGGTTTATAATGGGGTATCAAGTTACCCGAAGTCAGCTTGTACAGGTAGCTTTTGGAAAGATTAAGAAACTTGCTCGCTTCATCAAAGCTAAGCACATTCTTAGTTAAAAACAGCATCTGTTCGAGTTCCTCAACTCGCATCTCTAATGTCTTATCCATATTGCTTTTTTGGATTAAGTGAAACAATATGAAGGTGCGCACCCTCGTTTTCTTTTCGTTAACGAGTGCAAAGGTATTGAGGATTAGCTTGATAGTGGATTAAGCTATGTTTGAGGTCTTAACCTATTCTTAAAGTCTTTTCAGTTGTTTGATATAGTTGTATATGGTTGCAAATCCTTTCTCATGGGAGATGCCTTTCACGTAGTTGGTTGCTGTGGCTAAATCCCCTTGATTGAGATATTTATCCCTACTTTTGTCTTTGGAAAGAAATAGTTTATTGTTAGCAATGACCGATTGCCAATTAGCGGTAATCAAGGACCTATTACTTAATTCCGAAAAAAGGAAAGCTACATATCTATTATTGTTTGACCTTAATATTGCATTAGGCTTACAGGAGAGTATCGCTTTCAAGTCATCAACAGTTACAGAAGCATTGAACATCTTAACCTCGTTTATGCAATCCACAATTAATTCAATCTGTCTATCATTAAGAATTGAATCAAAAGGATTTTCAGTTTCAGCAATAGGGGGTATGGCTTTTATCGGAAATTCGACGTTTGTTATTGGCTTCTGTACTTCCTGCTCCTGCTGTGGTTGCGTTTCTATCTGCACTCTGCTTTCTTTCTTTTTTCGTAAATATGCCAAATATCTTTCCAGCACAACGGCTCTAACAACTACGGAAAAATAAGGCAGTTCTTCATCGTAAGTCGCATTATCTTGTTCATATCTGGAGTAATCAAATGAAGTGACAGAAAACGTAAGGTATTTCCTTTTTTCATCAGGTTTCATTGATTCATAAAAGCTGCTCTCCCAAAAAAAATCAGAGGAGCTAAAATAATTGGATATCTCAGATAAGACAGCATTATGCATATACAACTGCATAAGTTCATCCGAAATCCGCAAATATTCTTGCTTTTCCAACTCTTCTAATAGTACAGTATCTAAATAACTAAATTTGGTAGACAGACCGTTCACTAAGATTATATAAGAATAATTGATACAACGATTAAATACACCTTGTATGTTATCAAATGTTTCTTTCAGATTTTCGCTCATAACTTGCAATATATCATTAGACTGAACAAAAATACAGAAAAGAATAATTTGGGATATTCAGTAAATAGTATAAAATTAGCCAACTAATTCATACACAAAATGT
>ERZ1673745.1635-NODE-1635-length-14593-cov-7.443665_pt1 | contig 14593 bp, 15 predicted proteins | sample MGYA00580206_ERZ1673745 | MGnify/ENA primary metagenome ERZ1673745 (study PRJEB41218, sample SAMN15661753) | gut metagenome | host: Homo sapiens | place: Canada: London | collected 2015-08-20/2019-03-30 | study: EMG produced TPA metagenomics assembly of... | reverse complement strand
CATTTTATAATAAAATAAATTCTTGGATATTGGCGATGGCGTTTGCGGGCCGCAGCCGCCATCGACTTTTTTATTCTTCAATGTGTGCGCCGTACACGAACAAGCGTGTGCGTACAGCGCGGGATAGGGAAGGATTGACCCGGAATTGACCCCAATTTGTATTCCAATAAGAAACGGAGTGGCACTAAACCATGGCGAAGTACATCGTCAAGCGCGTGGCAATGGGCATTTTCAGTGTGTTCATCGTTGCGACCCTTACCTTTTTCATCATGAACCTGGTCCCCGGCGGTCCGTTCGTGGCTGAAAAGTCCATCAGCAAGGCAGCCCAGCAGGCTCTGGCCGAGAAATACGGTCTGGACAAGCCTCTGGGGGTGCAGTACCTTAACTATATGAACAGCCTTGTCCACGGCGACATGGGCCTGAGCTTAAAGCAGCGCGGCCGTACCGTCAACCAGATCATCTTCTCCAAGCTGCCGGTCTCTGCCCGCACCGCCGGTCTGGCCGTGCTGGTAGCGCTCTGCGTCGGCATCCCGCTGGGCTGTCTGTCTGCGTATAACCGAGGGAAATGGGCGGACAACCTGATTATTGTCTTCGCCACCTGCGGCATCGCCATCCCGAGCTTTATCTCAAGCGTTGTGCTGCTCTACACCTTCGGTATGAACCTCAAGCTGCTGCCCACCGTCGGCCTGAACGAGCCTGCGGCCTACATCATGCCGGTCACGGCGCTGGCGATCTATCCCACCGCCTACATCACCCGCCTGATGCGCTCGAGCCTGCTCGATGTCATGGGGCAGGACTACATGCGTACCGCCCGCGCCAAGGGTGTTTCCAGCGTGAAGATCCTCTTTAAGCATGCGCTGCGCAACGCCATTCTGCCCGTTGTCACCTATGTCGGCCCGATGCTGGCAGGCCATGACCGGCTCCTTCGTGGTTGAGAAGATCTTCTCGATCCCGGGTCTGGGCCGCGACTTTGTGTCCGCCATCACCAACCGTGACTATACAATGATCATGGGCACCACGATTCTGCTGGCCGCCCTCGTCATTGTGGCCAATGTGGTCGTTGATATTCTGTACAAGATCATCGACCCGCGCATCAAGCTGAAGTAAGGAGGAGCAGACAAAATGGAAAATCTGAAAAAGAATCCGTTGAGCCTGCAACTCAACGTGGAGGATTTCGCCCCCGCATCCAACGAGGAGAAAAAGAGCCTTGTCATCATGCGCGAGAGCGTCAACTTCTGGAAGGACGGCATGCGCCGTCTGCGCAAAAACAAGATCGCCATGGTCAGCCTGGTCGTCATCCTACTCATCGCGTTTATGGCCTATGTTCTGCCGTCCCTGTGGCCCTACAGCTATGAGCTGCAGATCAAGGGCAGCAACAACCTTGCTCCGTTTGAGTATTCTGCCGCCGAGCAGAAGCTCATCGATGCGGGCGAGAAGGTCTTTCCGCACATTCTCGGCACCGACCGTATGGGCCGTGACTTCGCCGTGCGTGTCATGATGGGCACCCGCGTCTCGCTGTCTGTCGGCCTGCTGGCCTCGGTGCTGGTCCTGCTCATCGGCGCGACCTACGGCGCCATCTCCGCGTTTGCGGGCGGCTGGATCGATAACATCATGATGCGTATTACCGATATTCTCTACACCATCCCCGACATCCTGCTCATCATCCTGCTGGCCATGGCCATCAAGGAACCGCTGGAGAGCTTGGCCACCAAGCCCGGCTTCGGCTGGATGCAGAAGCTCGGCCCCAACATGGTGTCGATCTTCATCATCTTCGCGCTGCTGTACTGGGTCGGCATGGCGCGTATCGTCCGCTCTCAGGTCCTGACGCTGAAGGAGAGCGAGTATGTCACCGCAGCCCGCGCACTCGGCGCGTCCGGCGGCCGCATCATCAAGAAGCACCTGCTGACGAACTGCATGGGCACCCTGATCGTCACCACCACCCTGCAGATCCCGTCCTCCATCTTTACCGAGAGCTACCTGAGCTTCCTCGGTCTGGGCGTTGCGGCGCCCATGCCGTCTTTGGGCTCGCTTGCAACCGATGCCGTCAAGGGCATGAACACCTACCCCATGCTGCTGATCGCGCCCGCGCTGATGATCAGCATCATGATCCTTGTGTTCAACCTGTTCGGCGATGGTCTGCGCGATGCTTTTGACCCGAAACTGAAGAGCTAAAGGAAGGGAGGAAGAATCATGAGCGAAAAAATTCTTGAGATCAAGGACGAACGCCTGTCCTTCTTCACCCCTGCCGGTGAGGTCAAGGCGCTGAACGGCGTTTCCTTCAGCATGAATCAGGGCGATGTGCTGGGCATTGTCGGCGAGTCCGGCTCCGGCAAGTCTGTCACGGCCTACTCCATTATGGGCCTGACCGCCTACCCCGGCCGTCTGGTCGGCGGTACGGTGTGGTTCAACGGCCACCAGATCGACAAGATGACCGAGAAGGAATTCCGCAAGATTCGCGGCAATGAGGTTTCGATCATCTTTCAGGACCCGATGACGAGCCTGAACCCGGTGTACACCATCGGCAACCAGATCGTCGAGGTCATCCTGCTGCACACCAAAAAAACCAAGGAGGAGGCGTGGGCCCGCGCCAAGGAGCTGCTGGAGCTGGTCGGCATCAACGAGCCGGAGCGCCGCCTGAAGCAGTACCCGCATGAGCTGTCCGGCGGTATGCGCCAGCGCGTGATGATCGCCATTGCACTGGCCTGCGAGCCGAAGCTGCTCATCGCCGATGAGCCGACCACCGCGCTGGATGTGACCATTCAGGCGCAGATCCTTGAGCTGATGAACGACCTGCGCCACAAGCTGGGCATGTCCATCATCATGATCACCCATGACCTCGGTGTTGTTGCCCAGATGTGCGAGAAGATCGCCGTCATGTACGCCGGTCACATCGTCGAGTACGGCACGACCGATGAGATCTTCTACAACCCCCAGCATGAGTACACCAAGGGCCTGATCAACTCGATCCCCAAGCTGAACGCCGAGGAGAAGGAGCGTCTGGTGCCCATTGAGGGCCAGCCCGTTGACCTGCTGAACCCGCCGGCCGGCTGCCCCTTCGCGCCGCGCTGCAAGAGCTGCATGAAGGTCTGCCTGAACAAGATGCCGCCCAAGACCGAATTGAGCGACACCCACTACACCTATTGCTGGCTGCGCCAGAAGGAAGAATTTGAGAAAGGAGGCAAGGCCGAATGAGTGAGCAGAAGAATCTGGTCGAGGTACAGCACCTGCAGCAGTATTTCCCTGCCGGCGGCATGGGCAAGAACAAGCAGTATGTGCAGGCTGTCGATGATGTAAGCTTTGCCATCCGCAAGGGCGAGACTCTGGGTCTGGTCGGCGAGTCCGGCTGCGGCAAGACCACCACCGGCCGCACCCTGCTGCGTTTGTATGAGCCGACGGACGGCACCATCATCTATGACGGCAAGGTGCTGTTTGACAAGAAAAAGAAGATCGCGGTGGACATGCTGCCCTACCGCCGCCGTATGCAGATCGTCTTTCAGGACCCCTACGCGAGCCTTGACCCCCGCATGACGATCGGCGACATTGTGGGCGAGGGCATCGACATCCACCACCTGTGCGCCAACGCCAAGGAGCGCCACGACAAGATCATCTCCCTGCTGGAGCGTGTCGGCCTGAACAGTGAGCATGCCAACCGCTACCCGCACGAGTTCTCGGGCGGTCAGCGTCAGCGTGTCGGCATCGCCCGCGCGCTGGCTGTGGACCCGGAGTTCATCGTCTGCGATGAGCCGGTCTCCGCGCTGGATGTCTCTATTCAGGCGCAGGTCGTCAATATGTTTGAGGATCTGCAGCAGGAGATGGGGCTGACCTACCTCTTTATCGCGCATGACCTGAGCGTTGTCAAGCATATCTCCAACCGCATCGGCGTTATGTATCTGGGCAAGCTGGTCGAGCTGGCCGACAGCTTTGAGCTGATCGCCCACAGCGTCCACCCCTACACCCGCAGCCTGATCTCGGCCATTCCGGTGGCTGACCCTGTGACGGCCCGCCAGAGCCACCGCATTGTGCTGCAGGGCGATGTGCCCAGCCCGCTGAACCCGCCGAGCGGCTGCCGTTTCCGCACCCGCTGCCCCTACGCCGATGAGCGCTGCGCCGCCGAGGTGCCCGAGTTCAAGGAGGTCAGCAGCGGCCACTGGGCGGCCTGCCACCATCTGGATAGGGTAAAGTAAGAATCTGTCCGCCGACTGACTTCACTTGGCCTGAGACTTATACTTATACAGGGCGGCTCACCGCGGCCGCCTTGTGTTTCTGACAAAAGTGTGCGCAGCTGAGAAACATTCATTTGTGTGCCACAGAATTGTGCGTGGGTGAAACACAAACGGATTTTCTATAAAAACAGTTACAAAAGTTACAGAACACTTGCAAATGCCGCTTTAGAGTGGTAAAGTATAAATATTCACTCCGTTGGGGGCCGCGCCCCCCGAAGGGGATTGGGTATAAAAGTATAATGAATTTGGAGGGTATTCCACATGAAGATGAAGAACATTGCTGCCGTGGCTATGGCCGGCTGCATGGCTGCTTCTCTCGCTGCCTGCGGCGGCTCTGCAAGCTCCGCAGCCTCCACCGAGACCAGCACCGCTGCATCCACCGAGGTTGCCACCGGCGAAGAGAGCACTGGCACTGCCAACGGTTTCACTGTCGAGTACGGACCTAACCCCGAGACTCTGGACCCCGCGCTGAACAGCGCAATCGACGGCGCCAACACGCTGATCACTGTCTTTGAGCCGCTGCTGCTCATCGATCAGAACAACGAGGTCATCCCCGGTCAGGCTGAGAGCTACACTGTCAGCGATGACGGTCTGGTCTGGACCTTCACGATGCGTGACGGCCTGAAGTGGAGCGATGGCTCCGACCTGACCGCGAAGGACTTTGAGTACTCCTTCAAGCGTCTGGCCGCGCCCGACACCGCTGCCCCCCTATGCTGAGACCGTTGTCGGCATGATCGACGGCTATGAGGATGCCGTCGGCAACCCCGATGCAGACGGCAACATGACCACCGAGCCTGACTTCGACGCCCTGAATGTCGTTGCCAGCGAGGATGGCAAGACCCTGACCGTCACCCTGAGCTACCCCTGCGCTTACTTTGACAAGCTGGCTGCCTTTGCCGCCATGAGCCCTGTGCAGCAGGCCACTGTTGAGGCCAACGGCGATGCATGGTGCACGCAGCCCGACACCTATGTCTGCAACGGCCCCTACATGATCACCGATTGGGTCCCCTCCGAGCGTATTGTTCTGTCCAAGAACCCGAACTATGTCGGCGGCTGGGATTCCTCCAAGATCGTTTCCGACACCATCACCCTGCTCCTGCTCGAGGATTCCAGCGCCGCCTACGCCGCTTACAACAGCGGTGAGGCACAGCTCATCAAGGATGTTCCCACCGATGAGATCCCCAGCCTGACCAAGGCTGAGGACGGCGGCGACTTCTATGTTGACACCATCCTGGGCACCTACTATGTCAGCCTGAACGACCAGAAGGAGCCGTTCAACGATGTCAATGTCCGTAAGGCTCTGAGCCTTGCCATCGACCGTGACTATGTTGCCAACACCATCATGCAGGGCACCTACACCCCCGCTTACAATCTGGTCGGCCCCGGCATCGTCGATGAGAACGGCATGTTCTACGACAACGCCAACGGCGGCAAGACCTACATCAGCGAAGACTACGAGGCCAACCTCGAGGCTGCCAAGCAGGCTCTGGCCGATGCCGGCTATCCCAACGGCGAAGGCTTCCCCGTCATCGAGTACAGCACCAACGATGCCGGTTACCACACCCCCGTTGCTGAGTATCTGCAGCAGGCCTGGGGCGAGCTGGGCATCACCGTGAACATCAACAAGGTCGAGTGGGCCAGCTTCACCCCGCTGCGCCGCGCCGGCGACTATGACGCTTCCCGTAACGGCTGGGTCATGGACTACAACGATCCCTCCAACATGATCGAGCTGTTCACCACCGGCAACGGCAACAACGATGGTAAGTACTCCAGCGCTGACTTTGATGCCGCAGTCGAGGCTTCCAAGGTTGCTGACAAGAGCGTCCACTTCCAGAAGCTGCATGAGGCTGAGGACATCTTGATGAATGATTACGCCTGCATCCCGGTGGCCTACTACAACGACTTCTGGCTGCAGAGCCCCTCTCTGAAGGGCACCTGGCACAGCCCCTACGGCTACTGGTACCTGCAGTACGGCTATGTTGAGGAGTAATTCCTTATAAAGAAAAGGCACATCCCGCGCTGGGATGTGCCTTTTTCTGTGTCTGGCTTCCCCCTTGGGGGAAGCTGTCAGCGGCCCCGTCCGCTGACTGATGAGGGAAAACCTTACCATTGTCGCCCGCAAGCGGGTTGCCACGGCAAACTTTGCCCCTCATCCGGCCCTGCTCGGCCACCTTCCCCCTGCGGGGGAAGGCAAGGAAGTTACGCGCCTAAGGTTGCCGCCATGACAGCCTTGATCGTGTGCATACGGTTCTCGGCCTCCTGAAAAACGATGGACTGGCGGCCGGTGAACACCTCGTCCGTCACCTCCATTTCGGCGCGGCCGAACCGCTCGCCCATTTCCCGGCCAATGGCGGTCTTGTGGTCGTGGTAGGCCGGCAGGCAGTGCATAAAGACGGCGGTGTGCTTGGCCTTGGCCATCAGCGCGGCGTTGACCTGATAGGGGGCCAGCGCGTTGATGCGCTCCTCCCATACGGCGGTCGGCTCGCCCATGCTGACCCACACATCGGTGTAGACGGCATCGGCCCCGGCTACGGCATCGGTGTCCTCGGTCAGGGTGACGCTGCCGCCGCTCAGGCGGGCAAACTCCTCGCAGCGGGTGACGAGCTCTTGGCTCGGCCAGTAGGCCTTCGGCGCGCAGGCCACAAAATGCAGGCCCATCTTGGCGCAGCCGATCATCAGGCTGTTGCCCATGTTGTAGCGGGCGTCACCCATGTAGACAAGCTTTAGCCCCTGCAGGCTGCCGAAGCGCTCGCGCAGGGTCAAAAGGTCGGCCAGAATCTGGGTGGGGTGGTACTCGTTGGTCAGGCCGTTCCACACCGGCACGCGGGCGTGCAGCGCCAGCTCCTCGACGATCGACTGGCCGTAGCCGCGGTACTCGATGCCGTCAAACATGCCGGAAAGTACCTCGGCCGTGTCGGCGATGGATTCCTTTTTGCCGATCTGGCTACCGGTGGGGTCCAGATAGGTCGTGCCCATGCCCAGATCGTGGGCGGCTACCTCAAACGCGCAGCGGGTGCGGGTGGAGGTCTTTTCAAAAATCAGCGCAACATTTTTGCCGCGCAGCGTGTCATGGGGGATGCCGGCCTTCTTTTTAGCCTTCAGATCGGCTGCCAGCTCCAGCAGGCCGCCGATCTCTGCGGGGGTAAAGTCCAGCAATGTCAAAAAATCATGCCCAACGAGGTCCATATTCATTCTCCTTTTAAAAATTCGTTGATAGTGTATAAATATACATACATTATAGCACATTTTCCGCGGATATGCAAGCGCAGCTTTTTGTGATATAATGATACCATGCAAAAAAACAGCGCCCGGCAAGGAGGGAAGCGGTATGGCAAAAATCTACTTTCATGTCGATGTAAACTCGGCATTTCTTTCCTGGTCGGCGCTCAAGGCCCTGCGGGACGGCGGCACGGTGGATCTGCGCACGATCCCGGCCGTGGTCGGCGGCGATGAAACCAAGCGCCACGGCGTTGTGCTGGCCAAGAGCGGCCCCGCCAAGCAGTACGGCATCAAAACGGGGGAGAGCCTGTTCGCGGCCCGCACCAAATGCCCGGGGCTGACGGTCGTGCCGCCGGATTTTGACTGGTATGTGCAGAACAGCAAGGCGCTGATCCAAATCCTGAACGACTATACGCCCGATGTTGAGCAGTACAGCATTGACGAAGCGTTTCTGGACATGACCGGGACCGAGGCGCTGTTCGGCCCGCCGCTGACGGCGGCGCACACGATCCGCCGCCGCGTGCGCCGCGAGCTGGGCTTTACGGTCAATGTGGGCATCGCCCCCAACCGCCTGCTTGCCAAGATGGCCTCGGACTTTCAAAAGCCGGACAAGGTCCACACCCTCTATCTGTACGAGGTGGAAAAAAAGATGTGGCCGCTGCCGGTGGGGGAGCTGTTCGGCGTCGGCCCCAGCGCGGCCAAAAAGCTGAACAGCTGCGGCATTTATACAATAGGGAATCTGGCCGCGCAGGACCGGGCCACGGTGGTTTCGCTGTTCGGGGCGCGCGGCGATACGCTGTGGAACTACGCCAACGGCCGCGAGGCCGACCCCGTGACCAAGCAGGGCAGCCGCGACAACAGCTACGGCAACAGCGTGACAATGCCCCGCGACCTGCCCCGCCCCGAGGAGGCGGACGCCACGATGCTGGCGCTCTGCGATTCGGTCGGTCGGCGGCTGCGGGCGGACGGCAAGACCGCCCGGGTCGTGACGGTACAGCTGGTGGACAATGCGTTCCGCCGCACCAGCCACCAGACGACCCTGCCCAACCCGACCAACTCCACCGACCGGCTCTACCGTGTGGCGGTCGAGCTGATGCGCCAGATGTGGCCGGCGCGGCCTGTGCGGCTGGTGGGCGTCAGCGCCGAAAAGACCGGCGAGGATAACTTTGAGCAGATGGACCTTTTTACCGATGCCGCGCGGATCGACAAGCAGGAAAAGCTCGACCGCGCCGCCGATGCGCTGCGCCGCAGGTTTGGCGGCGCTGCCGTGACCCGCGCCACGCTGCTGACCCCCGACACCCGCAAGCCCGAGGCACTGAGCGCCGCCAAGGAACGCGATAAGGATAAAAAGTGACGGGTGCAGCGGCCCGAACCACAAGCAGCGGGCATCCGCGCACCGCAGCGCGCGGACAAAGTATGGCTGCACCTATTGACAAGCAAGTGTATTATGCGTATAATACACTTAAAGCACAATATAAAACCGGGAAAGGAGGCGGAACACTTGGTAAATTTCAGCGGGCTGCAATTTCATGACGGCGCGCCGGTCTACCAGCAGATTGCGGAATACCTCAAACGGCAGATCCTGACGGGCGCGGCGCAGGACGGCGACCCGATGCCCAGCCGGCGGGAGCTGGCCGCGCAGACCGGCATCAACCCAAACACGGCCCAAAAGGCCTACCGCCTGATGACCGAGGAGGGCTATGTCGTCACGGACGGCAACAGCGGCAGCTATCTGCGGCTGACCCCCGCCCTGCGGGAGAAAATTGATGAGGAGCTGACCCGCGGCCTTGTGGAGGATTTTGTGGCCCGGGCCAAGGCCAACCGACTGAGCTACAAAAAGGTCATTGCGCTGGTCAGCGAGCTTTGGGACGACGAGGCGTAGGACGAGGCTTTCGTTTTTTTTAAGTTAAGCGTACTATACTTATAATACACAAGGAGGAATCCAGATGCAGCATACCTTCACCCTTGCCGCGTGGAATTTCCGTCTGGCGCGGCGCAGTCTGCTGGCACTGTGGGGCTTTTTTGCCGCCCAGCAGGCAGCGGTCATCCTGTGGCGGGCCGCGCAGCCGGGGGCGGCCGGGCTGGGGCTGGCGTCCCATTATTACGCTACGATGCAGATTTTTGCCTACTTGGGGTTCTACCTGCTCACCGCGCTGGAAGCGGGGTTGGCCACCCACAACAGCCGCCGCGCCCGCAGCGGCTATACATGGGCCACGCTGCCCGGCACGCCGGGGCAGAAGTTTGCGGCCAAGGCCATCACGATCGCCGCTGCCGAGCTGGTCTTTGCCGCGTGGCAGCTTGTGTGGTACATCGTGGAGTTTTACCCCGTCACAGCGCTGGAGGGCTGGCGCCGCCGCCAGATGTACGGCGCGGTGCTGCCCGCCGCCAACTTGTATGAGCAGGTCGTTACGAACAACCTGTTCGCCCGCCTTTTGCCGCGCCGCCCGGCACAGCTGGTGATCCTGCTGGGAATTCTGGCCCTGTCCGCCGCGATGCTGGCCGCGCTGGACACGGTGCGCGGCTGGCGCAAGCTGCCCGTCTTTGCCAGCGGTCTGTTCTGCGCTTGGGTGTGCTTCTACATCGTGAGCATCGAGCAGCATCTGGAATGGCTGCTTGACGAGCCGCGTTATGCCTTCCGTATCGCTGCGGCCGCTGTGCTGGCTGTGCTGACCGTCTGGTGGGCGGTGCGCAGCATCCGCCGCGGCGAGGCAGCCTGAAAGGGGAGTGACCAGACATGAAAACGAAAAAATCAACATCTCTGCGGAATTTTGTGACAGCAATCGTTCTGGCCGCCGCCCTGCTGGCCGCAGGCGCGCTTTGGGTGCTGCTGGGCTGGCGCGGTGCGCTGGATGTCACCCTCACTGATCTGGCAGGCGACCCCGCCGCGCTGCGCGGCTTTACGATGCGCGGCCAGAGCAGGCTGGACAGTGCCCACACCTACTGGGAGCTGCACGATGGGTATCTGGACACCGCCTTTGCGCTGGACCCTGATGGGGACGAGGAGCAGTATCGCTACGGTGCACCGGGTGTTACCATGCGGACAATCTACGCGCTGACGCCGGAAAGCCGCGCCGCCGTTGACGCTGCTGCCCGCCGTGTGCATACCTACGCAGACAGCTGGCAGCTGGAGAGCACTGCATCCGCCTTCCGCGTTATGGCTGAAATTTATATGGCCGACGGCGTGCTGCGCGTGGCGCTGCGGGATGCAGCGGCGGACGAGCCTGTTGCGGTAACCACCTGCGCGGAGGCGCCGAGTTATCTGGCACGCACCAGCTCCCAGTACGACTATGAGGCCGACAGCCCCGAGCAGCTGCAGAATATGGAAACGGACTGCGATTTTATTGCCGGGCAGCTGTTCAGTTTGGGCGGCGGGCAGGGCCTTGTCTGGAAGCGCACCATCGGCAGCCGCAGGGCGGGTCTGTACAGGGCAACACCGGTCAGCTACGAGGCGCTTGAGGCGCTGCCCGCCGATGGCAAGGCCGGTGACCGCGAGGTACTGTGTGCGACCACCGAGGTTGGCACGCTGGAGCCGTTCTATTGCCCCGAGGATGCCCGGCTGGTTGCCTGCGGCCTGCCGATGGCTGACGGCCTGACGCTGTGCGTCTATATAAATAAGGAAGAAAAGGCCTGCGCTGACCTTGTCAATGCGGCCGGTGTGCGGGTCGATCATGTGGAGCTGGCAGAGTTCGCCGGGCAATCGGACTTTTCCGCCGTGGCCCGCCCGCGCAGCACCGACCGCGATGCCGTGCTGCATATCTACGGCGATGACTACAGCGGCTACCTGACTGCGCTGCGCGTGGAGAATGGCAGCTTTGCCCTGCACCAAAGCCTGCCGGTGGGGGAAAGCGTTTACCTGCGCAACGCCGAGGCAGCCGTGCTGAACACAGCCGGTGATGCACTGCTTATTGCCACGCCCGAATACACCACGGTGGGCGAGGGCGGCACAGACAATGCCTACAACATATACCAGACCGGCACGCTGCTGCTGGTCTGCCCGCTGGACGGCAGCGGCACGCGCTACCGGGGCCGCCTGAACACCGGGGCCGAGCGCGACTGGGGCGCGCAGCTGGGCGAGGACTGGCGCAGGGTCACTCTGCGCCGCTACATGAGCTACGAGCTTTACGAAAAGGACAGGGGGAGACAGCTATGATCGAGGTGCGAAGCCTGCAGAAAACCTACCGCAGCCACGGCGCGGCTGTGGGCCTGCTGGGTGCGGATTTCCTTGTGCCGGATGGGCAGATCGTGGGCATCCTGGGCGAGAATGGTGCCGGTAAAACCACGATGCTGCGCTGTATTGCGGGGCTTCTGCCGCACAAGGGCACAGCGCTGCTGGACGGCCGGCCTGCCGGGGTGCAGTACGAGCGCATCAGCTATATCACCGGCGAGGGCAGCTATTACCCGGCGCTGACGGTGGCAGCCTACGGTCAGCTGCTGACCGACCTGCACCCCGCGTTTGACCCTGCGCGGTACGAAAAATTTCTGGAATTTTTCGCCCTGCACGGCACGGATACAATCGGGCGGCTTTCCACCGGGCAGCGCGCACGGGTGGAGCTGGCTGCCGGCTTTGCCAAGCGGGTGCCGTATTACCTGATGGATGAGCCGTTTTTGGGTAAGGACCCCTTCACCCGGCGGGATTTCATCAAGCTGATGAGCGCCACGCTGACCGGCGGGGAAACGCTGCTGCTCTCGACCCATTATATTGAGGATGTGGAGCATTTTTTGGACCGCGCACTGATCCTGCATGACGGCCGCATTGCGGAGGACCTGCAGCTGGACACGCTGGCACCCGGCGACAGCCTGCTGGCCCATATGGCTTCGGCCTGCCATTGGGACCCGAAGCGGTATCTGGCGTTTGAGGAAGAATAAAAAGTGACCCATGAGCGGGCAGGCTCATGGGTCACTTTTTTAATTCGCTTCAAACAATAGATATTCCCTGTTGATCTCCACAACGATGGATTTCTCCCCGGTAATCCAGTAGGAATACCCCGCGCCGAAGTTGGAACACCCATCCGTCTCCGGGAAGGTATCGCGCGCCACACTGTCCGCAATCACGCCGTCGGGGTCGCGGTTGGCGGCAAAGTCGATCTGGGCGGGTGACTCAAAATACCGCACACCGTCCAGCTGCACGCACCGCGCCACGCCCAGTGCTGTAGACGATTCGGCGGTGTCCTGCGTGTTTTTGGCGGCTGCACCCTCGTTGGCCTCTGCGTCGCCCGCGGTCTGCGGGGCGGCGGTGTCGGCCATCGCCTCATCGGTGTCGGTTTCGGCTGCCGCAGCCTCGGGCGGCTGGGCGCTCAGCATCACGGCATCGTGGGGGATGGCACTGCGCTGCCAAACCGTTATGCCGCCTAAAAAGATGCAGGCACAGGCGGCTGCGGCGGCAAGGCTGCGCCAGTACACCGGCGGCCTGCGGCGCTTTTTCACCGGCGCGTCGGCGGCCAAAATCAGGTCATCGTCCAGATGGCCGATGGCCTCAAACAATTCGCGCTCTGTCAAAGTGCAGCACCCCTTTCCTGTAAGTATGCGGCCAGCTTGCCGCGCGTGCGGTGCAGCGTCACCCGCACCTTGCTCTCGGTCAGGCTGTACCGCGCGGCAATGTCGGCGGTGGCATCGCAGTACCAGTACCGCCGCAAAAATATGTTGCGGGTCTCCTCGGGCAGCGTGCGCAGAAACGCGCTGATCAGCCGCCCGGTCTCGGCAGCGTCAAAGCTTTCCTCCACGCTGCCCGGCGCAGCTACACATTCGGCAAGCTCATCCAGCGGGGCAAAGCTCTGGCCGCAGCCGCGCTTCTGCGCTGTGGTTTTGTCAAAGCGGTCAAGCGCAAGATTCCGTGTGATGCGCCCGAGGTAGGGCGCCAGCCTTGCGGGGCGGTTGTCGGGCATGCTGTTCCAGGCGGCCAGCCAGGTGTCGTTTTCGCACTCCTCGGCATCGTGGGCACTGTGGAGTATGTTGTCGGCAATTTTGCGGCAGTAGGCGCCGAATTTGGCGGCGGTCTCACTCAGGGCCTGCTCGTCCCGCGCCCAGTAGAGCGCTACGATGGCGGCATCCTCCATGATCTTGCCCTCCTTTTAATAGTATAGTAGGAAAAGAATCGAAAATGTTACAGAAAAAGCCTGCCGGTGGGGGCAGACTTTTGAAATTGTGCTTGCAGCGACGCTTACAGCATATGCTTTTTATGCAGCACCCATGCCGCAAACACGCACAAAGCCAGCGTCAGCGCCAGCACGATGGCAAACCCGGCGGTGGTGTTGGCAAACGGCATACCATCGGACTGGACATTCATACCGTACAAACCGCTGATGACGGTGGGCACGGCCATCAGCAGGGTGATGCTGGTCAGGTATTTCATCGCATTGTTCAGGCGGTTGTCCAAAATCGAGCTGAACAGCTCCCGCGTTCCCTTGATGTCATCGCGGTAGATACTGGTCATCTCAATGGCCTGCCGGATCTCAACGATCACATCGTCCAACAGCTCACGGTCATCGGGGTACTGCTCCAACCGCTTGTAGCGGGTCAGGCGGTCCAGCACAGTAGCGTTGGAGCGCAGACTTGTCGCAAAGTAGACCAGCGTGGATTCCAGTGCGTGCAGTTCCATCAGGTCGCTGTCCTTCAACTCACCGGACAGATTTTTCTCAATGGCCTGACGGCGGCGGTCGATCAGGCGCAGCTCCTGCTGGTACATCGTAGCCGCACGGTAGAGCAGCTGATAGACGAACCGCATCTTCTTCCGGGTGGAGAACCCCTTGACCCGACAGGCGGCAAAATCCCCGATAACGGCGGTATCGGCCGAGCAGACCGTGACGATCAGCTCCTGCGTCAGCAGAATACCAAGCGGGATCGTGGAGTAGACGCCCTCGCCGGCACCCTCGACCTTGATGGGGATGTCAACGATGATGACGGTGTAGCCGTCCTCCAGACTGATGCGCGCCGACTCCTCCGGGTCGGTCGCGGCCACGATGTCGGCTGTCTCAATGTCCAGCGTAGCCGCCACCCGGCGCACCTCATCGTCCGTGGGACTGGTCAGACAGATCCAGGCCCCCTCGCTCATATCATCGACCCGCGTCAGCTGCTTATCCTGTGTGCGGTAAATCTTCATCATGGCTCGTTCCACCCATACATTATTATAGTATCAGTATAAAGCTTTTCCGCAC
>ERZ1673745.1614-NODE-1614-length-14787-cov-5.329147_pt1 | contig 14787 bp, 6 predicted proteins | sample MGYA00580206_ERZ1673745 | MGnify/ENA primary metagenome ERZ1673745 (study PRJEB41218, sample SAMN15661753) | gut metagenome | host: Homo sapiens | place: Canada: London | collected 2015-08-20/2019-03-30 | study: EMG produced TPA metagenomics assembly of... | reverse complement strand
GATAGAGTGTCTGACTACGAATCAGAAGGTCGGGAGTTCGAGTCTCTTCCGGCGCACCATGCACCGCACCGGGGCAGAGATGCCTCGGTGCATTTTTTGTTTGTATCGCTTTTTTCAAAGCGCACAAACAGCGGCAACCCATACAGTCACCGCTGTTAATCCGATTTGAAAATCAGAAAAAAGCGTGTTTCTATAGTGTTCCTGGCAGCGGGTGTTCTCCCGCTTTCCCCCGACCCAGCATCCCGGCTGGGAGGTTTCTGCCTATGAGGGTTGTACTTGATGGCGGGGTCTGTTGCATCCCTGCGGCTTTTGAGGCCGACCACAGTACAGAAGTAAATACTTCCACAGGAACAGCATCTTTAATTTTCAAGGTACAACGATAAAAACCCCCAACCATTTCACAACGGTGGGGGTTTGGTGTACCTTGACAAAGGCCAAACTGTTTTGTATACTGTTTAGGCGATAAACCAAACGGAAATTGGTTTATAACCATACAGATATGCAACACAGATTGTATTGCTTAGTACCACGTTACCCCACAACGCTGCTGCTGTTTTAGCCTTGTGGTTACTGGTTGCCAGATTGATTAGTGGCTTCCAGGGTGGAGTTCTTATCGGAACTATTATAAGCAGATTCGAAAAGGAAGTCAAGCGACGAAAGCCGCTTGGCTTTCTTTTTTTTCTGCATAATAGGGCTTAGAAAAGGTCGCTGTGTGAGCCGGTTCTGGTGAGGTACAAAATCAATTCCTCATCGGCCACTTCGTAGATCAGCAACCAATCCGGGGTGATGTGACACTCGCGGCATCCCGCATAGTCCCCGGAAAGTTGGTGATCCCGGTTCTTCTCTGGCAGCGGTTTCTGGTTGGCCAGCAGCTCGATCACCTTTTCCAGCAGGCGCATATCATAGCCGCGCTTTACAATTCTTTTGTAGTCTTTCTTGAAGGCGGCCTGATACTTAATCGTCAGCATTCAAATCCTCCATGAGTTCTTCTACGGAAGAAAAAGCCTTACTCATTCCAATACCTTTTCTGGCGTCTTCAATTGCCTTTTTCGTATCGGCGTTCGGAACTTCGGCTCCAATCTCAAAGGGGATTCGATATTCCCGGACCGCCTTTTTCGCAAAAACGGTAAATGCCGTTGTCATCGTCATGCCAACATCATTGCAAAAAGCCTCGAACTGCTGCTTCAAGTCGGAATCCATGCGGATATTGATGTTGATGTTCGCCATACAGTGCAATCTCCTTTCCTTGATTCTGTAACTATTATAGCAGATATTGCGCGCGATGTCAATATATTTATTTACAATGCTTGCATATTTTTTTCCCGCTTCCTGCTCACTCCACTATATTTTCGGGCGTGATTGTTCGACACACAGCTCTGCAAATCTTGATGAAAAAAATAACGGTAAGGCGACTAAAACGCTTTGTGCCTAATAGGCACAAAGCGCCTTACAGCGCCAGCCCGGGCTGTATCATTGGCCGTCGTCTGTTTTCTTTGCCGCCAGGAATGCGGCGCGAACCTCTTGCAGTTTTTTGACCCCCAGCGCCCAATAGGGGCGAATTTCTTTGCCGGTCATACCGGCTTCGCGGCACAGGCGCATTTCCCGCAAGACACGGGGACCGCACTTGTGCAGCTTGATGAGTTTTAGGCCGTAGGTGTCCGGCATAATGCCGTTGGCAATACCGATCAGCAGTTCCCGCAACTGGTTTTTGTCGATGCCGTGAACAGGGTCCTCGTAGTACATGGGCGGCAACAAGCCCTGCTCTCTGGCCCAATCCCGCAGCTGATGCACACGGCGCTTCTTGATGATACGCAACGATAGGGACGGGTCATCGTAGCTGCTTTCATCAAAGCCCATGCGCATCCCCAGGCGCAGTTCGGTGAGCTTGGGCAGGCCCTCGTCGGTGTTGTACCCCTTGGCCAGATACGGCTCGATGTCCAGATCGTCCTCAATCCAGGCGGCTTTTTCGGCCTCCCAGGCCAGGTCTATCGGCCTGCCGCCCAGCATGGTCCGCTTTTCGGCTTTGGCCTTTTTTGCCAGGTAGATGATACCGCCCTGGTGTGCGGCGCGGCGGTTTTTTTTGTTTGCAGTCTGCGCAATCTGCCGCCCGGAGTAGCCAATCATCTTCAACCCTTCCGGCGGCGTTTCAGTCTCGGCAACGCGCACCACCACCCGCAGCATCTTTTTGCGACACCCCGGGACGGGCACCCGCACCCAGCTGCCAGGCTTCAGCCCGGCGCTTCCTTTGTAGTCCTCCGGCACGCCGAACCCGTATTCTTTGCCATCCGGCTTGAATTTGATGAACACCATCTTCATGCAAAAGTCACTCCCTGTTGCTTAAATTATACCTGCTATCTCCGTTGGTGACAACGACTGTAAAGACAGTACAAAGAAAAAAATAATCGGGCGCAGCGATCAGGCAGGCCGTGGGCACGAAAAGCGGAGCACACGCGGAACCCTTCAGCCTGGATAAACGGGACTTTGCCGTGTACGCCTACCTCTGCCGCTGGCTCAGGCAGTTCCGAAAGGCGCACTTCTCCCTTTATTGCTAATCTAGAGAGGGAAAAATATCTTTCTTTTGTACTGTAAGCGGGATTAGTCTTATTACTGTTCCGCAAATTTTGACATACCCTTTTCAGAAAAACGAGTAAGACCTCTTGACAAGCACCGATCTCGTGTAGTATTTTGGAATTGGAAATGAGACTTGCTATGCTTGCCAGCAGCATCTCGACTTTTTGCCGCCGTGTTCCAGCACGGCGGTTTTCTTTTTGTGCGTCAGGATTGGCCCCTGGGAGCGCCTGTGCGACCGTTTCGACGAGTATGTACAGATTGTGCTTCCCGGCACGGAAAGCGGCTTTGAGGAGCCTCCCAGCGGCCATCAGAGACTTGATGGCCGTTTGCACTGTGCCGATGGCCATGTGCAGCACGGTGGCCATGTGTGAAAACGAGGGAAACGCCTTGCGCTGCCCATTGGAGCAACGGCAGAGGTAGGCGTACACGGCAAAGTCCCGTTTATCCAGGTTGAATGCTTCTACCGGTAGCTTGCCCCATGCGCCGGACAGCTGCAGGAGCTTGTACTGATTGGAGATCCTGCGGCCATCCCGATCTTGCCGGGCAGACACTACCAGCAGGCCCTTTTGTTCCAGACCGGCCACGGCGGAGCGGATCGTGTTCTCGCTCAGACCGCACCGCTGCTGTATGGTGGCGTTGCGGACGGTCGCTGTGCCCAGGCAGTTCTGGCAGTACGATAAAAACAAAAATACCATCAATTCCTTGGGTTTTAGCCCATAATCAAATAAGCCGTTATAAATTTTTACAAACATGGTGTTCTTCCTTCCAAAAAAGCAGCCCCAGGCAAACGGATTGCCTGGGGCATTGTTGTTATTTACGGATTGAATTTTCCGGGGTACAGTGCTGCCGCTTCGCGCCGGGAAGCTCCCAGCTTGCGGCGCGGTTCTCTGGTAGCTGCCGAGGGTGCGTGAGGGCGTGCCGGGGCACTTCCTAGAGCCTGTCGCAGAGATTCCGTGCTGAGTAGTTTGATTTCCAGATAGTCGTTCTCGCCGGTGGAATCCTGCTCCTGGGGAGCAAGGGACAAGTATTTCCAGTAGCCTTCCAGATGGGTTTTCATGGGGGCATACCCGGCTTTTTCGACAATCCATGTGTCACGCTGGATGCGCACCATCTGAGCAGGGGACATCAGAGGGCGACCCATCAGCTGGTGGCTGCTGGTGGTCTTGCCGTCAGAGCGAGAGGAGGAGCCGGTCAGAATGGTCTCATCGCCCAGCATTTTGGATATGCTGGTAGCGGTGTCCTGGGCCGACGGCGATACAAACGTGTTGAGCAAAATCTGGCAGTTGTCTTTGATGATCTCGGTGACGTTTTTATCGTATTTGAGCAAAAACTGGCTGTAGCTTTGCACTGCGACCAGGATGCGCCCGCCTCGGCTGCGGATAGCGGAGAACAAGCTGGTGACACCGGGAATTGCCGGGAAGTTGCCGAACTCATCCAAAAAATAGTAGAAGGGACGAGGGCAATGCCCGCCCTGGCGCTCAGCCAAAGCAATCAGATCGTCGGTCAGGAAGCGGACAAACAGCGAAGCCAGGAAGTGCCTGGTTTCGTTTTCGTCCGGCGCGATCAGGAAGATCGCCGTGGGCCTCTCGATAAATTGTTCGGCATCCAGATCGTTGTCGTGGGTGCAGATCAGCTGTTCCAGTTCTGCATCCACGAATTTCAGCAGTTTGGACAGCGCCGAAGAAACGATATTGAGGGTGGTTCGAATATCCGCGCTTGTGGTAGTGCTGATATAGCCTTTAATTCGCCGGTCGGTAACCCCCTCCAGCATGGCAGCCAAACGGCTTTTCTGGACGGTGTTCCCTTTCTCCGGGTTATCTGCCCCTGCCAGTTCGACAATCAGATTAAAAACACTGACGATGTGGCGCTCACCGTCCTGGCCATACTGAGACACCAGCAGGACCAGGCCGGTTATCAGGCCACGGGCAGTCTCGTTAAAATACTCACTGCTGTCACCACTGTTCACAGAGCCGGTATTACCGATGATCGCGCTGGCAATGACCTTGGCGTAGCGTTCTGCCGTGGCATAATGCACGGCCCGCTGCTTGGCGTCTTGCTCCTTGCGCCATGCGTCGATTTCGATGTTGACGCGGTACAAAAGATTAAAATGGCAGGAGCAAAACACGTTTCGCAGATCGAGCTTCAGCACGCGGTAGCCGCACTTTTTCAGTTCGGCACCAGTAATTGTATACAGGTCATCCTTAACGGACACCAGCACCATGCTGGCCCCCTGGCCAATTCCCTGCGCGTCCTGCGTGTGCAGATTAACCCTGGCATTATAGGTGATAGTTGGGATATACAGGCTGGTGGATTTACCGGCACCAGGTGGGGCGACCATCAGCACAGACTGGTCACTCGTATCAACCAGCCAGGTGCTTTTGGATGCGCCCACAAGCATGGCCGGTTGTGTCTCATGCCCTTGCTGTATCTCCTGGTATACCCGCTTGACTTCCTCCGGCTCCATAAAGTGGGCGTCGCCGTGCTGGCCGTGTCCGGCTTTTACATCCCGGACCGCCAGGGGCTGGCGGTTGAGCAGTTCAATGACTGCCGTGGCCAGTATGGCCAACAGAAATTTGCTAACCGCCAGCCGCCAATCCATAGGTATCTGCAGGAACAGCTGGAAGCCCGTCAACAGGGCATAGCCAATGACCAGCACCAGCAACGGGCGAAACAGTCTTTTCAAAAAATCACCTGCCTTACATCATTTCCATAAAGGCTTCGCTTTGCGGGGTCATCGCCTCCGGCTCAATTTGTTGAGCATGATACTGTTCGCTGGTCTGTTCCAGTTCGGCATAGCGGACACAGTATTCCATTGCATTGTGGAGCCTGGCCACACTGTCCTTCATGCTGAAGCCGGAAACTTGCCTGGCATCTTCCAGCGCGGTGGTGATTCTCTCCGACAACTGGCCATCGACCGGCACACCGCAGCGTACCTGCAGGAGAGCCGCCAGGGCGGCGCTTTCCAGTTCTGCCACCGGCCTTTCGACCGTGCTTGTGCGGGCGATGACTGCCTCGGAATAGCCTTCCAGCAGACTTTTCAATTGTTCTGTATCGCTTTCTCCTTCCCGGATGTGGATGGTGTTTCTGGGCGCATCAAAAAATCCGGGACCATGGCGAATATCCTTCACAATGGGGATGTCGGCCAGGTGTGCGGCATCTTCCACACGGTGCATCAGATCGCCATGCTGGGCGTCTGTCCATTGCAGCGGGGCGTTGTCCAGGTATTCGCTTTCGGGCAGATCGTACTGCTCCAAAGCATAGACGCGCTCTATCCCATCGGAACGCAATACAGAAACAAAATGATCTTCTTCGCCCGGTTTGACTTTAGGCGACCCGATTGCTTCCGGGGCAGGGCAGTAGGTGGCTTTGGGGTTTTGGGCGAATACCGCAACACTGTTTTCAGCACCCATACCAACGCACTGCCCCCGGAATGTCAAATAATCCAAGTATTTCTGCGGGTCAGTGACCATTGCGGTATAGGTCTGATCAATTTTTGTTAGCAGGGCCTGAATCTCAGGGTGCATGTCTGTTCTCCCTCCTTCTTGATTCAGAACTGTATTCAGTTCATTCAGTCTGGCCAGTTTGGTCTGAAACTCTTTCTCATACGCAAAAGGTTGGTTTACAGCTTCTTTTGCATCCTCCAGGTTTTTGTTCAGTATCGTCAACCGCTCCTGATCAAGCGCCTGTGTATCAGATAGCTTTTCTAATAGATGGCGGAACGAGGAAAAGTTTTCTTTCGGGTTAAACTCGAAGTTGTATTTCTGCTCGCCCTGGAGATATCCCATAAAGCTGACCGCTTTGGCGTCATAATAGGCATGGATATTGAACCCTCTGTACTGACCGATGATGACGTCACCGGCTGTGGCCCCCTGGAGAGCATCGCGCAGAGCAGCGTCGGCAGCTTTGCGCTCCGTATAGGTTGTTCCCATTACAATAGCGGAAAATTTCTCACTACCGTCTGGATTGAAACGGCTATTGGCCCTGTAAACGTCGATGTCTTTGGAAACCGCATCCAAAGATTCTTCGACTTTTTGTATGGAGGCAGGATACCCGATAGCGATCTTGTCCTGCAGCTCAAATATCTGTGACATGTGGGAGGAGCGCAGTGTGCTCAACCGGGCTACTTCATTGTCCAGTTCCATCTTTTCTTTGATAAGGGGATTGCCGGCGCATAGGGCTTTGATTTCCGCGTAGGACAGTGCAACTTCGTCCAAATCCTGACAAGATCGAGCAGGCGACTTGCTGGTCATGATTTGCGATATGAATTTTTGCTTGTTTTCGATCAGCTGCCAACTGTAGGCGTCGAAGCTGCCTTCGGTTGCATACCGATAGATCTGCACAGATGGGTTTTCGTTGCCCTGGCGCAGAATCCGACCTTCGCGCTGCTCAATATCCGAGGGCCGCCAGGGCACATCAAGATGGTGGAGTGCAATCAATTTGGTTTGCACGTTGGTTCCGGCTCCCATTTTTTGTGTACTGCCCATCAGGATGCGCACCTTTCCGGCACGCACTTTTGCAAACAGAGTGGCTTTTTTGGCGTCGGTATTGGCGTCATGGATAAATGCAATCTGTTCCTTCGGAATACCTTTGGCAATCAGCTTGTCACGGATATCGTCGTAAACGTTCCATTCTCCAGTGCTGGGGGTGGCCAGATCGGAGAAGATCAGCTGCGTCGATTGTGTGGCCATGGTGTTTTGCCAAATCTCAAATACCTTGCTGGCGCAGGCCGTGGCTTTGTTTTCGGGAACATCCGGGAGAAGTGGGTTGAGCAGCCGCTGATCGAGAGCCAGTTTCCTGCCGTCCGTTGTAATTTTGAGCATGTTATCTGTGTGCGGGTCTACATTGCCAGCGCGGACTTTCTCGGCCCGCTCTCCAAGGGCCTGGATGCTTTCTTTCTGTAGCTCCGTGGGAGGGCACATCACAGCTGTGGCTTTTCCTCCTTCCAGATCGGGAACTTTTAGGTTCAGCATATCGGAAGTCTGTACATCGGTGGCCAACTTCCACATGCTGATAAGTTCGGGGAGATTGAAAAATCTTGAAAAGCGTGTTTTCGACCGATAGCCAGTACCTTCCGGGGCTAGTTCAATGGAGGTTGTGGTTTGTCCGAAGTTGGCGGCCCAGGCGTCAAAAGACAAAAGGTCATGGGCACGCAACGTGCTGGCCTGTAAATACCGCATCATAGTATACAGCTCAACGGGTGAGTTGCTGATTGGGGTGCCAGTACAGAAAACAAGCCCTCTCCCGCCAGTGATTTCATCCAAATACTGGGTTTTCATCAGAAGATCAGTTGCTTTCTGGCTTTCTGAGGTCGATATACCGGCAACATTTTGCATTTTTGTGGTGACTGCGAGATTCTTAAATTCGTGGGCCTCATCAACCATGAGTGAATCGACGCCCAACTGTTCGAATGTCACCACATCATCTTTGGGAGAATCCATCAGTTCTTCCAAATGTGACTGAAGGCGTTTTTTGGTGGCCTCCATTTGCTTGACACTCAGATCTTGCCCGCTTTTTTCCTTTTTTGCGCTGGCAATTTCTTGCGTGTACCGTTCGATCTCGTCCTGCAGGAACTTCTGCTGCCTTTCGCTTGACAGCGGAATCCGGGAAAACTGACTGTGTCCCATGATCACGATATCATAGTTGCCGGTGGCGATACGAGAACAAAATAGCTTGCGGCGATTTTTCTCAAAGTCATGCCTTGTGGAAACGAGTATATTGGCGTTGGGGTAAAGACTGAGAAGTTCGCTGCCCATTTGTTCGGTCAGGTGGTTGGGGACAATGATTAGTGTTTTATTGCACAGCCCCAGGCGCTTTTTCTCCATCGCGGCGGCCCCCATGACCATTGTCTTACCTGCGCCAACTGAGTGAGCTACTAGAGTATTACCGCCAAACAAAATTCTGGCTACTACGTTGCGCTGGTGGGGTCTGAGCGATATTTCCGGGTTCATGCCCGGAAAGCGCAGAAAACTTCCATCATATTCGCGTGGCCGCAGGTTGTTGTAATGGGTGTTGTAATAATCAACCAATCGCCGCCGCCGGACGGGATCGCGGTATATCCAATCCTTAAAGGCGGTCTCAATCTGTTGCTGCTTGTCCTGGGCCAAGCGAGTTTCTTTGACGTTTGGTACAGCCTTCTTCTTCCCGTCTACGTCCTCGATATAATCGACAACCTTGACCGCCTGCAAATTCAGACTGCAACGTAAAATCTCATAAAAATTCTTTCTCTTTGTACCGAAAGTGGTTGTAGCCTTCAAGCTGTAGCTGTCTACGGAACTCCCTTCGATGTTCCAGGTAGCGTTGAGCCGGTTGTAGCTGACTTTTATAGATTGTGCCGCCCAGCGATTTGGCTCCATCGTCTCCAAAATGAATTGCTTGATATCCTCTGGAGGAATCCAGGTAGTTCCAAGGTGTAATTCAATTTCAGATGCCGTCAGGTCTTTGGGCTGAACGGTTTTCAGTGAATCCGCATTGACTTGGTAACTGGGGTCTTGTTTGGCGAAAATTTCAGCTACCGCCAGTTTCTTGCGTACATCGCCAGAGAGATATTCTTCAGCGGTCTGGTAGAGCGGTTCACCTGCAGCCGTTGTTTCACCTGGCACGCGAAACACTACGCCGGTCAGATCCTGCAGAAGCTTATCACGGGTTTTGCCGGTTAACTGCTCCATGTAATGTAGATCGACGCTGGTGTGTTCCTGGACAGACAGCATAAGAGCCTCACTGGCCGTTTCCACATGGTCAATCACTCGGTTGGGCCGGATCGTTTTCTTTGTAAACATATCCGACTTCGACTTGAAATTGTGTTCGTCATCGAAATTCTCCAGCGAACAGAGCAAGCTATAACCGCTATCGTCGCGGAAGGCCAGAGCGTTGGCGCGGCTGTTGAGCCTGCCATACTTTTCCGTGAAGGCGTCGTACTCGTGATTTAACCGGCGCTGAAGCTGCGCAACAGCCTCATCCGGGAGATCGTCGAGCTGGGCCTGAATCAACTCCCGCGTGGTGGCCAGAATAGAGACCATGCCCCTGATTCGGGCCTGTGCTGTGGCGTTTGCGGTGACTTCCCGCATGACTGAATCAGTACGGAAAAAAATCTTATCATCACGGATGCCATAGCTGTAATTCCGTATATCCGGGTCTGCAGGAAGAGGGGATATCTCTCCGGGTTGCTCCAGGATAATCGGCTCAGTCTTCACCAACGTGGCATTCAATCTTCCCATCGCAGCCTGCAGCTGCTCCTCCAGCGTAGTACTGGTATCAGGCTGACAGGTAGGCCGCATCCCATAGGGGCCGCTGACCATCTCCATTTTTCCGCAAATCATCTCCGGGTGGTCGATGAAATACTGGTTCATGGGGATGCCATCCGCATTTGTTCCTGTGTGCAACCAGGATACGTCCTGGTCAACAATATGATCACGTTTCTGCAGGAACAGGATATCGGCGGTAACTTCTGTACCGGCCAGAGCCTTGAAAGCTGTGTTCGGCAGACGCACCGCACCGATTAAATCGCAACGGGACGCCAGATACTTTCGCACATCTTCCGATTGCTTATCCATTGTGCCGCTGGTCGTGATAATAGCTTGAATGCCGCCGGTGCGAAGTTTGTCGACGTTTTTGGCTGCGAAGTAATCATGTATCAGGAAGTTATATCGGTTAAACGCGGGGTCATTTACTTTGTACTGACCGAAGGGGACGTTACCAATCACCACATCGAAGTAGCTGTCCGGCAACGTGGCTTTTTCATACCCACAAATCTGGATATTGGCTTTAGGGTACAGCTGCTTGGCAATGCGGCCAGTTACAGGGTCAATCTCCACGCCAAACAGATGTGCGCTTTCATTGAAGCTGGCCGGTCTGTTTGCGAAGAACGCACCCACACCCATGCTCGGCTCCAGGATGTTACCGCCCTGCAGGCCAAAACGCTCCAGTGTGCTGTACATTGCGCGAACGATCTCCGGCGACGTGTAATAGGAGGTAAGCGTGGATGCTCTGGCTGCCTCGTATTCGGCCTCTGGAAGCAGTTCTTTCAGTTCTTGGTATTCTTTACTCCAGCTGTCTTTCCGTGCGTCAAAGACTTCGGCCAGACCGCCCCAGCCTACATACCGTGCGAGAAGCTGTTGCTGTTCGGGGGTCGCCTGCAGGCCGTTCGCTTCCAAGTGCTGGAGCAGCCGCAGGGCATTGATATTGTCTTGAAAACGGGCCTTTGGCCCGCCCGGTGCAGCTTGCTCGTCAGGCGCGGTAAAGTTCTTTGCGTCACGGGCAATACCAGCCTTGTACTCTTCGAGGGCGGCCTGTTCGGCTTCGGCAACCGTCTGGAATTTCGTCCATTCTCCGTTAATAGGTATTTCTGCGGCGGTCTTTTGGGAGTTTGTCTGCTGCAGCACACTCTCGGTAGGTGCTGCTGCTTCTTCTTGCAGTACAGGCGTTGCAGTGTCGGAGAATGCAGGAGCCTGTAGGTGCTTATTGCGCTCGTTCCGTTCGAGAAGCCGAGAAAATTCCTCTCGGCTCACAGAGCGGCTGAACAAGGGGAGTTCCTGGTCTTGCAGAAGGATCTCTCCTTCGCCAATATCCTGGACAATAAAAGCCTTATCGTTTTCCAAATAGACAATATCGCCAGCAATACAGGGACGCTTTTGGGGAGCAGAACGTATAGCCTGTTCACGTTGCCGTTCTCGGTACTCCTGCTCAGCCGTTCCAATGAGTTCATCAAAGGTTACCCCGGATAACTCATGTTCAACCAATTCTGCCGTAGAAGCGTACTGCGCGGAAAGGATTCTTTCTCCATCGACGTTATAGACTATTTTGTGGTGAAGGAGATCCACATAGACATTGATGCTATGGTCTCCTTCGCCGGTAGAGGAATAGGCCAGGTCAATGTGGCGGAGATCTTCAAAATCGGGCTGGTCAAAATTGTTTGTCCTACAATAGTCCCGAATCCACTCTTTTGCTTGTTCCAGATCGCTGGCTTTTTGAGCCTGTTCTGCTTGACGGTCTGAAAGCCATTCCTCATACTCGGGGCGTTCCTCATCCGAGAGATAATGATCGCTTTGCACCAATGCTTGCAGTCGGCTGGAAACTTCCTGCCATGTCAGTGTGTGGCTTACCCGCCCATTATCGGTTTTACACTGGATTTCGAAGCCTTTATTGTTGTAATCCAGCCACCCGCGGGAGCCGTTGGCAAAGTCCCAAGACCTGCCGCCTGTTCCATATTCTTTTTTTAGCCAGCGAATCGTTTCTTCTCTCGGCGGCAATACCGGCTGGGAAAAATAGTATTGAATCCGCATTTTGCCATTTTCAAAACCACTTCCATCACAAAGAGCGCGTCTGATCTCATCCTCATTGATTATCGGCTGGTCAACAGCGGTTTCCATTTTCTGTTCCAGAAAGGAGGGAACATCTACAAATCCAGCACTATCGCAGTAATATGCTTTGGTGTCCCCACCGCGATTCAGAACAACAATGTCGGAAACGGAAAGGCTATGGCCGGTGAAGTCAGGGGGACGGTCAAGGTTGAATGTGCGGAAGATGTCCTCCAGCGTGGTTTTGCCATCCAGGGGGGCTGTGTAGACCAGATCGTAATTCTGCCGGTCAATGGCCAGCCCCGCTTCCTGCAAACTCTCGTAAGGCTCAAAGCGATAGTCCCGTGTTTCCGACCCGCCTTTTAGCTGGTAGATAGTAAAGGTATCGCCCTGCTCCGGGGAATCGACGGTGAAATACGGGTTTTCCCATTGGGAGAAAGGCATATCCGGCAAGGCTTTGTAGCTGCCGTTCTCCATCACATAGGGCCGCACCCGGTCAAAGCCGATTTCCCTTGCCACGCGGGAAAGATTTTCTAGCACTACAGAATCGGCCCGCAGCCGTTCCATGCGGGTAAAATCCTCCACAAGATAATTCTGGCCCGCCCGTACCTGAAGGATGTCAACGGAACTCAATTTGTCTTTGCTTTCGAGGCCCAGTGTCAGATGGGCATAGGGCTGGCCGTCATCGTTCAGATCGTTGGTTTTATTATAAGGTTGGTTGCGCAGTGCGGCGAATCGGTCCCTGGCTTCCTCAAAGGTTTCATAATGTTCAATGGGGGTGCGTTCCGAGGAATTTGTGGCCCAGGTTTTCAGATCGGGAATTACATAAAAACCCCATTCTCTGGGCGCTTCCGGCGATGATTCAGCGGTGACTTTCGATGTTTCCGGGACGCTGCGGGTTCTCGTATCTTTTTTCTGTACGGCAAGCTCCTCCGGCGGGGGCATAGTCATGTGCATGGCTTGGGCTATATCGCGGACAGGGGACAGGCACGCTACCAGAGAATGGCTGAGTAGCGTCCCCAGCCGCTCAAGCACTTTGAGTCTGTTTTGATATTGCGTTGCGAAAGAAAAGGAGCTGGTATCCAGATCATCCACCGGCATATTGAGGCGAGTATAGACCACATATTTTGCGCTTTGTTCAAGGAATTTTTGCAACTCGGCACGCATCGCGGCAGATGTTTCAGACTTTACTTCGGTATCTACAATTTGCTGAACTTTAGTATGCACATAGCTGTCCAGGCTTTTTTCTCCACTACGCCTAAGCAGGTTGTGCCTCGCAATCCCCGATTTGCTTTCGTATACGGTCCACGGGAAGAGACCGGGGGTGCTGCGCCCCGCCGTGTCTTGATAGTCAAAGACATACGTAAGACATTCTGGATGTTTTGCATCAAAAACAGGGATTCCGTGCGAGCCACGAATAATATGCCGGTTTTTTTCACGGTCCCATTGATTCAGCGTTGCGACAGCCTTTACCCCTGGCCGTTGATGGTGCAAAAGTACCTGGCTTTGAAATCGTTCCTCATAGGTGTACGCAGCCGAACAGAGAAATTCTGCCCAGGTGGCGGTGCTTTCGGTGATTACACCAAGAGCATGCAGATATGCCTCTGTTAGTTGCTTATATTTGGTTTTGTGTTCCATCGGCTGACCCCTTTCATAAGTTTCCCCAAAACAAAAAGGGAGCAGGACAGAGCCTGCTCCCAATGGTAGACGTATTTGCAATATTTAGAAGGGCGATGCTTCACCATCCTCGATCAAAGCGAACTCGTGGTCAGAAGCGCTGTCTGCATCACGGTCCAGCGCTTCCCAATCCTCCTGTGTGCCATCGAAAAATCTGTTTTTGGCCCGTCCACGGGTTGCGACAGGCCGGGCCATTCTGGGAACCCCCAGTTCGCCCCTCTGGCAGCCGCCGAACATCAGCGGTTCGGCCAGTTCTTCTGCCTGGGCCTTCAAGGCGTTCATGTGACCAACATGCTCCAAAGGCTGGGTGTTCTGGTCCGGGGCGGGGTTGTTGGCAAGCAAAGCCTTTACAGTGTCCTCAACGAAGTCTCCGACTTCCACGTTTTTCTCTTGGCAGAGGGCCGCCAATTCGCCCTTGCAGACCAGCTCCCAAAATTCCTCCGGGCAGTAGGCTTCCAACCAATCTTTATACTGCTGCCCGTATTTTCCGCTGAAGCCGCCAAAATCAGCAGCCGCGGGCCAGCTTGTGTTATAACGGGTGCGTGCTTCCTGGAAGGCGATCTCCTGATCGGAAAGGAAGCCCATGTTGCAGCGGATTTCTTCCGGGATTTTTTCGAGCAAAGCCAGGCGTTCCGGCTCCGCCATAGCATCAAGCTGCGCCAACAGTTCCTCCTCCGGGATGTCCTCAAACCAGTCGAACCGCTCCTGCTCGGTCATGTTCTCCAGTAACTGCATGTTGATGTTCATAAGTGTACCTCCGCGTGCTTCGTGTGATTCTCTTACACACAATTTCGCTTAATCTGATGATTTTGTCAAGGGGGATTTCAACGAAAAGTCATCTCAGAGCGTTTCACCCCGAAATATGCAATGTTTTTTGCAAATTGCAGCTAGAAATGTTTCGGTGTTTCGTGAATAATTGACTGTGCCTATTAGGCACAAATCGGTGATTACAGATCAATGGTAGATAGGTTGCGTTCATCGGAAAGCCCGGTTTTCAACTTCCTCACATTTTGCTTTTCGCCGGTCAGACCGTTGGCGACGTGGGCGGCCCGGTTCATTCTTTGTGTCTGCTGCTGATCTCTGTTCAGTGTTTTGGCCAGGCGAAACAGCATGTTCTGCACTGCATAAGTGGGGCTTTTTTCCTGATAATCGGAACCATCCACCTTTTCATCCGGGGTTGCGTTTTCCGGCTCACTGTGCGAAGCTGTTTTTTCCTGTACTGTTGGCGCGTTTGGTGGTTTGCCGG
>ERZ1673745.1612-NODE-1612-length-14798-cov-47.825816_pt1 | contig 14798 bp, 8 predicted proteins | sample MGYA00580206_ERZ1673745 | MGnify/ENA primary metagenome ERZ1673745 (study PRJEB41218, sample SAMN15661753) | gut metagenome | host: Homo sapiens | place: Canada: London | collected 2015-08-20/2019-03-30 | study: EMG produced TPA metagenomics assembly of... | reverse complement strand
AAAGGAAAGCGGAACACTTCCTTTGTATCTGGGCTTTAAGGATACATGGACATGTTTGGCACCGTGGAATGCCCTTGCAGTAGGTCTTTGTGATTCAGACACCTGTAATCAGGTAAATATGGGAAATGCGACATTTGAGGAGGCATATTCTCCGGTTGCCGACAAGATACGCACATTGCTTGATTATGCAGAGGACAATCCATATGCTTACAGCTACAATGACGCATGTACAGCCTTTGCCAGAGGTGAATCTGCCATGTACACGATAGGAAGCTATGCTATTCCTCAGATTAAGTCAGTTAATCCTGATATGAAGATCGGTTCATTTACTTTCCCGGCAAATGATAATGAGGCTGACAATGTGTTAAATTCAGGAATAGATTTACAGTTTTCAGTTATGAAGGCCTGCAAAAATAAGGAAGCAGCATACGAGGTGCTTGAATATCTGTACAGCGATGAGACAATTCAGACATATCTGGATGACCAGGGCGGAATTGCCTGCAAGGATGGAGATTTCGCAATACCTGATACACTGGAGGATATGCAGGAGTATATAAAGGACAACCGTATGTCGGATTATCAGGATCACCATTATCCAAGTGAGATGAGCGTGGACGCCATGATTCAGACATATCTGCTTGACACAGGTGACAATGCAAAAGAGAAGTTCTTAAAGAAATTTGATTCAGACTGGGAGCGTTACAACAGAGATCTGATTCGTGAAGTACAGGATTACCAGAAGGAACAGGAGGATGCAAAATGAAAAAGAAAATGTCAAATAGGGACAAGACATTCTGGGCAGTTGTGATACCTGTTGTGGTTTTATTTTTCGCATTTAACACGCTGCCGATGATAAAGGGTGTGATTTACAGCTTTACAAACTACAAGGGCTATGGCTCATATGATTATGTCGGACTTAGAAACTATACAGACCTGTTTACCGACGCCAGAGTCGGAAAGAGCTATCTGTTTACTTTTAAATATGCGATTGCAGGAACCGTACTTGTAAATGTATTAAGCCTTGTAATGGCAGTTGCGTTAAACAGCAATATCCGCGGCAAGAGTGCATTAAGAGGTGTTTATTTCGTACCGAATATCCTTGGCGGACTGGTTATTGGTTACATTTTCAGCTTTATTTTTACATATATTCTGCCGGCAGTAGGAAATACCTTCAACATCGGTTTTTTACAAAACAGTATTCTGGCGAGTGAAAAATATGCATGGATTGGTGTGCTGATTGTCGGGGTATGGCAGGCGGTTGCCATGAATACCATCATTTATATATCCGGACTGCAGACAGTGCCTGAGGATGTTTACGAAGCCAGCAAGCTCGACGGAGCAGGCAAATGGAAACAGTTCTGGAAGGTTACATTTCCACTCGTTATGCCATTTGTTACAATCAATCTGGTGCTCAGCACAAAGAACTTCCTCATGGTATTTGACCAGATTATGTCATTGACAAAGGGCGGCCCGGCGCAGAGCACTGAGTCAATCTCATACCTGATTTACAGAAATGGTATGGATGGAGGACAGTTTGGCTTCCAAAGTGCAAACGCAGTAATTTTCTTTGTTGTAATTGTGGCTATTTCACTATTCCAGATGGGCGTTATGAATAAGAAGGAGGAGCAGTTATAATGAAAAAACAAAAAACAAACTGGGTACTAACCATCGTTTTAATATTGGGAACCTTAACCGTATTTTTCCCGCTGTATATGGCTGTTATCATTGCCTTCAAGAAACCGAGTGAGATGACAAATGATGTCGCAGGAGCTCTTTCATTCCCTTCAAAGTGGAGCTTTTCAAACTTCACAGAGGCTATGAAGGTGACTGATTTCTGGCATTCTCTCGGAAACAGCTTACTTATCACTATTGTGACCATTGTTCTCGCAATCCTTATCCATTCGATTGCAGGATATGTTATCGGACGAGGCATGGCAAGGAAAAAGAGCTTCCGTTTCATATATCTTTACATTGTAAGCGGTATGTTTGTGCCATTCTCAATTCTCATGATGCCTCTTGTAAAGCAGACTGCGCAGATGGGAATTGGAAACAGGGCAGGAGTTATCATTTTATATCTTGTATTTTATATGCCAATGAATGTATTATTATATAGTGGATACTTGAAAAATATCCCTATGGCACTTGAGGAGGCCGCAGATATCGATGGCGCAAGCACATGGACAACATACTGGAGAGTTGTATTTCCTATGATGAAGCCTATGCATGCGACAGTAGCCATCCTGACAGCACTCGGTACCTGGAATGATGTCATGACACCGCTTGTCATCATGTCAGGAACAGGACAGAATACACTGCCGCTGGCACAGCTGAATTTCCAGACACAGTTTGGAACCAACTACAATCTGGCATTTGCATCATATATTCTGGCTTTGATACCGATACTTATATTCTATATAATCTGCCAGAAGCAGATATTAAACGGTGTTGCAAACGGTGCAATCAAGGGATAATTTTTAAACACTATTTTAACAATAATATGGGGTGATTCTATGGCAATTATATTTAATCCAAACAAGAAAATTTTTACTTTACAGACAGCTCACACCACATATCAGATGCAGGTAGACAGACTTGGCTATCTGCTGCATCTGTACTACGGAGCAAAAAGCACATGTGATATGGACTATGTGCTGACATATGCTGACAGAGGTTTTTCAGGCAATCCTTACGCAGCAGGAATGAACCGTACATATTCGCTTGATACACTGCCACAGGAGTATCCGACTCTTGGAACAGGTGATTTCAGAAATATTGCGCTTGATATTAAAAACGAACAGGGTACTGAGAGTGTTGAGCTTCTTTATAAGAGTCATGAAATCAGAGACGGAAAATACGCTCTAAAGGGACTTCCGGCAGTGTGGGCATCTGATGATGAAGCACAGACTCTTGAAATAGTTCTTAGCGATGATATCGCAGGCGTTGAGGTGCATCTGCTTTATGGTGTGCTTGAGGCTTGTGATGTCATCACAAGAAGTGTGCTCATTAAAAATACAGGCAGTGGGGATATTACAATTGAAAAGGCTCATGCTGCCTGTCTGGATATGGTTTACGGAGATTATGATGTAATCAGATTCTACGGTAAGCATGCCATGGAGCGCAATCTTGAGCGCACACACTTAGGACACGGCACACTTTCATTCGGAAGCCGCAGAGGAACCTCAAGCCACCAGTACAATCCGGCAGTTATTCTCGCACAGCGCGATACTACAGAAAATGCAGGAGACTGCTATGGTATGCTTTTTGTATACAGTGGCAACTTCTCATGTGAGGCAGAGAAGGACCAGATTAACCAGACGCGCCTTTTAATGGGGCTTTCCGATGAACTGTTTTCATATCCGCTTGTGGCAGGAGAGACATTTACAGTGCCTGAGGTGATTATGTCATACTCGGCAGACGGTTTCTCACAGCTTTCACATCAGTACCACACCTGCATCAGTGAGCATGTGTGCAGGAGCAGATTTGCACATGAGGTAAGACCGGTGCTCATCAATAGCTGGGAGGCTGCTTACTTTGACTTTACCGGTGATACGATAGTAGACCTTGCAAAGGAGGCCGCATCACTGGGCATAGATATGGTGGTCATGGATGACGGCTGGTTTGGAAAGAGAGATGATGATAATTCATCACTCGGTGACTGGTTTGTGAATGAGAAAAAGCTTGGCGGAACACTTTCTGAGCTCATCGACAGAGTGCATGCGCAGGGAGTGAAGTTTGGAATATGGATTGAGCCTGAGATGGTAAATGAGGACAGTAATCTGTACAGAGAGCATCCTGACTGGGCTATCCAGATTCCGGGAAAGCTTCCTGTACGCTCAAGAAACCAGCTTCTTTTAGACTTTTCGAGAAAAGAAGTCAGGGACAATATTTTCGATCAGATCTGCGCAGTGTTTGACCAGGGAAAAATCGACTACGTGAAGTGGGATATGAACAGAAGCATGGCTGACGTATATGCAGGAAATCTTGCATACGACTACGTGCTTGGAGTGTATGATTTTATGGAGCGTCTGGTGACAAGATATCCGGATATACTTCTTGAGGGCTGCAGCGGTGGCGGTGGACGATTTGATGCAGGCATGCTCTACTACAGTCCACAGATATGGTGCAGTGACAATACAGATGCCATAAACCGTACAAGAATACAGTATGGCACATCGTTCTTCTATCCGGTATCAACCATGGGAGCGCATGTATCGGCAGTGCCAAATCATCAGACAGGCAGAGTGACAAGCCTTAAAACAAGGGGAATCACAGCCATGGCAGGAACCTTTGGCTATGAGCTGAATCCGGCCCTTCTGTCAGATGAGGAAAAGGAAGAAATCAGAGAGCAGATAAAGACCTTTAAGAAGTATGAGATGCTTATAAATGAGGGCACCTACTGGCGCCTTACAAGCCCATTTGAGGATGAGGTGGCTGCGTGGATGTCTGTCTCAAGGGCAAAGGACAGGGCGCTTGTGAGCGTGGTTCGTCTGTATGCGGAGGCAAACGCGGCTGCTTGCTATGTGAAGCTTAAGGGCTTGGAGTCGGATGCAGTATATATTGAGGAAAATACCGGCAGGCAGTACACAGGTGCAGCACTGATGAATGCCGGAATACCGCTTCCGTTTGCCGTAAAGGAGTATGAGGCATATCAGTTTTCATTTATCAGGCTTGATGAGGCAAAGAAGCTGTATGATGAGATAAAGAAGGTGTGCGGCAATCTAAAATTAAGTGAGGCTGACACTGCAGATAGTTCTTCTGATAAACGTATTGTAATAAGCATCTACGGCGGCTCAGGCTCAGGAAAGACAACGATTGCAGCAGCCCTGCAGCAGTATTTTTTGAAGGATAATACAGCCTGCTATGTGCTGACTGGGGACAATTATCCACACCGTATCCCGATGAGAAACGACGAAGAACGCCTTAATGTGTATAACGAGTCCGGCGAGGATGGCTTACGTGGATATCTTGGAACACCTAAGGAGATTGACTTTGACAGGATTAACAAGGAGCTTTCAGAGTTTAAGGAAGGAAAAGATATAATTGAGATAAAGCATATGGGCCGCCAGGACGGTGATATCTCATATGATGAAACTGATTTTACAGGAATTAAGGTGCTCATCCTGGAGTGGACCCACGGAGGAAGCGAATACCTTAAGGGTGTTGATATACCTGTATTTTTGGAGAGTTCGCCTGAGGAGACTAAGGCGCGCCGCATTAAGAGAGGACGTGACGAAAACGCCGCAAGCCCTTTCATATGCCGCGTGGTAGAGTTGGAGCAGGAAAAGCTTGATTTACAGAGTAAAAATGCGCGTATAGTAGTTGGAAAGGATGGCAAAGTCTATGAACAATAAACCTATGCTTAACGCATATCCTGACAGTCTGGGCGGTAAGCTTTCCGATATCGCAGCGCTGCTCAAAAAGAAGGAAATGCAGGACACATTCTCATCATTTTATATTCTGCCAAGCCTGTATCATTCGGATTTGGATCGCGGATTTTCGGTCGTGGACTACAATCTGAATGAGGAGCTTGCGACAATAGAGGATTTATCGCAATTGAAGGAGCTGGGGATTGACTTAAAGCTTGACTTTATTTTAAATCATGCTTCAGCACAGTCACCACAGTTCAAGGATCTTGTGGAAAAGGGCGATGAGTCGGAGTACCGCGACTTTTTCATAGACTGGAACAAATTCTGGGAAGGTCATGGAGTCATGACGGATGAGGGCTACATACAGCCTGATGAGTCATGCTTAAAGCAGATGTTTTTCAGAAAGCCGGGGCTTCCGATTCTCATGGTTGAGTTTCCGGATGGACGAAGGGTGCCATACTGGAACACATTTTACCAGGAGGTGCATGGCAGAGAATATCTGGGACAGATGGATTTAAATATAAAGTCCGAAAAGGTATGGGATTTTTATCGTGAAACACTTGAAAAAATAGCATCCTACGGTGCGGCTATTGTGCGGCTCGATGCATTTGCCTATGCGCCTAAGGCACCGGGGAAAAAGAATTTCCTGAATGATCCTGAGACCTGGGAATTTCTACAGCAGATCCATGAGCTTGCAGCTCCGCTCGGGCTGACTCTGCTGCCTGAAATACACGCGGCATATGATGAGAAAATATACAAAACCCTTGCAGATAAGGGCTATGCCACATATGATTTCTTTTTACCGGGATTGGTAATTGACGCGATTGAGAACAGGAGAGCAGATTACCTTGCCAAATGGGCGCGTGAGGTTGTGGATGATAAAATCTCCACTGTCAATATGCTTGGCTGCCATGACGGCATACCTCTTCTGGATTTAAAGGGTCTGCTTCCGGAGGACGATATTCGCTCGCTTATAGATTTGATTGTATCTCGTGGCGGCATGGTCAAAAATCTTCATGGACAGAAGAATATATATTATCAGGTCAATGCCACATATTACAGTGCTCTTGGTGAGTCTGACAGCAAAATGCTTCTGGCCCGTGCTATTCAGATGTTCATGCCGGGCAAGCCGCAGGTATGGTATCTGGACCTCTTTGCAGGCAAAAATGACCATGAGGCGGTAAGACGTGCAGGGGAATCAGGACATAAGGAAATCAACAGGACAAACCTCAGTGCTTCCGATATTGAGGAGGCGCTAAAAAAGGATGTTGTTGCAAAGCAGCTTGAGCTGCTTCGCATGAGAAACACCCATAAGGCATTTGAGAAGGGAGCTGTCATCACAGTAGCAGGAGAAGGACCAAAGCTTTCAATCCGCTATGATAACGGTGAAGCATATGCGCTTCTAACGGTGGATTTTGAAGCCGGAGCGTATGAGATTGAGCTGAGCTGATGAAATCAGATTACTCATACATAATGTGTCTAGCAGATGTGCAAACTCACAATCGAAAAAACGATTGTGAGTTTTTTTATGAGAAAAATCATTTAATTGACTCGTAAAAGTATCAGCTATAAGGTATAATGATTACTATACAAAATCAGGAGAGCATTTAAAAGATGATAAGAGGTGATAAAGGCTAATGGAATACGAGCACATAACCCACTCCTTTAAACCTGTCTATGACGAAAACAGCCGAATCCTCATCCTCGGAACGCTTCCATCCGTAAAATCCAGGGAAAACAATTTCTATTACGGACACAAGCAGAACCGTTTCTGGAAGCTGCTTGCGTATCTGTTGGATGAACCGGTGCCGGAGACGATAGATGAGAAGAAATATATGCTGTTTAAAAACCACATAGCCATATGGGATGTGATACAAAGCTGTGATATCAAGGGTTCGAGCGACAACAGCATCAAAAACGTCAGACCGACAGATATAAGGAAAATCCTTGAAACAGCCGATATAAAACAGGTATATGCAAACGGAAATAAAGCAGGGGCGCTTTATAAGAAATATCAGCTTCCTCTGACAGGTATGGAGGCAGTCACACTGCCGTCCACAAGCCCTGCAAATGCGGCATGGTCATTTGAAAGGTTATGCGAAGCATGGACACGGATACTTGCAAACCTTTAGAGATTTATATATAGAGGTAAAATTTACTTATGAAAACAATAGAATTTGATACACATTTTTACAAAAAGCTGTGGACACTCATGGTTCCTATAATGGTGCAGAATCTGATGCTGGCGCTGGTGGCGGTGGCTGATGCTTTCATGCTCGGAGGACTGGACCAGAACTATATGTCAGCAGTTTCGCTTGCCACACAGATACAGTTCATCCAGAACATGTTTCTATCAGCAGCTACAGCAGGGCTTGCAATACTCGGAGCACAGTATTGGGGCAAGCAGGACATAAAGGCGCTCGATGATATATTCGCTCTTGCAATCAGGATATGTGGCATAGTATCGGTGCTGTTTTTCGTGGCATGTGCATTTTTCCCACGATATCTGATGCTTATTTTCACAAACGAGCCGGTGCTTATAGATTATGGTGTAAGCTATCTGAAAATAGCTTCTTTTTCATATTTATTAACAGGTTTTTCGCAGTGTTATATAGTCATGATGAAGATATCAGAGCACGCGGGTACTGCGGCGGCAGTCAGCTCAATTACAGTGCTTATAAACATAATACTCAATGCCATATTTATCTATGGTGCATTTGGCATCGAGAGCATGAATGTGAGGGGAGCGGCACTTGCCACACTCATATCAAGAGTAGTGGAGCTTATGCTTTCAATCACATTTTCGTACAGACCGGGATATATCAGGCTTAAAATTAGAGAGCTTTTTGCAAGGAACAAGGAGCTGTCAGCAGATTTTATGAAGTGCTCCGGACCGATTCTCGGAGCAAGCCTTGTATGGGGAATAGGCTTTACATCGTACTCTACATTTATGGGACACATGGGAACAGATGCGGCAGCGGCCAACTCCGTCGCAGCGGTTGTGCGTGATATCATTTGCTGTCTCAGTGCAGGTATATCAAGTGCAGCAGGCATTATGATAGGAAATGAGCTTGGTGCAGGGAATTTAAAGCGTGGAAAAGCATATGGCATCAGAATGGCAAAGCTGTCATTTTTGTGTGGAGCTGTTATGACAGTGCTTATGGCGGTTTCAGCACCGGTGATTTTACATTTTGTAAAGCTCACACCGCAGGCTGCAGAGTATCTGAAGCAGTTATTCGGTGTACTTGCCTTCTACATGATTGGACGATCGGTAAATGAAATCATCATAAACGGTGTCTTTGGTTCGGGAGGAGATACGATGTTTGATATGTACTCTCTTGCTGTTACGATGTGGGGCATAGCAATACCGCTTGCAGTTGCAGGCACATATTTTTTGAACTGGCCGGTGGTTGTGGTATATGCGTGCACCTGCGTGGATGAGGTTGGAAAGATACCGTGGACACTCATACATTTTAAAAAATACAAGTGGGTAAAGGATTTGACAAGATAATGGAAAATGTATGAAAACAAGCGTGTGCACAGGGAGTAGATCGGATTTAGCGCTAAACTGATTTGAACAAAAAGAGGATATTGAATTGCGGCATCGGCTGTCAAGGGATAACGTAATTTATATGAGAGGGGGTATTTCATGCAGGAAATATACAGAGTAAAGACAAGTCCGGTGGCATTATCGGACAATATGATAATAGGTGAAAAATACAGGATTACATTCCTGACAGAGGCGCTTGTCCGTCTGGAATACAGTGAAGATGGCGTATTCGAGGATAGGGCAACACAGACAGTATTGTTCAGGGATTTTCCAAAGACCGGCTATCATGTGGTGCGTAACGCTGATGGAATTGAGGTTCATACATCAATGTTGCACCTGATATATAATGAGAAGGAGTTCTCATCACACGGACTGAGTATACAGATTAAGGGAAACCTGAGCGCATATCACAGCATCTGGCATTATGGCGAGAAGGTGCATGATTTGCAGGGTACAGCGCGTACACTTGATGACGTAAACGGAGAGGTTGAGCTTGGACACGGTGTCGTTTCACGCTTTGGATATTCAATTCTTGATGACAGTAAATCACAGATTTTACTTGACGATGGATGGATTGAGCCAAGAAAAAAAGGTGTGTCTGATTTGTATTTCTTTGGATACGGACATGATTATAAACAGGCGCTCAATGATTTTTACAGGCTTTGCGGCAAGACTCCGATGCTTCCGCGATATGCACTGGGAAACTGGTGGAGCAGATATTATAAATACTCAGAAGAAAGCTATATGGAGCTGATGGACAAATTCGATGAAAAGAATATCCCATTCACAGTAGCAGTAATAGATATGGACTGGCATCAGGTTGATGTGGACCCTAAATACGGAAGCGGCTGGACAGGATATACTTGGAACAAAAAGCTTTTCCCGGATCCGAAGCGCTTTCTTGGAAAGCTCCATGACAGAGGAATGCATACGACCCTGAACGTACACCCTGCGGATGGTGTGCAGGGCTGTGAAGAAATGTATGTTGATATGGCAAAGGAAATGGGCGTGGACTATGAAAATGAGGACCCGGTTGTATGTGATCCGGCAAGCCCAAAGTTTATGGATGCATATTTTAAGTATCTTCATCATCCGAGAGAGGCTGAAGGTGTGGATTTCTGGTGGATTGACTGGCAGCAGGGCAGCAACTGCAAGGTTGAAGGATTGGATCCGCTATGGATTTTTAATCATTTTCATTATCTCGATAATAAAAGAGACGGCAGGCGTCCAATGACATTTTCGCGCTATGCAGGTCCGGGAAGCCATAGATATCCGATTGGATTTTCGGGAGATACACATATTACATGGGAGTCGCTTGATTTTCAACCGTATTTTACAACGACAGCGACAAACATCGGATATGGATGGTGGAGCCATGATATTGGCGGACATATGCTTGGCTACAAGGATGATGAGCTGACAGCCAGATGGACACAATATGGTATATTCTCTCCGATAATGCGTCTGCACAGCTCATGCAGCGAATTTAACGGCAAGGAGCCGTGGCGATTTAAAAAAGAGACTGAGGAAGCGATGGAGGCGGCGCTCAGACAGAGGCATTGTATGATTCCGTATCTGTATACCATGAACTATCGCAGCTATGCCGAGAATATGCCGCTGATTGAGCCTATGTATTATGAGTATCCTGAAAATGCAGAGGCTTATGAGGTAAAGAATCAGTATTTCTTTGGCAGCCAGCTTATGGTAGCACCTGTTACAACTCCACGTATTAAGGGACTTAATGTGGCAAAAACCAAAGTATGGTTCCCGGAGGGCATCTGGTATGATATCTATACAGGCATGCGCTATGATGGTGGAAGAATGCTGGAGGTTTACAGGGATTTGAGCAGCATACCGGTGTTTGCGAAGGCGGGAGGCATACTTGTGTGTGCAGATGCTGATGAGCTTGATGCAAGATCTGTTATCAAAAATCCTGATGTATTATGTGTCAGGGTATTCCCGGAGGCTGATGGTGAGTTTGAGCTATACGAGGATGACAATGAATCCTGCGGATATGTGGATGGCAGATGTGTGACCACAGCTATGAAATATTCTGCGGATAAAGATATGTTTGTCATTTCTCCGGCAGATGGAGATACATCATTAATACCTGACAACAGAACCTATAAGCTTGTCTTTGAAAGAAGAACCGAAGCAGCAGCCGATAAGGTAAAGGTATTCGTGGATGGTAAAGAGGTATTGGCAAAGAATAAATATGATAAAGAAAACAGAAAGCTCATCGTTACTGTAACTGCATCGACAGCGAGCAAAATAAGCGTTGCAATATCGAAAGACACAGTAGCGCTTGATAATCAAATCGAAAAAAGATGCTTTGATTTCCTGAATCAGGCAGAGATAGGCTTTGTGCTAAAGGATGAAATCTACGGTCTTATTACATCGGGAAAGAAAACAACAGTGATTTTATCAGAGCTCAAGGCAAAGGAGCTTGATACAGAGCTGTATGGTGTATTGACAGAGATACTTACAGCCTGAGGCAGTCACCGGTCATACTAGGTGTGACCGGTGACTTTCTTTGTTGTAAAAATAAAAAATGGATGATACTATTATAGTAAACAGAAGTATTTTTATAAGAAACATCAGGAGAAACTATATAATTCAAGGGAGGATTATGCAATGGAAAATTCATATAAGAACTGTAAAATACAGGACAACACAGCAGAGCTGATCTACGAGAACGGCAGTCTGTTTGTTACCATATTTGAAAATAACATAGTGCATGTTGCACAAAAACCCGGCATCGAAAGTGTTGCAATAGAAGAGGGCTTTATTCCGAAGGCTGCCACACCGGACATAACCTGCAAGGATACGTCTGATGCCAAGGGGACCGCAGCAGAAGCCGGTGTAAGCGATGCAGCAGCTAAAGCAGTCATCAGCGCAAGGGATATTACTGTAAATGTGAAGGATAACGAGAAGCTTGATATTTATTACAAAGGGAAGCTTGTGCTTTCAGATTATGAAAAAGCACGCAAAAAGAGTGAGAAGAATCCGTACGAGGATCTTGCCATCGCAGAGCTTGAGGGACATACTGTCGGAAAAGATGAAGAAAAAACTGACGCTGTTACCATCATCAAAAAGCTTGGAAAGGATGATGCTATTTACGGTCTGGGAGATAAGCCGGGATGCCTCAACAAGCGTGGATATTCATATGTAAACTGGAACACGGATGATCCTGCGCCACATGTGGACAGCTTCAAATCGCTGTACAAATCCATACCGTTTTTTATCGTGTTGGGCGATGAATATTGCTATGGAATTTTTGCGGATAATACCTACAAGACAACCTTTGATTTCGGTTATGAAAACACAGATTACTATTTCGTCGAGCATGAGAAGGGTGAGCTGGACTACTATTTTATGCCGGGAAATGATATGGCAGAGGTGGTAGGACTTTATACATCACTGACAGGCACCACACCGCTTTATCAGAGATGGATATACGGCAGCCATCAGAGCCGCTGGGGCTATTACACACAGGATGAGGTGCTTGATATAGCTGACAAATTCCGCGAGCTTGATATCCCCTGCGATGTGATACATATGGATATCGATTACATGAACGGCTACAGGGTATTCACCTTTGATGACAAGAAATTCCCGGATGTAAAGGGCCTTTCAGAGAAGCTTGCTGACAGGGGTGTAAAGCTCATATCCATCATTGACCCGGGTGTGAAAAAGGATGAGGATTATTTCATGTACAAAGAGGGCATGGAGATGGATGCATTCGCACATGATACAGATGGCAGTGTATATGAAAATGCTGTCTGGCCGGGAACATCGGTATTTCCGGACTTCACAAAGCAAAGCGTCAGAAGCTGGTGGGGAGACAAGACAAAGATACTTCTCGAGCACGGTATCAGTGGCATATGGAATGATATGAATGAGCCTGCAAGCTTCAACGGACCACTGCCGGATGATGTGCAGTTTGAGTATGGAGCACATGAAAAGGTTCACAATATTTACGGACATTTTATGGCAAAAGCCACATATGAGGGACTTGCGAAAAATGATGGTGGAAAACGTCCGTTTGTACTTACCAGGGCTGCATATGCCGGAAGCCAAAAATACTGCGGTGGCTGGACCGGAGATAATCACAGCATCTGGGCGCATATAGCACTTTCTCTCGAGCAGGTGTGCAATCTGTCAGTCAGTGGACTTGCCATGTGCGGCAGCGATATAGGCGGTTTCGGAAGTGATACTACACCGGAGCTTCTTGTCAGATTTTATGAGGCAGCAGTATTTGTGCCGTTTTTCAGAAATCATTCAGCGATGGGAACACGCAGACAGGAGCCTTGGCAGTTTGACGAGACTACGATAGATGCAGTCAGAAAGACAGTAAAGCTCAGATACAGATTTATCCCATATATATATGATCTGGCACATGAGTGTGAAAAGACAGGAGCACCTATCGTGCGCCCGCTCGTATACGAATATCCTGCAGATAAGCATGTGAGAAATATTTCCGATGAATATATGCTCGGAAGCTTTGTACTGGTTGCACCTGTGATCGCACCGGGCAAGGAGGCAAGAGAGGTTTATCTGCCTGACGGCGACTGGTATGATTACTACACAGGCGAAAAATACAGTGGCGGCAGATATATTTTAGCAGATGCACCACTTGATAAAGTACCTGTCTTCATAAAAGCAGGAGCCATTATCCCTGTTGCAGACGGAGAAATCCGCTCTACAGAGGACATTACAGAGGATAAGATCAGCATACTGACATATCCGGGCAAGGGCAGCTTCGTGCATTATCAGGATGACAATGAGACGTTCGCATACAGAGACGGTACGTATAATGCCGTTGAGTATACCCTGGATGGGGATAAGCTTGAGAAGAAGGTGTTGCATAAGGGATTGTAAAAATACATAACCTTAAATTTAAAATTCAATATCAACCTCTACAGGGCAGTGGTCTGAACCGAGCACATCGGTATGGATCGCTGCCTTTTTAAGCTTGTCATTGATGCGATTTGATGTGATAAAGTAGTCGATACGCCAGCCTGCGTTCTTCTCGCGAGCCTTAAAACGGTATGACCACCAGGAATATATACCCTCGGCATCCGGATAAAAGTATCTGAAGGTATCGGTAAAGCCGGAACCTAAAAGCTCCGTCATTTTAGCACGTTCCTCATCTGAAAAACCTGCATTCTTGCGGTTTGTTTTTGGATTTTTCAGGTCGATTTCATTGTGTGCGACATTCAGATCACCGCACAGTACGACAGGCTTTTGGGCATCAAGATCTTTAAGGTATTCACGGAAATCATCCTCCCACTGCATACGGTACGGCAGCCTTTTCAGCTCATTCTGTGAGTTTGGTGTATAGCAGGTTACGAGATAGAAATTGTCATATTCGAGTGTGATGACACGTCCTTCCTTATCATGCTCCTCAATGTCTATGCCGTAAGACACTGATAATGGCTCATTTTTGGCAAAAATGGCTGTGCCGGAATAGCCTTTTTTCTCGGCATAATTCCAGTACTGGTGATAGCCCGGCAGGTCAAGGTCAATCTGTCCCGCCTGTAGCTTGGACTCCTGAATACAAAAGAAATCCGCATCTATACTGTTAAAAAAATCAAGGAAACCTTTCTGGACGCATGCGCGCAGTCCATTTACATTCCACGATATAAATTTCATGTCTTAGTCCTCCATATCACTGCAATCTCCTAATAAAATAACAAAATCGCATTTTCTTTTTGGCAATTTTACTACAAAATCGCATTTTTTAAAAGAGGTTTGTATCTGCAGATTGCACTTTTTCCATAAAATACGTATAGAGGAAGAAAATACGCAAGTAAATTTTCCTTACAGCACATCGCTTCCATCAGGAATCTTTGAGATGATAGTTCTGTTAATCCTGATTA
>ERZ1673745.1606-NODE-1606-length-14847-cov-6.467550_pt1 | contig 14847 bp, 9 predicted proteins | sample MGYA00580206_ERZ1673745 | MGnify/ENA primary metagenome ERZ1673745 (study PRJEB41218, sample SAMN15661753) | gut metagenome | host: Homo sapiens | place: Canada: London | collected 2015-08-20/2019-03-30 | study: EMG produced TPA metagenomics assembly of... | reverse complement strand
ATCCTTTCCCGTAAGCGCAAGAACAACCCTGTGCTGATCGGTGAGGCCGGTGTCGGCAAGACTGCCATCGCCGAAGGCCTTGCCCAGCGTATCGTGCGCGGTGATGTGCCCGAAAATCTGAAGGACCGTACCGTGTTCAGTCTGGATATGGGTGCGCTGGTCGCGGGTGCCAAGTATCGCGGCGAGTTTGAGGAGCGCTTAAAGAGCGTCTTGAACGAGGTCAAGAAGTCCGAGGGCAAGATCATCCTCTTTATTGATGAGCTGCACACCATCGTCGGTGCCGGCAAAACTGATGGCGCGATGGATGCCGGCAACCTGCTCAAGCCGATGCTGGCCCGCGGCGAGCTGCACTGCATCGGTGCGACTACGCTTGATGAGTACCGCGAATACATCGAGAAGGACCCCGCGCTGGAACGCCGTTTCCAGCCTGTCATGGTCAACGAGCCGACTGTGGAGGACACCATCTCGATCCTGCGTGGTCTGAAGGAGCGGTATGAGGTCTACCACGGCGTCAAGATTCAGGACGCTGCGCTCATCGCCGCCGCGACCCTGTCCGACCGCTATATTACCGACCGTTTCCTGCCCGACAAGGCCATTGACCTTGTGGATGAAGCCTGCGCCATGGTCAAGACGGAGCTGGATTCGATGCCTGCGGAACTCGATGAAATGAACCACCGCATCACCCAGCTGCAAATCGAGGAGGCCTCCTTAAAGAAGGAAACCGATGAACTGTCCAAGCAGCGTCTGGCCACTCTTGAAAAAGAGATGGCTGAGCTGCGCGACAGCTTCAACAGCAAAAAAGCCCAGTGGGAAAACGAGAAGAACGCCGTGAACAAGGTGCAGAGCCTGCGTGCCGAGGTGGAGTCCACCAAGGCTGAAATCGAAAAGGCTACCCGCACCGGTGATTACGCCAAGGCCGGCGAGCTGCAGTACGGCAAGCTGCCCACCCTGCAGAAGCAGCTGGAGGAGGAAGAAAAAATCGCCGAGGCGAAGAAGGAATCCAGCCTGCTGCGTGACCGTGTGACGGATGATGAGATCGCCCGCATTGTGGCCCGCTGGACCGGTATCCCGGTCTCCAAGCTGGTCGAGGGCGAACGCGAAAAGCTGCTGCGCCTGCCGGACACGCTGCATCAGCGGGTCATCGGTCAGGACGAGGCCGTGCAGAAGGTCGCGGACGCGATCCTGCGCTCCCGCGCCGGCATCGCCAACCCGAACCGCCCCATCGGCAGCTTCCTGTTCCTCGGCCCCACGGGTGTCGGCAAGACCGAGCTGGCCAAGGCGCTGGCGCAGGCCCTGTTTGACGATGAAAAGAACATGGTCCGTATCGACATGACCGAGTATATGGAGAAATTCAGCGTATCTCGTCTGATCGGTGCGCCTCCGGGATATGTCGGCTATGAGGAGGGCGGCCAGCTGACCGAGGCTGTGCGCCGCCATCCCTACAGTGTTGTGCTTTTCGACGAGGTCGAAAAGGCGCATCCCGATGTCTTTAACATCCTGCTGCAGGTGCTGGATGACGGCCGTATCACCGACAGTCAGGGCCGCACGGTGGACTTCAAGAACACCGTTATCATCCTTACTTCCAACCTCGGCTCCGACCTGATTCTGGAGGATCTTGAAAAGAGCCGTGCGATGGGCAAGAATGAGTTGTCCGAGGAGGCTAAGAACGCCATCGACCAGCTGCTCAAGCGGCAGTTCCGTCCGGAGTTCCTCAACCGTCTGGATGACATCGTATACTACAAGAGCCTGACGAAGCAGGAGATCGGCTCCATCGTGGATTTGATGCTGGCTGACCTGCGCCGCCGTCTGGCCGACAAGCAGTTGAATCTGGTCGTCACCGATGCGGCAAAGAACGCCATCATTGACGGCGGCTATGACCCAATCTACGGCGCCCGCCCGCTGAAGCGGTATATTCAGGCCCATGTCGAGACGATGATCGCCAAGGAGATCATCGGCGGCTCACATGCGGCAGGGGATACCCTGACCGTGGACGCAGATGCCGAGGGTAAGCTTGTACTGCGCTGAAGCCGACAGGCTGTAAGGTCGGATGCTTGCATCGACCCGCACAATAAATAACGCTCCGGGCTGTGTGGAGTTCCATACAGCCCGGAGCGTTTTTGTTTTGGTATGCAGCACGGCAGGGGCCGCACATGTGCGGCCCGCAAGTTCCCGGCAGCCCCAGCGTTTCCGGGTCGATGACGAGCATCGACCCCTACGCCGTAGGGGTGGATTCCATATCCGCCCGATCGTCCGGGCGTTTGCGGGTAAGCCGCAGGCCCGGCAGGCCGGGCTCCTGCAGAGAACACCGATTTTACAGTACCCCCAGCCCGGTCAGCAGCGTTTTGATGCCGATCAAAATCAGAACGATACCGCCAATGCGCTCGGCGGGGGCGCGGTATTTGTCGCCGAACAGCGCGCCCACCTTGACGCCAACGGCGGACAGCAGGCAGGTGATGATGCCGATAAGCCCGGCAGCAGGCAGAATATCTACCTGCATGGCGGCAAAGCTGACGCCGACAGCAAAGGCGTCAATGCTGGTGGCAATCGCCAGCGGCAGCATCGCCTTGGCGGAATAGTCGTCGTCCAGCTGCTCGTCCCCGCCGAAGCTCTCCTTGACCATGTTGGCACCGATGAGCGCCAGCAGCACAAAGGCGATCCAAGGGCCGAACCTTGTCAGCAGCGCCGAAAACCGGTCGCCGAGGAAATAGCCCAGCGCGGGCATCAGCGCCTGAAAGCCGCCAAACCAAAGCCCACAGGTCAGGGCGTGGGTAAGGCTGACCCTGCGGACAGACAGCCCCTTGCAGATCGAAACGGCAAATGCGTCCATCGAGAGGCTGACGGCAATCAGAATCAAGTCAAATAAAGTCATGGCATATTCCTCCGTTTTGTCAGGAAGTATCAGGAAACGGCATAAAAAAAGACCTATCTGCCCTGTTACAGGCAGATAAGTCTCGTCGTTTAAAGTTAAGCCAGAGCCCTATAGCTCATTGTGTTGGCAGAACTGCGCGGCGGCTGCTCCACCCCGCGCTGACTACTCCCTTATTGCTTTAAATAGTGTAGCATGCGGAAGAATCCTTGTCAATGCGTTAGAAATAGCTAATCTTGAACAAAAGGCTTCCCCCCACAAGGGAAGGCAAGACGCTTGCATATTCCCCCATTTTAGAGTACAATATACACAAATCTGCAATCTGCATCCGGGGGAATCACCATGCAATATAAAATCCTGGCACTGGACCTTGACGGCACACTGACCAACACCGATAAAATCATCACGCCGCACACCAAGGCGGCCCTGCAGGCGGCAGCGCAAAAGGGCGTCTGTATCGTGCTGGCCAGCGGCCGTCCCACGGTCGGCATTGAGCCGCTGGCTAAGGGGCTGGAGCTGGAAAAATACGGCGGCTGTATCCTGAGCTACAACGGCGGTAAGATCATCGACTGCAAGACCGGTGAAACGCTTGTGCAGTACGCCTTCCCGGCGGATCTCATCGAGCCGGTCTGCACCTTCAGCCGGTATTGGAATGTCGTGCCGCTGACCTATGACCGAAACGGCATCGTGACCGAGGACCCCGCCAGCCCCTATGTGCAGGAGGAGGCTCGCATCAATCGTATTCCCGCGCGGCAGGTCGAGAACCTCCCCGCTGAGGTGACCTACCCCATCAACAAGCTGCTGCTGACCGGTGACCCGGCGGATATGCCCCATGTCGAGGAGCTGATGCAGCAGGAATTTGCCGGCAAGCTGTCCATCTGCCGCAGCCAGCCTTTCTTTATTGAAACGATGCCGCTGGGCGTGGGCAAGGATACCTCGCTGGAAATTCTGCTGCGTGCCAAGGGGCTGACCCCCGCCAACCTGATGGCCTGCGGTGACGGCTGGAATGACCTGCCGATGATCCGTCTGGCGGGTCTGGGCGTGGCCATGGGCAATGCACAGGCCCCGGTCAAGGCCGCAGCAGACTGGCTGACCGCTGACAACGACCATGACGGCGTGGGCCTTGCGGTCGAGAAGTTTATTTTAGAGGAGAACTGACCTGTGAATCTGATCGTTTTCGACTTGGAATGGAACATCGGCTATCAGCCGAAGACCTTCCTCTATCACGGTGCAGAGCTGACGCTGCGCGGTGAGATCATTCAGATTGGTGCGGTCCGCATCAATGCGCGCGGCGATGTACTGGATACCTTTGAGGTCAACCTCAGGCCGCGCATCTTCCGCAAGCTGCAGCACCATATCGCCAAGGTCACCGGCCTTTCCCAAGGGGATCTGGACGCGGGGCTGCCGATGCGGGAGGGCCTGCAGAAGTTCCTTGACTGGGCCGGCCCGGACGCCGAGTTGGCCGAGTGGGGCCTTGATGATGTGCCGGTGCTGAAGCAGAATCTCTTTCTGGTCGGGCTGGACGAAAACTGGCCGGACCGCTGGTATGATCTGCAGCGGATCTTCCTGCAGGCCTACCCCCGCAGGGAGGGCGAGGGCCTGACGCTGGAAAGCGTGGTTGACCGGCTGGGCATCCCCAAGGAGGAGCCCTTCCACAATGCGCTCGATGATGCGCTGTACACGGCCAAGATCTGCCGCAAGCTGCCGCTGGCCGAGGGGCTTGCCACCTACCCGACGGAGGAGGAGCTGCTGACCGAGGCGCTGCTCGGCAGTGAAAAGACAGGCTGTGATGTGCAGCTGTTCATGAACCGGCTGGAGCATGATGACTACCGCAATCTGCCGGAGCTGTACAAGGTAAACTGCCCCGAGTGCGGCGCACCGCTGACGAATGACGAGGTATGGCTCAAGCGCGGCAACACGGGGTATTTCACCCGCAGCAGCTGCCCCTACTGCGGGCACTGGTATCTGCGCTTCAAGCTGAGCCGCCGTGACGGCCTGCATTGGAGTTTCGGCCGCTGTCTGGATGCTGCCACCCCAGAGTATGACGCCAAATGGGATAAGCAGAAGGCCGCCCTGCTGGAGCGCACAAAGCGCAAGCAGGAACGGGAAAACCGCACATAACACAGAAAAGGCTCCCTGCGGGGAGCCTTTTTTGCTTTCCGGCTTGACAAAAGCGGAAAACTGCACTATGATTGATGAAAACGGAACATGGTTTTTACAAGATTGCAACTAAAGCAACATATGAGGTGCAGAATGGACACAGAACGCTGGCAGATCTTATTGAAAGCGATCGACCGCGGCAGCCTGCGTGCTGCGGCGGAGGAGATGGGCTTTACCGTCTCCGGCATCAGCCGCAGCGTGGCAACGCTGGAGAAAGAACTTGGCTTTTCATTGCTCTACCGCGCCAAAAGCGGCGTGCAGCCCACCGAGGAGTGCCGCCAGCTGCTGCCGTCCGTGCGTGAGCTGCTCTTTGCGCAGGAGCGTCTGGAGCAGATCGCGGCCAAGGTGCGCGGCGCGGATTGCGGCACGATCGTTATCGGCACGGCATACAACTGCTATTATGAGTGGGTCACCCAGATGATGGCGGCCTTCCGCACCCGGCATCCCGGCGTGGTCATCAAGATCGTGAACGGCACCAGCAGCGAGCTGGCTGAGATGCTACTCGATCACCGCACCGACTTCTGCCTGATCAGCCACCGTGATGATCTGCCGGTCTGGCTGCCCATCCGGCAGGATGAGCTGATGGTCCTGCTGCCCAAGAGCCACCCGCTGGCCGCGCAGGAGGCTATCCCGGTCGAAAACCTGAAAACCGAGCCCTTCATCGAGAGCTACCCCGGCATGGAGACGGACATCACCCTGATTTTCGATAAGATCAAGGCGCGCCCCGATGCCCGGTATTCCACAATGGATATTACGGCCACCTACGCCATGGTCTCGGCGGGTCTGGGCATCAGCGTCAACAATGCCATCAACCACCAGCCGGGCTACCCCGGCGTGGTCGAACGCCCGATGGCGCCCCACCAGATGATGGAAATCGGCCTTGCCTGCGGGGAAAATCTCGCCCCCGCTGCGCAGGCATTCCTGAATTTCGTGAAGGAGCGGCTGCCGGAATAAGAATGCCTTCCCCCGCGGGCGGGGGAAGGTGGCCGAGGCCCCGCCTGAGGCCGGATGAGGGGGCGGGTATATGTTATATCCCGCCAACGGATGATGGCCGTACACCTGCCCCTCATCAGTCAGCAGTCAGGGCCGCTGACAGCTTCCCCCAAGGGGGAAGCCAACAAAACAAACACCGCCGTGCAAATCCATGCACGGCGGTATATTTTTGCCTCAATACGTGATAATAATGCCCTGATCCTGTGCGTAGAAGCTGCACAGACCGGAGCAGGGGACGATGCGCACCGGCGCGCCGGGCCACTTGGCCTCAATGCCGTGGTGCAGCAGCTGGGCAGCGGTCTGGTTGCCGCACTCGCTGATCAATACCGGGTGTACGCCGTCATAGCCGTCCTCGACCATCTGCTCAAGGATCTTTGCCAGCACGCGGGTCTCGCCGCGGGTCTTGAAATAGAAGTCAATGCGCCCGTCGGATGTGCGGCGGCCCAGCACGCGCATATTCAGGCGGCCTGCAATAAAGCCGACCACTTTGCTGACGCGGCCGTTTTTGGCCAGATTGTCAAAGCTGGCCAGAGCAAACAGGATATGGGTGCTTTCGGCAAACTTCTGCAACGCAAAGCAGATGTCCTCAAAGGTCTGATTTTCGCCGATCAGCTTGTTGGCAAGCTCGGCTGCACCGGCCAGCGCGCCGGAGCAGCTCAGCGTGTCCAGCACGAAGATGTTTTTCTCGGGATGCTCCTCCAGCACCATCTCACGCGCAGCAATGGCGGCGTTGTAGCTGCCGGACAGGTTGCTGCTGATCGTGAAAGCAAAGACATTGTCCGCCAGCAGGAAATACTCGGCCCATTCCTCCGGGCTGGGGCAGGCGGTGGTACTGGCACCGTTGTAGTCGGTCATGGCCTGCAGCATATGCCGGGTGTTCAGCGTGGGCAGGTCGACATATTCCCGCTCGCCAACGCGGATCTTAAACGGTGCAAGGGCAAACTGCACACCGGGTGCAGGGTTTTGCAGCTCGCGGATCTCACAGGAGCTGTCGCATACGATCATCCATGCCATGGGGCAGGACCTCCGTTCTGTGACTGATGGTCACGCATACTCTTACTTATATTATAGGGGCAGCACGGGGGTGCGTCAAGCTTATTTTTTCTACAATTCCGGCTTACAAATTTGTAAAACATTTTCGCGGCTCTTGTGTGCGGGGGCTTTGTGGCGTATAATAACAGTGTATGGTTTTCAGAAAAAGAGAAGCGAGGCTTTTATGGCTGATTTTTATACCTACCGCAGTGAGGTTGCCGGTAAGCGGCGCAAGCGGAAATTGTTTCTGGCCCTGATCGTGCTTCTGGCGTTGCTCTGCGCCGGGGCCGGGTTTTACTGGTTCCGTGACAACGGCACCCCGGCATCGCAGGAGGCAGACAGCGCCGCGGCACAGCCGACTGCGACGGCGGAATCTACGATGGCCCCTACGGCCGCACCGACCCAGCAGCCCATTGCCGAGCCGCAGCGCCTTGTGCAGAGCGTGGATGCCGCCGTGTGGGACAAGTCCGAGTCGGTCGCCCAGACTATAGATACGGAGTTTCTGAACACCGACCACCGGATGGTGGCAGTGCCGATGCTGGGCACGGTGACGAAGGACTACTTCAACACTGTGACCTTTGCGGGGGACAGCATTGCCTCCGGCCTCGGCATCTATGACACAGGCTACCACAATGCGCACTATGCGACCTATGTCAGCGCGGGCGTGCAGACCTTTGTCAACAATGTCAGCGTCAAGAACGCTGTCACCGGCGCGACCGAGACCCCGATGGAGACCATTGCGGCCAGCCAGCCGGACTATCTGTATATTCTGGTTGGCACCAACAATCTGGTTGTGCAGGGCAGTGAGGACAGCTTCATTGCCTACTATGAGCGTCTGATCGACATGCTGCGCGAGCAGCTCAACCCCGGCGTTATTCTTTATATCCAGGCCATCCCCGGTGTGCAGGAGACGGTCGTAGCTTCCAAGCCGGGGCTGGACAACCAGCGCATCGCAACCGTCAACGATCTGCTGGCCAATATGGCGCTGCGCAAGGGCTGTTACTATGTTAATATCCGGGAGGCCCTGACCAACACGGCGGATGGCAGCCAGATCGATGACTATGCCACCAAGGACGGCGTGCATTTCAATGCGGCGGGCTATCATGCATGGGCCGAGTATCTGGCCACCCATACCGTCTGGAACCGCCGCAGCGTGTACAGCGGTGAGAACCCATATTATATCTACGGCGCATAAAGAAGTATTTTGTACAATTCCCCTGCAGGGTGTAAAAAACACCCTGCAGGGGAATTTTTTGTACAGCTGTACGAAAAACACCTCGATATATGTCGAACTTGTACAAAACGAACAGGCAACATACGAAAATTTTAGCGGAATATTACACAAAAACCCTTGAAATTCCCGCATGAAACATGTAATATAGATACAGAGATCATACAAAGTCGGTGCATTGTACCCGGTACAGCACCGCCAAAAGGGGAGATTATGTTGAAACAGCGCAAAGAAACGCCAAAAAGCTCCGATCTGCCCATTTATCTGTTCAAACAGGGCAACAATCAGGAAGCTTACCGCTACTTTGGCGCCCATCTGTGTGAGCAGAACGGGGAGGCCGGCGTGGTGTTCCGCGTCTGGGCACCGCATGCCAAGGCCGTTTCCATTGTGGGCGACTTCAACAGCTGGACGCCCGGTGAGCATCCGATGGAGATGGTAACGGACGGCATCTGGGAGCGCTTTGTACCCGGCATCAAGCAGTTTGATGTCTACAAATACTGCATCACCACCCCGGCGGATGAGCTGGTCTATAAGGCTGATCCGTATGCCTTCCATACCGAGACCCGCCCCTCCAACGGCAGCAAGGTTTATGACATTGAGGGCTATGAGTGGGGTGATGCCGCCTGGATCAAGGACGAGCAAAAGCGGGATGTGATCAACAGCCCGATGTCCATCTATGAGCTGCAGGTCGGCAGCTGGAAGATGAAGGACCCCGAAAACGGCATTCCGTACAACTATGCCGAGCTGGCCGAGGAACTGATCCCGTACATCAAGGAGATGGGCTACACCCATGTGGAACTGCTGCCCATCACCGAATATCCGTTTGACGGCAGCTGGGGCTATCAGGTCACGGGCTATTTTGCGCCCACCAGCCGGTACGGCACCCCCAAGGATTTCATGACTCTGGTGGATAAGCTGCATCAGGCGGACATCGGCGTCATTCTGGACTGGGTCCCTGCCCACTTCCCGAAGGATGGCTACGGCCTGTACATGTTTGACGGCGCCCCCTGCTATGAGGACCCCAACCCCCGCCGTGGTGAGCACAAAGAGTGGGGCACGATGGTCTTTAACTACGGCATGAAGGAAGTCGAGAGCTTCCTGATCTCCAGCGCCATGTTCTGGGTGGATCGCTACCATGTAGACGGTCTGCGCGTGGACGCCGTGGCCAGTATGCTCTACCTCGACTACAACCGCAAGGACGGCGAATGGGAGCAGAATGTCAAGGGCGGCAAGGAAAATCTGGAGGCCATCGCCTTCCTGCAAAAGCTGAATACCGCCATTCTGGGCCGGTATCCCCATAAAATGATGATCGCCGAGGAATCCACCGCTTGGCCGCTGGTCACAAAGCCGGCTGCCGATGGGGGATTGGGCTTCAACTTCAAGTGGAACATGGGCTGGATGAACGACATGCTCAGCTACATGAAGACCGACCCGCTCTTCCGCGCGGGCAACCACGGCAAGGTCACCTTCAGCTTTTTCTATGCTTTCAGCGAGAATTTTGTGCTGCCCATCAGCCATGATGAGGTCGTACACGGCAAGTGCAGCCTTTTGAACAAGATGCCCGGCGATTATGAGGAAAAGTTCGCAAACCTGCGCACCTTCTTCGGCTATATGATGGCCCACCCCGGCAAGAAGCTGCTCTTTATGGGGCAGGATTTCGGCCAGTTTATCGAGTGGGACGAGAAAAAGCAGCTGGATTGGATGCTGCTGGGCTATGACAAGCACCGCGAGCTGCAGGGCTATGTCAAGGATCTGAACCACTTCTACCGCGAAACGCCCGCCCTGTGGCAGGTGGATTACAGCTGGGAGGGCTTCCAGTGGATCGTACCGGATGACAGCAAGCAGAGCGTTATCGCCTTCCTGCGCCGTGATGCGGCAGGGAAGATGCTCCTTGTTGTCTGCAACTTCAACCCCGTGCTGCGCAAGGATTACCAGATGGGCGTGCCGAACCCCGGCAGCTACAAGGAAATCCTCAACTCCGATGACAAGAAGTACGGCGGCTCCGGTGTCACCAACGGCACGGTCAAGAGCGAGAAAGGCCCGATGCACGGCTTTGAACAGCATATTTCGCTGACGCTGCCGCCGATGTCCACCCTCTACCTCAGTGTACCCGCAGCCCGCAAGCCGCGGACCAAGAAGGCAGATGCTGCTGACAAAAAGGCGGCAGAGCCGACAAAGCCCGCTGCCAAAAAGGCAACGAAAGCCACTGCAAAGGCCGCTGCCTCTGCAGCACCGGCCAAGACGGAGGCAGCCCCCAAACGCCGGGGACGCCCGCCCAAAGCCAAAACGACGGTATGACCGCCTTTGGATAAAAAGCATCACCGCAAAATCCCTGCCCTGCGGGCATAAGCATCGCAGCAGGCGGCAGCCGAGAGTATGCGGTAATGTCATAAAGTTAAAAACGGCATACGCCGAAATTTAAGGGGAGAAATCTTATGGCTAAAGAAATGATCGCAATGATCCTGGCAGGCGGCCAAGGCTCACGCCTCTATGCGCTGACCCAAAAGCTCGCCAAGCCGGCCGTTCCGTTTGGCGGAAAATATCGTATCATCGATTTCCCGCTCTCCAACTGTGTCAACTCCGACATTGATACCGTTGGTATTCTGACCCAGTATCAGCCGCTTGTCCTGAATGAGTATATCGGCAACGGCCAGCCTTGGGATCTGGACCGTCTGCACGGCGGCGTACATGTCCTGCCGCCCTACCAGCAGGCCAGCGGCTCTGACTGGTACAAGGGCACCGCCAACGCCATCTATCAGAACCTGTCCTTCATTGACCGCTATGATCCCAAGTATGTCATCATCCTGTCCGGCGACCAGATCTGCAAGCAGGATTACTCTGACTTCCTGCGCTTCCACAAGGAAAAGAACGCAGAGTTCTCCGTTGCCGTCATGGAGGTGCCATGGAGCGAGGCTTCCCGCTTCGGCCTGATGGTCACCGATGAGGACGACCGCATCAACGAATTCCAGGAGAAGCCGAAGAACCCGAAGTCCAATCTGGCTTCCATGGGTATCTACATCTTCAACTGGGATATCCTGAAGAAGTACCTGACCGAGGATGAGGCTGACCCCAACTCCGAGAACGATTTCGGCAAGAATGTCATTCCCAACCTGCTGAAGGACGGCCGCCGTATGTACGCCTACCACTTCAGCGGCTACTGGAAGGATGTCGGCACCATCGGCAGCCTGTGGCAGGCCAACATGGAGGTGCTGGACCCCAAGCATTCCGGCATCAACCTGTTCGATGAAAACTGGAAGATCTATTCCCGCAACACCGGTCGTCCCTGCCAGCAGATCGGCAGTGACGCCACCATCGTCAACTCCATGGTATCCGAAGGCTGCAAGGTCAACGGCACGGTCAATAACTCCATCCTGTTCCCCGGCGCCGTTGTGGAAAAGGGCGCCACCGTTGAGGCAGCCGTTGTTATGGGCGGCACTGTCATTAAGGCGGGCGCATCCGTCAAGCACTGCATCGTGGCGGAGAATGTCACGATCGAGGAGGGCGCCACCGTCGGTGCCATGCCGGAGGGCGGCCTGAACATTGCCGAGCCCGGTGATGTGGCTACCGTTGGTTCCGGCGTTGTCATCGGCAAGGGTGCAACGGTTGGCCCCAAGGCAATGGTTTCCAGCGATGTAAAGGATGGTGAGGAACAATGGTAAACAGCAATGTAAACGCTCTCGGCGTCATTTTCGCCAACACCTATGATAACCTCGTTCCCGAACTGGTGGCGGAGCGCTCGATGGCCTCCATCCCCTTCGGCGGACGCTACCGCCTGATCGACTTCACGCTGTCCAGCATGGCCAACGCCGGCATCGACAATGTGTCTGTCATCGTGCGTAAAAACTACCACTCTCTGATGGATCACCTCGGCGCAGGCCGTGAGTGGGACCTGACCCGCAAGCGCGGCGGCCTGAACATTGTGCCTCCCTTTGCAGAGCGCAGCGTCAAGCTGTACTCCGGCCGTGTGGACGCTCTCGAAAGCATCCTGAACTGGCTCGAGGATCAGAAGGAGCGCTATGTCATCCTGTCCGACTCCTACATTGCCATGAACTTTGACTTCGGCAAGCTGGTGGACGCCCATGTCAAGTCCGGCGCTGATGTCACGATGGTCTACAACCGCGCCCCCATCCCCGAGGGTGCCCGCAGCGACAACTACACCATCCGCACCGATGAGAACGGCCGTGTGACCGAGATTCTCTCCAATGACTACCGCATGGGTGAGCAGAACCTCGCCATGAACATCTATGTCATTGAGCGCGAGAGCCTGATTCACCTGATCCACGATGCCTCTGTCCGCGGTCTGGTCTACTTTGAGCGCGACATTCTGGCCCGCAACCTCAAGCTGCTGAATGTCCAGTCCTATGAGTTTGACGGCTATGCGGCCCGCATCTCCGACATGAAGAGCTATTTCGATGAGAATATGCGCCTGCTGCAGGACGGCAGCATGAACGCACTGTTCGGACCGGCCCCCATCTACACCAAGATTCGTGACGATAACCCGACCCGTTATCTGCAGGGCAGCTCTGTCAAGAACAGCCTGCTGGCGGACGGCTGCGTTATCGAGGGCACCGTGGAGAACAGCGTGCTGTTCCGCGGCTGCAAGATCAAGAAGGGCGCTGTCGTCAAGAACTGCGTGCTGATGCAGGATACCGTGGTCGAGCCCAACGCCAATGTTGAGTATGTCGTGACCGACAAGAATGTCCACATCACGGAGGACAAGAAGCTTGCCGGCACCGACACCTTCCCGGTATTTATTGCTAAGAACCACAGCGTATAACCGGTACGCCATCCGCACCGGCGGTCCGCCGCCGGTGTTGGGGGAGAAATAACGCTCATAGAGGTCGAACTCCCTCTCCCCGGAGCCGGCTTTGATGAGAGGGCGGGGGAGAGCAGAAGCTTTCCCCCGCTCTCATTTTGTGAAATTCGCACGGAGGTGCTTATGAAAATTCTGTATGCAGCCAGCGAGGCTGCTCCGTTTGCCAAGTCCGGCGGTCTGGCCGATGTTGCGGGCGCTCTGCCCAAGGCACTGGTCCGCGATGGCATTGATGCCCGCGTGGTCATGCCGCTGTACGGTGATCTGAAATTCAAGGATACGCTGACCTATGTCACCAACTTCAGCGTGCCGGTGGGCTGGCGCAGCCAGTACTGCGGTCTGTTCAAGGCCGAGCGCGACGGCGTGGTCTACTACTTCATTGATAATGAGTATTACTTCAAGCGCAGCGGCCTCTACGGCTTCTACGATGACGGCGAGCGCTTCGCCTTCTTCTCCCGCGCGATTCTGGAGATGCTGTTCTACACTGACTTTGAGCCGGACATCATCAACTGCAACGACTGGCAGACCGCGCTGACCCCGGTTTATCTCAACCTGTATTACCGCCATCTGGACAAGTTCAGCCGCATCAAGACGGTCTTTACCATCCACAACATCGCCTATCAGGGCAAGTATGGTCTGGATATTCTGGAGGATACCTGCGGCATCGGTGCCCGCGACGCCCATGTGGTCGAGTATGACGGCTGCGCCAACTTCATGAAGGGCGCGATCGAGTGTGCCGACAAGGTGACAACCGTCAGCCCCACCTACGCACAGGAGATTCTGGATCCGTGGTTCAGCCATGGTCTGGACGGCCTGCTGCGTCAGAAGCAGTATAAGCTGTGCGGCATCCTCAACGGTATTGATGTGGATGTGTTCAACCCCGCGACCGATCCCGACATCGCCAAAAACTACGATGCCGAGACCTTCCAGGATGGAAAGGCAGCCTGCAAGGCCTACCTGCAGGACGAGTTTGGGCTGCATAAGGACGGCAGCCCGGTCATGGCCATGGTTACCCGTCTGGTTGGCCACAAGGGTGTGGATCTGGTTCAGGCCATTGCAGAGGGCCTGCTGCAGCAGGGCATCGAGCTGGTGGTCCTCGGCTCCGGCGAAGCCCAGTACGAGAACTTCTTCAATGAACTGTGCGCCCGCAATCCGGGCCGTGTCGGTGTCTACATCGGCTTCAACGCCAAGCTGGCGCAGGAAATCTACGCCGGTGCGGATATGTTCCTGATGCCGTCCCGCTCCGAGCCCTGCGGTCTGGCGCAGATGGTCTCCTGCCGTTACGGCACGATCCCCATCATCCGCGAGACCGGCGGCCTGAAGGACTCCATCCGCGACTCCGGCGATGGCTACGGCAACGGCTTCACCTTTGCCAACTATAACGCCCACGAGTTGTATGAAGCCTGCTGGCGTGCCAAGGAGGGCTACTGGCAGAAGGATGGCTGGCCCGTGCTGGTCAAGCGCGCCATGGAGTGTGATTTCAGCTGGTCCAACTCCGCCAAGAGCTACGAGGGCCTGTACAACGAGGTCGTAAATCTCTGGTAATCTACAAATAAAATGCGGTCGTCTGTCAAAAAGCAGACGGCCGTTTTTTTTTGCGGGAAAAATATCACCTTTTTTGCGAAAAAACGCTTGACATTTACCGGGCGTTTGGCTATAATAATACCTGTCGTCAGGCCAACGGCCAAGGCGAAAACAAAATATGCGGATGTGGCGGAACTGGCAGACGCGCTAGATTCAGGTTCTAGTTCC
>ERZ1673745.1598-NODE-1598-length-14902-cov-12.727420_pt1 | contig 14902 bp, 10 predicted proteins | sample MGYA00580206_ERZ1673745 | MGnify/ENA primary metagenome ERZ1673745 (study PRJEB41218, sample SAMN15661753) | gut metagenome | host: Homo sapiens | place: Canada: London | collected 2015-08-20/2019-03-30 | study: EMG produced TPA metagenomics assembly of... | reverse complement strand
CGGAAATCAAGGGTTTTTCCGCATGGTCGGCAGGCAGGTGGATAAAGTTATCCTGTTCCCCTCAAAACGGGGTTCTAAATGCGGAAAAATGGACAAAAAAGAAGCGCCGGACGCAGAGGCTTTGACACCTCCGCGCCCGGCGTTTTGCTTATTCGTCTGTGAAGTGGAACCGCTGCGCCGCAAAGTCGGCGTCACTCATGGTGTCCAGCTTATCGGCGGTCTGGCAGGCCAGCGCTGCCATTTCCTTGTCCATGTCCGGCAAAGCTGCCCGGAGATTTGCCGCCGTCCTGCGGCGGTCGGCGTTGTGGTACAGACAGATCAGGTTTTCTTCTTCCACGGTGAAATACATTCCTCATACCTCCATTTCTTTTGATTTTTCCCGCGCCGGGGGCTTCTTTTCTGCTCCTCCTTGGCGGCGGCAAGCTGCGCCCGGATGGACGGCTTCTTTTGTTTCTGCGTTGTCTTTTGGGTCTGCTTGGGCTTTTTGGCCTCCGCCTTGGTTGCCTCGGCCACATCCAAAAGGGAAATCTGTTCCCCGGCTTTTGCCCTTGCTTCCAGTTCCTCCATAGACGGGGCGTTGTTCATCATGCCGTCGATCATGTTGTAGTTCTGCTCGGTGGACATTTCCGCCGTCTTGATATGGCTTTCTGGCTGGGCGGGGATGGCAAAGGCTCTTGTGCCGTTTGCCATAATAAGATACCTGCCGTCCTCCGACTGGTGGTGGAATCCATACCCGGCGGCCTCCATCTGTTCCCGGCTCCTGTCGGTCAGATAGAAACGGCCTCTCGGCGTCTGGATTTGTTCGCCGGTCATGCACTCGTCCGGCGTGAGCTGCTTTTCCGGCTGGGCGAAAAACTCCGGCACCTGCCGGTAGTCGGCCCCCTCGTCCACATAGTAGGCGGTCTGTTTTCCATCCTGCCGGAACACCACAATATCCCCCATCGAGAGGGAATGTCCCTTGTAATCGGCGGGATGTTCCATGTTGAAGCGGCGGTAAATCTCGTCCAGTGTGATGTCCTTGTCCAGCGGCGCGGAGTAGATAAGCTGGTAATTCTTCCTGTCCACCGAAAGCCCATCCGCCTGCAATTCCTCATAGGAACGATAGCGGAAGTCGCGCCCCTCCGGGCCGGGCGGCACTTGGTAGATGGAAAAGTTGGGCTGCGCCGGGGCCTCATAGTCAGAGGCAACATATTCCTCCACCGTCAGCCCGGCAGTGGCGGCCTCCTGTTCCAGCTCTGCCTCGATCTGTTTTTTGTAGTCCTGCAAGCTCTGGTCGAAGTCGGCAAGCTGCGGCGGCTCCGGCAAGTGGTACTGGCCCTGATTGAGAAGCGGGCGGCACTCTTTTACATAGTCCAAAACCGCGTTGAAATAAGCGGTCTGTTCCGGCGTCAGGGTTTCCCCGGATCGCAGGGGACGCCGGGCCTCCTGCTCCATAGTGGCCAGATTGCAATGCAGCTCCATATATGGGACGAACTCATGCAGCAGCATATCCCGCTGGGCCTTGTCCGCCTCCCATGCCTCCGGCCCCTCATGGTGCAGCACATGGTTTTTCCAGCTTTCATCCTGTGCGTAGTATTCGTGATAGCCCCGGATATGCTGGATCAGGGAACCGTCCCCGTCGCCAAAGTCCTGCCGTCCCTCGTAGCTGTCCGGCTGGCCCTGCATGGTAAAATCAATGCGGAACTTGGTCTTGTCGTACCAATGGCCCGTATAGCCCGGCTGCTCCCGTTCATGGCGTCTGGCGCTGTCCAGCTCCTTAAAAACGGCCTCGGCTTCATGCAGCGGCATTTGCTGGCCGTCTTTCAGATGGGGGCTTTCACTCCAAAGGATCGTGACAACTGGCTCCGCTGCCGGATTCTGGGCGATCTGCCGCTTGGCGTTTGCAACGGCAATCTCACTTTCGATCTCGCTTTTCACAAAGGAATCCATCTGGCCCTTTTGCAGCTCATAGCCCTGTTCACACAGGCGGTTGATAAGCCCGATTACCTTGTCGTTATCGCCCACGGCCTCGGCATAGGCCACGATCAACTGCCGTTCCTCGCTGCCCAAACGCGGGGCGTTTTTCTCTGCCAGTTCAATCAGAGCGGCAGCCCGGTCAGCCGGGGACGCCTCCGGCATGAACGGCTTTCCATTCAAAAGGCCGTCGATCCCATTCCACGCCTGCGGCTGGGGAATGGCGTTGGCCTGTTCGGTTGCTTCCAGAAAATCATCCAGCCCGTCGCCGGTCAGGGGTTCTATTGTCCCAGCCGGTCGCTCATGGATGGCAAGGATTTCTTTTCCGGCTTCCGCAAGGGACAGGTCGGGATTGTCAAGCTGGCCTCCGTCCAGTTCTTTGTAGTCGGGACCGTACAGCGTGTAATCGTAGCCGGTTTCTGATGTCTGGATATACAGATATTCGCCGCTTTCCAGACGGTAGGCGGCCTCCTGCGGGGCTTTGGCCTGTTCCAGCGTTCCATCCCCGGCAATGGTAAAGCCCTGCGCCTGCGCCGCCTCCTTGGTTCCCTGCGACACTTCGCCGGTGGATTTCAAATCCGCGTCAATGAGGGTTTGCAGCATGGCTTTTACGCTGGCGGTCATTTCCTGCTGTTGCTCCGGGGGCAGCTTGGAAAATACGCTGTCCGGGTCTGGCTGCTCGGCGGCCTGTTCCAGCGGTGCGGCCTGCGGCTGCTCCTGCTGGGCCTGCCGTTCTTTCTGAAGCTGGGCAAGGTGGCCGTCAATGGTGGTAATCAGTTCATGGGCGGTGGCCCGGATGGTTTCAAGGGAGGCTTTCAGCTCTTTCAAGTCCTTGCCGGAACTCCAACCGGCCACATAGCCAAAGGAATAATCGGAGGTGTCCAGCCCGTAGTGCTGGCAGACGGCATAGGCCACGCTTTCGGCCTGCACTTCGCGGGTGCGGCTGTCGGGACGGTCGGCCTGCTCAATGGCCGGGGCTTCCGGGTCGATGGCGTGGAGCTTGGAATGGGCGATCTCGTGGATAGCCGTCTTTAGGGTCTGTAATTCGCTCATGCCCTCCTGAATGGCGATCCGCTTTTCCGTCAGGTGGTAGTAGCCGTGGGAACCGCTCGGAATGTCCTCAAAACCAATGGGAACCGGGGAGGTCTGTTCCAGCGCCTTAAAGAATTCCCCGTAGCGTTCCACGCTGCCGGTCAGTTCTTCCACGCCGATAGAGGGCAGCGGTTCTCCCTCGGTCTGGCTCACATCAAAGACGGAAACGATCTTAAAGGCCGGAACCTGTATTTCCTGTACTTCGGTAACAGGCTTTCCGTCTTTTCCCATCACCGGCCTGCCCTGTGCGTCCAGCTTTTGCACTTCCTTTTTTGCCTTGAACGGGGCCGGGGCCAGTATCTTGATGGCCTTTTCGCCTTTCTTCACATTGCGGTGAAAATCGTCCCGCCACTTGTTGTAGCCTGCCACAAGCTGTCCGCCCTGCATGGCGATCAAGAGGGTATTGTTGAAGCTGTAACTGTGGAACTTGGACATGGTGGTGAGATAGGCTTTGTAGCGTTCACTCTCGAAAAGCTCCTGTATGCCGGTTTCCAGCCGGTCGGTGATCTCTTTCATGCGCTCGGCGCTGTTCTGGCCGTTTAAGAGAATGGGGGTGACAGGCTGCGGGGCCTTTGCGGGGGTTGCCGCCTCCGGCTGCACCTTGCTTTCCTCCCGCAGAATTTCCGGCGCAGGATAGGCCATCACCCGGTATTCCTCCGGCACTGGCTGACCCTCATGGACGCGCTGCCATTCGTCGCTGGTTCGCAGGATATAGCCGTAATCGGTAAAGGTTCCCTGTTCCTCGTTGGCGATAAAACTTCCCAGCCGGTCGGTGTCAATGGCCGGTTTCCACGGGTCGGGAACGACAAACAGCCCGGAATCATTCAGATAATATTCCCCCAGACTGCGGTTGTCCTTGGCGTTGATTAAGACAAAACAATCGGTGTTTTCAGCGTAGTCCAAAAGCTGCCCGATGGTCTGCATTTTCGCCGGGGACTGCATGACGGCGTTCAGCTCCGCAAGCTCCACGGCGTCCAGCTTTTGAAGCTGGGCAGCAAGGAAGTTCAGTTCGTCCACGCTGGCTGTCTTGATTAAGTCCTCCGGCAGTTCCAGCGGTTTTCCCTCCGGGGCGGAAAAGTCGCCAATGAACAAGTCCTGCTGGTTGTCGGCGGTGATATGGATTTCCTTTAAGGTTTCCTGTACCTGTTCGGCGGAAGTCGGCAGGGAAAGCCAGTACCCATGCGGCCCGCCGGTCTGCGCCTCGGCGCGGTTATCAAGAAAAATGGAAAATACTTCGTTCACGGGTTCCCTCCTTTCCGGGGTGGCTGTGGTCTGTTGCGGCTGTGCGGCTTCCTCCTGTGTGGGAAGTGCTGCGGCTTTTGCCGGTTCCTCCCCCTCGATGGTATAGCCGGGGAGCAGGCAGCCATTGACCTTAAAACAGTCGGCGTATTCCTTGGGGATGGCCGGGGAAATTTCGGTAAAGTAATGGTCGTGGGCTTTGATCCGGCCATTCAGGTACTTGTCCAGTTCTTCCCGGCTGGAAAAGACTTTCCGTTCCTGTCCGGCGATCTTTTCCATCGGGTTTCCGTGGGGTGCGTTGGTATAAAGACCCCAGCGGAGCGTCCACGAGTAGGGGACGGATTTTTGGGCGGCGCTGTCATACCGGGTGTTCTCGGAAATGGAGTAATCCATCTGGTAAACCATGTTGCTGCGGATATGGCGGTATTCGTCCGGGGCCTCCCACTGGTTTGCGGTGTGGGTGACGGGAAGCGTCCGGGCATATTCAAGGGCTTTGTCCAGAAACAGGGTTCTTCCGGCCTGTTCCTCCCATGCGGCGGCCTGTTCTTTCAGGCGGTCAAACACTTCCTGTTCTGCGGCGGCGCTTTCCGCCCGCAGGGAAAGAAGCTCCGCAAGGGGCAGCTTTACCATTTCGGAAAGATCGGCCTTGCCGCTTTCAAAGTAAATCCGACGCTCGATCCGCATAGTGCTGGCCGGTTCTAAATCGTCGTGGTCGTAGGAGCTGTAAGACATTTTGGGTTCACATCCTTTCTATGGCGGTGATCTGATACAAGGGGTTTGGGGCTTCCCCAAAGAGAAAATCCCCGGCCCGGCAGGTGCGCCGGGTCAGGGATTTTGCCGGGAGTGTGGCTACACTCCCTATGCTTGCTGTTTTTAGTTCTTGCCCCTCTGTTCCACGCGGTAGTTTACATACTTGCCGCCGGTATCGGCCAAAAGCACCGTCCCGTCATAGGTTTTGCCGGTTTTCATGGAGCGCAGGCCCTTTACCTTTGCCTTTCCGTCTTTAAGGAGCGCGGCGGCGATTTTCGGGGTGAACGCCTTGCCCCGTTCCTCAAAAAATCGGTCATTCTTCCACATGACAAACTGGCAGCTTCGGTTTCCGCAGTAGTAGTTCTTTTTGCCCTCGTAGACGCTTTCCCCGCAGCGCGGACATTTGCCGATAACCACACGCTCGGCTTGAAACAACTTCTGCGCGTCCTCGCTGATCTGAGAGTAGTTTGCGATCAGGCCCCTTGTCATTTCTGCAATGCCAGCCATGAAGCCCTCCGGGTCGGCCTGCCCCTTGGCAATGGCCGTCAGCTCTGTTTCCCACTGTGCCGTAAGCTGGGGAGAGGTCAGCACCTCCGGCAGCACGCAGGCAAGGTTGTGGCCGTCCTTGGTGGGAAGTAGCTGTTTGCCCCTGCGCTCCACAAAGCCCATCTGCACCAGCTTTTCTAAGATGGAGGCGCGGGTGGCCGGGGTTCCCAAACCTTGGCGCTCGGCGTCCTCCGGCAGATCGTCCGCACCGGCGCGCTCCATAGCGGAAAGGAGGGTATCTTCTGTGTAGGATTTTGGCGGTGCGGTGAAATGCTCGGTGACTGTGGCAGTTACCTTGTCAAAGGTCTGTCCCTCGGTGATCTCCAGCAGTTCCCGCGCAAGCTCCGGGGCGGTGTCGTCGGCGTCTGTTTTGAACGACGCCTTAAATCGGCGGTCAAGCTCTTTCCAGCCGGGGGTCAGGATGGTCTTTCCCTTGGCGGTAAAGGTTTTCCCGGCACAGGTGAATGTGGCGGTGACAGCCTCGTACACATGGGGCGCGGCCACGGCGCACAGCAGCTTGCAGCACACAAGGGACAGCAGTTTCTTTTCCCCCTCGGCCAGCCCGTCAAAGCCTTTCTGCACAAATTCCATCGTCGGGACAATGGCGTGGTGGTCGCTTACCTTTTTGCTGTTCAGCACCCGGCCAAACTGCGGGGACAGGTCAAGCCCCGCCGCAAAGGGAAGCAGCGGCCACAGGCCGGACACAAGGCTTTCCGCCGTTGGCAGCATATCATCGGTCAAATACTGGCTGTCGGTGCGGGGATAGGTCAGCAGCTTCTTTTCGTAAAGCTGTTGGGCATAGTCAAGGGTCTGCTTGGCGGTAAATCCAAACAGCCGGTTTGCCTCCCGCTGCAAGGTGGTGAGGTCATAGAGGCGGGGCGGCTGCTCCGTCTTTTTCTCCCGTGTTACCGACACACAAACGGCCTGCGCCGTTTCACAGGCGGCTTTCAGGGTCTTGGCGTCGTCTGCGTTTCCCATGCGTTCACTGGCCGCCTCCATGCCGCCCGCCGCGATCTGAACAATGTGGTATTTCTCTTTCTGAAAGCTGCTGATCTTGGCCTCCCGGTCAACCAGCATTTTCAGGGTCGGCGTCTGGACACGGCCCACGGTCAGGGTCTTGTGGTAGAGGATGGAGAAAAGTCTTGTCGCGTTGATCCCCACCAGCCAATCCGCCTGCGCCCGGCAAAGGGCCGACTGATACAGGTTATCATAATCGGTTCCCGGTTTCAGGTGGGCAAAGCCGTCTTTGATGGCCGCGTCCTCCATGCTGGAAATCCAAAGGCGCTGAAACGGTTTCTTGCAGCCCGCCATCTGGTAGACGAAACGGAAAATCAATTCCCCCTCGCGCCCGGCGTCGGTGGCGCACACAAGGCCGGTGACATCGGGGCGCTCCATCAAAGAACGCAGGGTGTCAAACTGCTTTTTCTTATCGTCGGGAATGATGTACTGCCATTCCTGCGGCAGAATCGGCAGGTCGTCATAGCGCCATTTTTTGAAACGCTCGTCATAAGTCCCAGCGTCGGCAAGGGAAACAAGGTGGCCGATACACCAGCTCACCAGATAGCCGTTCCCCTCCATATAACCGTCCTGTTTCTTGTCCGCGCCGATCACACCCGCAATGCTGCGGGCTACGCTTGGTTTCTCTGCAATTACTAACTGATAGCTCATACTTCGTCCTCCTTATTTCCATCTTCACTTGTCATATCCTCGTCCGGCTCCGGGGCTTCGTCCTCGTCGTCCTCGTCCTCGCCAAAGTCATACTCGGCCAGATCGTCATTTCCTGTGGTGTCGGCTTTTTCCTTTTTGAATTTCAGGAAGTAGAGGGCTGCGCCGCCGCCCAGCAGCACCACCACAAAGAACACCACAAGGCCGCCCATGCCGCTTGGCTTTTCCTCCTGCGGCTTTTCTTCCTCCGGCTGGGGTTTAGGCTCCGGCCCGTTGCAGGCGGTCAGGTTGTTTTTACAGACCGGGCAGGCCGTATTGACGGCCCCGGCTTGACACTTGGCCGTACAGTTGCAGACCTCCGGCTCTTTTTTCCCGTCCTCCAACAAGGCTTGCAGGTCGGCGTCGTCCACTTGGTTGAGGAAATGCACCGCCGTTTCCTTGTCCTCGTTGGCCCGGTCGATCAGGATATAAAAATAATTCCCGGCCTTGGTGGTGACGGTGATAAGCTGCTTATCCCCGAAAAAATCATCCACCAGCGTAGCGTTGCCCTGCGGGGTGACGGGTACGCCCACCGGCTCCATGCCGCCGGTGGTAGGTTCTTCGGTTTCCTCCGGCACTTCTGCGGGGGCCTCGGTGGTTTCCGGCAGCGGCACAGGGTCAGGGTCAGCGCCCCCGGCGTAGGCGGTAACGGTCGTGGTCGCCATGCAGAGCGCAGCGGCCACAGCCAGCGTCAAGGTGCGGAACAGTTTAGATTTCTTCATGGGCGCTGTCCTCCTGTTCAAAGTCCGGGATCGGGGCCGGGGCCGCCTGCAACGCGCCGCCGCGCACAAAGGCGGCGAACTCCTGCGGGGTCATGTTGAGGCCGCGCACAAGCTGGACGATCTGCAAGTTTTCCTGTTCGGTCTTGGCCGCTTCCAGCTCCCGAAGCTGCTTTTGCAGCTCCGCGATCTTGCCCTTGGTTTTCTCAATATCCTTTTCAATGCGCTCCAATTTGTTCATTGCCATAGTGATTTACTCCTTTCTGGCGTTTAAGGCAACCGCCCGTAACAATAAAAATGCTGCTGCCAGTAGCTTGAATTGAGGTTTGTGTAGGAAATGGGGTCTCCGCAGTGCAGCATGACCGAATTTCCCACATACAGCCCCACATGGGACATCCCGGCAGTGTCATAAGTGCCGACGAAAAATACAAGGTCGCCGGGCTTGGCCTGCTCCGGGGAAACGGGAGTGCAGATGTTGTAAAGCCCCTGCGCCGTCTGGCGTCCCACATTCCAGCCGGAATGATTGATAACCCAGCTAATGAAGCCGGAACAATCAAAGCTGGTGCTTGGGGAGCTGCCGCCCCACACATAGGGATAGCCCACATACTTTTCCGCCTCGGCGATCATGGCGGCAAAGGCTTCGTCCTTTAGCGCCTCCGGGGGGATTTCATAGTAGGTCGGCTCTTTCGGGGTGGAGGCGTGGGGATAGCTGCCGTTGGGGAACAGGTCTGGCCGGTTGCCCAAAGTCTGCATATAGGCAGCATAAAAGCCCATCTGTTCCTCGGTGAGAATGTAGATGGGCAGGTGGGACAGGTCAAAGTTTTCCAGCTTCACATTGCAGATGTAGTAAGTGTAGGGTACTTCCACGGTGTAGGTGTTTCCCTCGCTGTCCGTCCTCGTTTCGGTGCGGTAGCGGGTTTCCGTTTCGATGGTCTGGGTCAGGATGTACTGTTTTTCAAAGAGCATAGCAAGATCGCCCTGTACCTCCCCCAAAGTGAACACGCCGTTATGCAGCGCGGAGAGGATGGAGGTCAGCACATAGGGGTCATGCTTGATCTCGTCCAGATCGAAACGGTATTCGTCATAACCGGGGTGCAGGCTTTCGTAGTTGTCAAGTTCGTGCTGCAAGTCTGCTTCCAGCGCGCCATAGGCGGCTTCGGCTCCCAGCATATCGCTGTCCTCGGAGAGATAGGAGGTGGCGGCAAGGCCCGTCCCGGTGCTGCCAAACATGGCGGTGCAGGATTGCAAGCCGCCCATCACCAGCAGGAGCATAAGGCCTACGCCGCCGACGATCAGCGCCCCTTTCCAGTGCCGGGCGGCAAAGGACGCGGCCTGTCTGCTTTTCTCTGCGGCTTTCTTGGCTGCGGCAGCCGTGGTCTTGGCGGTGCTTGCCGCCCCCTGTGCGGTCTGGCCCGCCGCCCTTGCTGCCTTGGCATATTCCCGCTTGATGTGCTGTTTCTGCCAGAAGCGGGAAACGGGGTTCTTGGTCGCCTGCGCCAGCTCCGGGTTGTCCCGCAGGGATTTTTGATACGCAAACTCGGCGTTGGCGGCGATGGACTTTCGCTCGGCCTTGGCTGCGGCCCGGTAGGGTTTGAGCTTGTGGCGGTGGACGCCGCTGCGGATCATGCGGCCCGCCTGCCGTTCCGCCAGTTCCTCCCCCTTGTGGCCGCCCTCCACGCCCACATTTTCGTGTTCTACCTCATGGATTTTTCCGTGGAGGTAAAGCCCGGCTTCCTGTATGGGGCGGCTGGCCGGGTTTGGTTTGAGCTGGGGAGGGGATTTCTCCACCTTGTCAAAATACAGCCTGCTTTTGGCCTTGCCCTTGGCCTCGTCATAAACGGTTTCCTTGGTGACGACACGCTTTTTCGGCAAGGCTTCTTTGGCTGCTTCCAGCTGATCCGCCCGTTTTTCTGCCTTTTTGATATACGGGGCCAACTCCGGGGAGGCCCGTTCCTCGGCGGTAAACTGCAACCGGGAAACAGGGCCGGTGGCCTGCGCCACGGTTTCCCCGGCGTCCTTGGCCGCTTTCTTTGCCTTGTGGCGGTCGTGCAGTTCGTCCGCCCGTTCCAGTATTTTTTCCGCCGCGCCCTCCGGCTGGGCGGTGTATTCCTGCTCGGCCTCCCGGCTGGACACATTGACGCTTTCGCCGGTGGTCTGGTTATCCAGCGTCAGGCCGTCGCGGGTCATGTGCTGCGTTACCTTGTCGCGGGGTTTTAAGGGTTCCATATCCGATCACCTCCTTGCTGTCTGTTCCGGCAGCGCCCGGTTTCAATCTCTGCAATATAGCGCAGGATGGGGTACACCTGCGGGGGAACAACTGCGTTTCCCAAAGTCTTTAACCGCTTTGCCACATTCGCCGGTGGGTCGCTGATTAAGTACGGGATTTGCGCCGGTTCTTTGGCCCACATGGAATGTCCGTCCATCTCCGGGGGAATCCCATCAGCCATTCCACCCAGTCGGGATTCAGTTTCACATCCCCCGGCGGGCTGCCCAGCAGTTTGTAAACCGCCCATGACAGCCGCGCCGTCCATACGGTTCCGCTGGGATTGTATTTTCGGAAGCTCCCAGTCGGGGTCATCCGCACATCGACAGTTTTCCCCACATCCCCCGTGTCGCTGGCAAGGGGCGTGGGAAGCAGCATGGCCGATGATGAAAGTTCTTTTGCGCTCATGCCATGCGCCGACGGCGACAGCAGGAAGTACGAAAACCCTAACGGCGTAGCCTGCCTGCTCCAAGTCAAAAACCGTCTTGTCGAGCCCCAGATGGATGAAGCCAGCAACATTTTCTCCAAGCACCCAAGAGGGGTGCAGTTCCCGGATAACGCGGAGCATTTCGGGCCATAAATACCGTTCGTCCTCAAATCCCCGTTGTTTCCCGGCACTGGAAAAGGGCTGGCAGGGGAATCCCCCGGAAATAAGTGTGGTGGTTTCTCGTCCTGTTTTTTCAAAAAATGCCTCCTTTGTCACTGTGGTAATGTCCCGGAATTTTGGTACCTGCGGCCAGTGCTTTTTCAAAACTTCCATCGGGAAATCCGCCCATTCGCACTGGCATACGGTGGTAAACCCTGCGGCTTCCGCCGCAAGGTCGATCCCGCCGATCCCGGAAAACAGGCTGAAATGTGTTAAGGCGCTCATACCGTCGCCCCCTCGCCTAACCGGGTCGTCATGATCTGGTAGAGCTGGGTGTTTTTCGGGATGGGGTTCTTAAAGGGCAGGATCACATTTTCGTAAATGAGAAGCCCCTCGCCGGGTTCGGAATTGTCCACATACCGTAATTGCTGGGGTAAAATGTTCAGCCGTTCCGCAAGGATTTTGCGGTCGCCGCTGGCCTGATTGAGTAGGCAGATAAAGTCGCTGTTTTCCAAAATGTTCTCAATTTCCGGGGAGGAAAGCAGGTCTTTTACATTCTGCGTTGCACCTGTGGGAATCCCGCCCCACTTACGGAAACGCTTCCAAATCTCACAGGAAAAGGCCGCCGTCTGTTCCTCTCGCAAAAGTAGATGGAACTCATCACAAAAATACCATGTCGCCTTGCCCTTGCTGCGGTTTTGGGTGACGCGCCCCCAAATCTGGTCTTGGACAATGAGCATACCGATTTTCTTTAGCTGCTTGCCCAGCTCCTTGATGTCAAAGGCCACAATGCGGTTTTGAATGTCGATGTTGGTTCTGTGGTTGAACACATTTAAGCTGCCGGACACATACAGGTCAAGGGCCTGCGCCACCCGGTCGGCCTCCGGGATATGCTGGTCTAACAGGGCTTTGTGCAGGTCTGCAAGGATGGGCATATTTTCCGGCTTGGGGTCTGCCAGATAAGGTCGGTAGATCACCTGTACCGCCCGGTCGATCACCGTCTTTTCAATGGCTTCCAGCCCGTTCTTGCCGCCCATGACAAGCTCACAGAACGACAGCACAAAGTCGGATTTCAAGGCCAGCGGGTTTTCATCCTCGGAGTAGTTCAGGTTGATGTCCAGCGGGTTCACATAGTTTTTGCTGGTAGGCGACAGCTTCACCACCTGCCCATGCAGCCGCTTCACAAGGGGGTAATACTCGGCTTCCGGGTCACAGATATACACATCGTCCGGGGTGCAGAGGAACACGCTCAAAATTTCTGATTTACAGCTCATACTTTTGCCGCTTCCCGGTGTCCCCAGCTTTAGCCCGTTGGGACACCTCGCCCGTTTGCGGTCGAGCATAATCATGTTGCCGGTTTTGGCGTTGATCCCGTAATACATGGCGTCGCCGCCCTGAAAAAGCTCCTGCGTCACAAAGGGGACGAACACGGCCACGCTGGAAGTCGTCAGGGAGCGTTCAATCTGGATGTGGCTGGCCCCCAGCGGCAGGCTGCTCATAAGCCCCTGTTCCTGCTGGTAGTCCAGCCGCACAAGGGAGCAGTTGTACTTCTGGGCGATCCCGGCAGCCCAGAACACATCGTTTTCCAGCTTTTGCCGGGTGTCTGCGGTGTTCAGCACCAAAAAGGTAAGCTGGAACATCCTTTCATTCCGGCTCTGCAAGGTCTTTAGTAGCTCCTTGGCGTCCTGCCCGTAGGTGGCAAGGTCGCTGGGAAGTATATCCATGTCGTAACCACTTCTTACCGCCCGTTTCTGTTCCTGAATCTTCATGGCGTCAAGGTCGGTGATCTTGCGCTTGACCGTCTTAATGGCGTCGCTCTGGTCGATGGCCTGCACATGGAGGTTCACCACAATGCCGTTTTCTGTGTTGAGGAAGTCGGCCAGCATTTCATCCGACAGCTCCGGGGAGAGGATTTGCAGGAAGCTCACCGCCCCGTATTTGCCGCCCAGCCCGAACATCCGGGCATTGCCGAAGCGGAACGAGGACGGGGCGATAAAGTCCTTGGTGGAAAGCCCCGACGGGGCAAGCCACTTCCAGTCAAAAGAAAACGGCTCCCCGTCCGGGTGAAAAATGCTGTGCATGACTTCCAGCCGTTCCTTGGCGTCCAGTCCCCACGCGGAGGCCCCCATGCTCTTGAAATAGCCCAAAAGGTCGGTTTCGATCCGGCGCAGTCTGGCGCGGGCCATTTTCAGGCTGTCCGCCTCGATGGTGTAGGTCATAAATTTCCGCTTCATCAGGCCGTTGTTCCCGTTCACAAGCTGGTCTTGCAAAATGTCGGAATACTCGCTGCGGATGTCGTCGAAGTCGTCCCCCTGCGCCCGGATTTCAAAGCTCTTGGCGTACTGCTTGGGGTCGATCTTGCGGTTGATAAAGGAAAACTGCACATGAATGGAGGCGTCCAGATAGTTGTAGAGGTCGCACAGGTTTTCAAAGATGGCGGTCTTGGTGTCCGCCTGCGCCAGTTGGTAGCTGATGTCCGTAAACTCAATGCACTTGGAAAAGGTGCGGGGCGTTACCCGGCATACGCCGTCCTGATACATGGCCTCATAGGGAATACTGGCCTGTGCCGAATGGGGCTTGCCGTCGCCCTTATACTTTCTGATGACGGCCTGAATCTCTTTCTTTTCGGCGCGGGTGAGCTTGACCGGCGCTTTTGCGCTCGTTTCGTTCTTTTGCTTTTTGGACAATGGCGTTGACCTCCTTTTCCATTTGGGATTGCCGCACAAGGGCGGTATAAGCGTTGTTGGTCTGATAGGGCCGTTCCTTGGGCTGGATGAAGCAGCACTCGACGATCTGGCGCACCACCACTTCAAGGGGCTGGCCGTGTTTTTCGTAAAGCGCCAGCAGAAAGCCCGGCAGCATGGCAAACACCATAATGAGCGCCGCCGCGCTGGTCGGGACGCGGCCCCGGATCAAAAAGAAAAGCGGGACGCCTACCAGCAGCGCACCGCCAAAACAAATGAGCTGGCGTTTCGTCAGCCCGAATACTACCTTGGATTTGACCTTGGTTAAATCCTTGGGGACAGTTACATAAGCCATAAAAAGTCACCTCGTTTCTGGTACGGACAGGGAAAAATCGCTGTCCAATTCATTGCCCCACACATCCCAGCCGGGGGTTTTCTGTCTGGCAAACAGTTCTGCGCGGGGCAGGTCGCCCGCAAGGGCTATGATTTTCTCGCGGGTAATGTCTGGTTTCTTGCTGTGTTCCTCCACCGGGGAAATGATAAACTGATGGACGCTTTTGGAGTAACGCTTGGGATGGCCCCGCTTGGCAAGCAGGCAGATTTCCGCGTTTCCTCTCGTCCAATAGCCCAGTCCGTAAAACCATGTGGGGCTTTTGCGGTTCAATTTCAGCCAGACAAAGGCCACGGTCTTAAAGGAAAAGCCCCACGCCTTAATCAGACGCAGCGCCTCCGGGAGCTGTGGGAAAGTCGCCCACAAAAACAAGAGGCAGTCTTTTCCCGCCAGCGTTTCCACCGGCAGGGCGCACAGATCGTCAATGCTCATGGTGGGATAGTGATGTTCCGCCGCCCCTGTCCGTTTGCACTCATATCTCCACGGCGGGTCGGCGTAAAGGATGTTGTAGGTTTTCTTTTGTGTTTCCTCGATGGTTGGTATTCCTCCTGTCTGTCAATGTGCGGTAAATACGGCTTTCGATATGCTGCCGGTCTTGAACAGACAGAAGCAAAGCAAAACGGTATAGCCCATACAGCCCCAGATCGCGCCGGATATGTCGTCGGCGGTTCCGATCTGCTGGATCAGCACCGCATAAATCCCGACAACCACCATGATTAAAAAGGCTTGGAAGCCCAGCGCAAGCAGGGATTTCAAGTAGTTCTGGCCCATGCCGCGCCACTCTGCATTGCCCAGCGTGGCAAGGGGGATCGGCCCCAATGCGGTCACGGCGTAAATTTCAATCATTCTTCCATAGGTCACAAGGAAAATGCAGATGGAAAGAATGTTCATCGTCAGCCCCACAACAAGGGTCTGGAACCACAGGCCCAGCAGCGGCCCGATGTCCATTGCTTCAAGGCGGCTTTCCAGATCGGG
>ERZ1673745.1590-NODE-1590-length-14997-cov-3.708607_pt1 | contig 14997 bp, 9 predicted proteins | sample MGYA00580206_ERZ1673745 | MGnify/ENA primary metagenome ERZ1673745 (study PRJEB41218, sample SAMN15661753) | gut metagenome | host: Homo sapiens | place: Canada: London | collected 2015-08-20/2019-03-30 | study: EMG produced TPA metagenomics assembly of... | reverse complement strand
ATCTAATCTCTTAAACTTGTGATTTCCAGCAGCATCTTTGCTCATACGAATAAGCTGAATTCTTCCCACACCCGGATTCTTTTTTGCGTAATCTGCGAATCCCTTCGCTTTTCCGAGATTATCCTTAAAGTCAGGATTATGTGGTTCAAGAATATCAACAACATACCCGAGGACACGATCTTTTCTTACTATAATGAAATCAGGATAAGTAGGCTTTATTTCACCATCAATTTCATAAGGAATACAAAGTGCCCATGAGCCTCTGGAAGGATTCCGAATCCAACAGACAAAGTCTTCTCGTTTTTCTTCCTCTTCAATGACTCCTGCTTCCCAAGTATTTAATTTCATAGTTGCTACACCGGTTATGTCGCTGACGAAAAGATGATTTCTATATTCTTTTCCCCCCCCACTTCATGTGGCACCTGAATAGTCTCAGGCAAACGGAAATTATGTTTGCTAACAGAATCACCATCTGAAACAATGCTGTCGTAATCTTTACGAATTTTTTCAGAGTCGATTGTAGCAATATATCTGCGATAATCATCATTCAATCCGTGAAAGCGAATCTCTGCATAAGAATGTAAACGGTTCATGCACTCTTCGTCAGCAACAAAAAGAATAACATCAACTTTAAATGCCGTTAGGTCAGACATATCCATATACTTGTTACCATATGCCATGCCGATGCCTTCTCGCCCGAGCTTTACATCAGCAATCCTAAATTGTCTCTCTATATCAGAATCTGTCGTTGTGAACAAGTCATGCACCGAATAATTGTCCACAGTCTCTCCAAAGGCATCAAAGATTTGAGTCGCCAGCTTAAACTGTTTAACCTGCTGAACAAGGTCATCATATTTTCCTTCTGTCTTAAGACCTTCCACATAATTGTGAATCATCTCAACGATTTCATCCTGAACTTCTCGAATTGCCTCACGATGTAATTTAGACATCGTAAGTAAATGTGCCATCCTATACAACGATTTCAGATAATCATTGATTCGAAGTGCTCTGATGTTATAAGAAAGAAGTCCTGCATCGTTTATAAATTTCATAACATCTTCACGATTAAACATATCTTCCGCTACAGAGGTATTTTGCTGATCCGTTTTGGAACTTTCCACAATGTTACTTCTGAGTGGTGATTCTATGTCAGAAGTCTGTGACATAGTCAATCCAGACTGAACAAGAGCTGTTGTATCAGTGGTCTGTTGCATCTGATTCTGTCTCGATGTATATGCTAGTTGTTCCTGCACTCCAGTAATTTGAGGATACGTCGTAGGAACGATATCACCAGTTGGCTTCGTTGTTACTATATCAGTCTGCCGCTCAGATATTGTCTGACCGGAAAATACATCAAACAACGTCATCTGTCCCGGAGTCTGCTGCACTTCTTTTTTCTTCTGTGGTCTAACAGTCAATGTTTCAAATTTCTTTCCAGATAAGGATTCACCATAAATATCGGTCGGAATATCTCCACCTTCCGTACTCTGCAAGGCTTCTACAACATCCCTAACTGTATCTTCATTGAAGTACGGCAAATAGAGATGCACATCGTTCAAAACATCGTCCACCTGAATATGCATCTGCATTGGTGTTCTGACCATTCGCCCGAGAAGCTGTGCAATATATGTAGCATCGTTTGCATGTTTAAAGGACATCATTGTTTCTGCTCGCGGACAATCCCAGCCAGTTGAAAGATTTTCTTTAAAGAACACTACGCGAATGTTTCTATCTTCAGCAATATTGGAAGGCTCCTCATAACGCACATCAAGCCCATTGACGTTCAGTGTTGCTGCTGTGCTACCAAAGGTATGAACAACTTGACCGCTTTCTAGCTTGAATCCTGTCCGTTCCTCTATCTTTGCAATACAGTCATCTAGATTTGTGTCAGTTAGAGCATCTCCCGTTCCATTCAAAACCTGAATGATTAAAATTGGATTTACATAGGCATAGTGTTGCTCAAAGCAATACTGCGTCCAATGTTCCCACTTTTCCTTCCAATCATCTGCAGCTGCTTGCAGAATAGCCATATCATTATTGACCGCCCCTTCTTCCGGATAAGTGATAACAATCCTGTCCTTTAAAAGTCCAGAAGCACGCACTTCATCCGTTGTCACTATTGATTTATGAATTGTAGAGGACGTGCCCTCGACCAATGCATTGAATCTCTGCGTGGTAGCAGACATACCGATAACTACCGGCATTGGAGGAATTCCATCATCTTCACTCCCCTTAATAAATTTCTGCATTATAGTTGTTGCTCTGCTGGCTTCGCGTCCTTGCATACCACGGTGTGCTTCGTCAATGATAAAATACAGTCGGTCGCTTTTCTCCCAAACGGTATTTGCAAGAGTCTGCCAAATCGTATAAGTACGCCCATCGCCATTTTTCGTGAGTTTAGAAGTAACCGATAATTTCTGTGTATTCAGAAAATAAACATGACCATCCTCAAATACCTCTTTATCAAAGGATTCCTCAGAAATCGTAACGCACTGCGACAACTTAATCTTATCAGCCTTGGAGTCGATCTTCTGCTTCGACTGCTCGTTCAGCTGAGGCGAATCCGAAAGCCAGACTATAATTGCATTCGGTTGCTCCATATACTGTTCATCGCCGAAAAGAACAGCCTCAATCAGCGCAGACATGATGATGGTCTTTCCAGCTCCGGTTGGTGCAGTGAAAGAAACCACCTGTGGTGCATGTGTTCTGTGATAGCTACCCATTGCCTCCGCAGTCTTCATGCGGATATCAGCAAGAGCTCTCTTCTGAAAAGGGAATAATTCTATTCTCATGTTTACCTCCCCGTATTGATTCTGAAATTATCCAGATAATCTCTATAAAGCTGATAGCAGTCTTTGTCATCGTAAGAACGAATCATCGACCGATATGCCGTTTCTGAATCCGTTACAATGAAAATTGTCTGGATCTCTGGATTACGTCTTAATTCCGCATCAAATTCAGAATAGTATATCTCATCCATCAAAACAGCCATCTTATTCTGCGGCAAGATCAGCATATTCGAGAGATCATCATTTTCAAGAGCCGGGCACCTACCAATGGCTCCTCCCTTCATCCAGAGCACCGGAAGCAGTTCTCGGAACTGTCTGCCAAGGGCAACAGAGGTTTTATCTAGAAAACCTAATTTAAAGTATTCGCAGTTTGCCTTGAATCCGTCCTTCATTGGCATCACTACTGGCGACTGTATTAATATAGGTTCGAACATACCCTTGATTCTTGCCTTGAGGCTCTTAAAAATTCTATTATTAGATGTAATAATGTAAAAGTCTGTTATATGATCCATTCCATCTAGGGCTTTTAACCATTCATCACCGGCAGTGTCGTCTAATAATATTGTTACTGTATGCTTTGTCTCATCTGAAACTATGTATTTTGCCTCTTGTGATACAAGTGTCTGAGGTAATTTTTTGTTCGATAATATTGAAACAAGTCTTTTCTTTTCGCCTATTTTCAAAGAAGAAGCATCACTCACAAATCCTATCTGAATAATATTTCTATCTTTTTTTTCAATACTCGTCTTATAGGTTGTATATTCGCCCTCTAAATAATTGCCATTAACATCATGACCTTTGATGCTACATTCTATCCGTGGCCAAGTAACATATTTGGCAATTCCAAGTTTTTCCCATTCTGGATCTCCCGGTTTAAAGCCCTGCACAGTCAGTGTATCACTTTCGTCTTTTCTCAATTCATTATTTGTCACGCAAATGCACCTACGACATCCGCCGTCCTCTGCATTGAGAAGATTTACTGCATGAAGTGTTGTCCCTGAACCAGCAAAGAAATCGATAATAAGTGCATTCGGCTTATTAGCAACAAAAAATCTAATCGTATCATGAACAGCATATAATGATTTAGGAAAAGTAAACCTACTTGATCCGAAGAATTCTTTAAGTAAATTTGTGCCTCCTTGCTCAGCATTATGCGACTTTATACGCCATTGAGTACCGGGTATAAATTTAGGGATATATGCATCGTCATCTGTTATAACTGAGCCGTCTTGTCTATGACCTATAATTGTGAATGCGCCTTTAGCGATTTTTTCTCTTTCTCCCTTCGCCAAATAGGTGATTGCTGTATTTTCACCTCTCCAGTTACCTAATTTTGCATATCCAATATCTATAGAAGCTTTCAAATTTTCACTGCTTATCTGCCAATTACCCTCTGTACCATCAGCGCGTATAGGCCAAACAGCAACACAACCGTCTGGCGCTACTATCTCAGACGTGTTTGTGCCATAATATGACTCTCCTACAGAGTGAAAGACCGGGCCTGCATCCGTATTATTGATAAACACTGGATAAAATTGGTTTGGACTATCTGCTCTTGCCGTATGTGAGCCTGAACGCAATAGCTCCTTCCATCTCAAACGAGAAGCTCTTTTATCTTCAGATATTTTCCATTCATTAGTTAATGGCAATGGTTCCGGACTCGATACTCCAAACTGTACAAAAAACAAGTACTCATCAGTTCTACCAAATTGTTGATGCCTTGCAGCTCCTTTAGGATTGATTACACTACTTACCATTTGGATAGTTGCTTCAGGGAACAATTCTTCCAATAAACATCCAAGATGTAGATACTCCTTCTCATCAATAGTAACAATAAGAACCGAATCATTCGGATTCAGTAGTTTTTTTGCAATCCTTAGTCTCTTCTCCATCATTGAAAGCCACTTACTGTGACGATATGCGTCAGAACTGTCCACATCGTCATTATTATATTTCCAGTCTTTTGCCCCAGTATTGTACGGTGGGTCAATGTATATGCAATCCACCTTTTCTGCGTAAAGATATTCTAGAAGTTGAAGTGCGTGATAATTGTCTGCCTCAATCAGTGTATGCCAAAGGTCACTGTCTGGAGCATTCTCAACAGTGTCTATCGGCTTTAATGTCGGATAAATTGCCTCTCCAAACTCGGCTACTGTAACCAGCTCATCCAGCCTGAAGGTTTTCTGCTCATGTGTTTCCCTACGATCACACTGAACCTCATCTTCGTCGATATTCATGACCATATAAATGTCGCTGACATACCCGGTCTTCAGAGCAACTTTAGAGCCAACACGAATCGGCACATCATAAAGCGGCGTGCATTCTGGCAGATGTTCTTCAAACACCAATCCGAACTTCTTTTGCTTCAGTAATTTATTTGTTTCCTGCAAGATTCTTTCCTTGAGTGCCGGATCGTCAATCTGTTGGATCAGGTCTTGTAATAAAGCCATAACACCACCTCATTCTTCCGTTATTGTTTTTACCTTAATATGATAATCAATGCCATGTTCCTGACAGAAGGAAATCACATCTGCCGCACACTCATTGTAAAAATGCTTATGCCTTTCGTAGGCGTTTGCTACCTTACTATAGTTCGTTCTCCCGAAAATGATCCGATCTGTAAAAGATACCGCCTCAAGTAGTTCGTGCAGATTCTGCTCAACCATGTTCGGTGTCGGATACGGCTCCATACTTACCCACGTCTTACAACCGGCATCGTGAAGTGCACCCAATGCTGCCAGTCGTTCTGCACAGGAAACGGCTCCCGGTTCCATCTGTTCCCGATAAGCTTCATCCAGAGTGATCAGTGTAATCCCATATTCGTTTTCCGGAGAAAGCTCCGCCAATTCTATAGGTAACAGTCCCTTTGTTAGAGTAGTACATTTGATACCAGCCTCGTTCAGCTTTCGGATAGCCGCAATGCTCATCTTGGCCACCTCTGGGTATCCTTCCATGAACGGATCTGTGGTAAAGCAAAGCTGCACAGACTGAATCTTATCTCTGAGCCTCGGTATCTCTTTATCCAGCAGTTCAAGCGTGTTTGATACAAGCACCGGCTCAAGCCAGCTCTCGTAATCCTTAATTTGCCCGAATCGCTTCTTCATCAGGAATGCGTAACATGGATATTTACACCCATGTGCGCAGCCCTGCACGTGATTCATTGTGTAGTCACCATACTCTACTCCTGTTTGATAAAGCATGGATTTTCGTTTTATCGTCTTCAAGTTGTTTCCGTCCTTCGCCTATTTATTCTTTAATATATGATTTGCTATCTTCAAAGCAAGTTTTTGTGCTGCTTCACTCTCGTTCGAAATAGCAAAGCAGAATAGGAACATCGGCGATCTTCTACTGTTCCTGAAAATACGTGCATATTTAGATACACATGGAAAGATTGTCTCTAGCCTGGAAAGGATATAATCCCTTATGTGATCCGGATTTGCATCCTTAATCATCCTTTCACCATCGCTTTGTCCCGTTTCTGGGAACAAATCAAAAAGTGACATCTGGGGATCTTTCTTGTAAAATTCTTCCCGCCATCCAGAATCTCCAAGCAAGCGGTCTATGCAATCCTCCCATTTATCGTACTTTCCGTTTTTCGGCAGCATCCGCTCAAGTGCAGAAAACGGAAATAGGTACCATACATCTATCGATTTCGTCTGCGCTACATTTTCAAGCGTAGTCCAATTTACCTGCGTCGCATATGGATCTAAGAACAGCAAGCCTCTGTTATATCTCCAGTCTACACTGCTAATAATCTCCGCAAGCTTATCATTCGCATCGCCACAGTAAATCGTAACAATTCGCCTCATCTGCGGGAACTCGGTATTTATCATATTCTGAAGTTCTCCCGCCTTCTGAGAGTCCGCTTCTATAAAATAATAGTGATCGAACTTTTTTTCAGACGCCAGTGCACGCTTAGCGGAGCCCACAAGATACTGCCCACCGTCGCTGGTCTCGATCTCACTGGTTCCAGCAAAGGCGTCTATATAAATCTTCTTAAACTTCTGATTTTGCAGTGCAATTATGTATGCGTCCAAATAACTAGTGAAGATATTCAGCTTCTCTTCAGTCCAATTGCCACCAAATTTCTGCGATATTGCCATATATTCCAATCACCTCATATATCTGAAACTCTATCTCATGAAGAGAAAGAGATCACCGTTTCCTTTTTTCCTGTCTCAGAATTCACAATCTGCTCGATCTTCGCGTCAAAAAAATCCGTAAGATCACTCTTTATCTCATTACGGAATCCGTCTGAAGGAAAAATCGGGTGGTTATCTAAAAGTTCCCACATCTCATCAAGAGACACTTGTTTTCTACCTCTAAAACTGCGCTGCAGATATTTCGCGATATCGATAACATGTAAACAGCTTTCATCCTCTTCTTCAGTAATTTCTCCGAAAAAATCAAACGATAACTGCCTATTCTCAGTCGAATGCTTAGTAGAGGACTGTGCACCAAATACCTTCCAAGCACTCTTCTTGTAAAGCTTAAATCCTTCCTTATCGCTCGTACAATGAATCAAATTGTACACAAGTGAATTCTGCGTGTTATAGAAGGGAAATGCCGATACATAATATTTACGAGTTCCCTTTAGAGAATTTATGATTTCCTCCACTCTGGCCTCATATGCTACCTTGTCACTTCCATAAGGTACCAGTTTTTCAAAATCCTCCAGATATGTGTTCTCATACTTTGCCTTTGTTGTCCTTTTCTTGGCACTTGTAATCGCCCGCACCGGATCTGAAACCATATGATTAATCATAACCTCTCCCCAATTTCGGAAAAACGGCAAAAGTGATTTCCAATCAATAGTCGCATCATATGGATCATAAAGCAGAAAATAATGAAAATTCCCTGTTCCATACAACTGTGGGCCGATAGTCAAAAGTAACTCGTGTGCATCGCTACAAGATGTGACAATCTTAAAATTACGTTCATCTTGTGGAAGATGCTTTTTCAATTCATCTACCCGTGCTTTATCTTTGTCATTCAAATAAATATGTATATTATTATCCGTATAGGTTCTAGCCACTTCCCAGAGCACTTCTGAAACACGAACTGCCGTCCCCTTCACTACTTGTCCAGCATCATCAATATACACCCCACTATTACACATACAATCAATAAAAATCAGACCATCGCAAGAATCAGTCAACAGTAATTTTTTTGCCCATAATTTTATATATTCCTCAATCAATTCAAATTTTTTAATCGTATGAGGACTTGCCTTACTAATCACGCTCTTTTTCTTGCTAGACATCGTATCACTCCTCAGCCAATTTCATTTTCTTCTGTAGGAATTAGTTCCACTATATCTCCTATATCACAATTCAAAGTTTTGCATACTTTCATTAGTACTTCCATACTTACCCTTTCTCCCTTAGAAAGTTTGGTTACCGAAGCCCAACTGATTCCAGCAGATGCTTGTAAATCTTTCTTCTTCATGTCTTTGTCAATCAATATTTTCCATAATTTTTTATAGCTAACTTCCACGATAATCACCTCGCGATTTTCAAAAACGTGATCCATATTATAGTATATCATTCAACGAGATTTATTCAACGATTTTCTTTACAAATGCAAGAATCATCTCTGCAATTAGCATATTTTTCCATATATATTAAATAAATTTAATGTTATTGATAAATATATACTAAATATATCGTCTTATTAGATAAGATAGATATTATTCATATAAGTCTTAATATTCAGTTTTATTACCTTGTCCTTTTGACACTCCAAGACAATCAAAAAAGACATCCTTTGACCCGTAATAATTACGGTTCAGGAATGTCCTTTTTTCGCTACTTAGCAGTAAGATAGACTCACGATGCTGCTTATCCACAATCTATATGATTCCAAAATGTCTAAATGCCTGCATAATTGCATCTTCCTTCTCCGGTGTACACTGTGGCTGTCTCGCATTCTCTGATTTTGCCAAATTGAAGTTCTCACCAACATCCAAACCACATTTCTTCTTAATCTGTGCAATATACAATGAAGAAACCTTCAGTCCTGTCTGCTCCAGTACATAAGTCTTTATCTGCTCATAAGTTGCTTTTCCCCTAAATCCAGATAAATCCATATCCTCCAGGGAGAAGTCAACCTTCACTTTTCTGCTGTCGACCATTCCCTTGGAAAGTAAGACAACCGTCTCCACATGGACTGTATTAGCAAACTGGTCAACCGGCTGTACTTTCACAATCTTATATCCACGCTCCGATAACACCTTTAAATCCCTTGCAAGTGTTGCCGAATCGCAGCTTACATACACAACTCTCTGTGGTGACATTGTAACAATAGTATCCAGAAGCTTCTCATCACAGCCTTTTCTTGGTGGGTCTACCACTATAACATCTGGTCTTGTCATATTGTGACCAGTACCATCATCTGCTTTCCTGCTTTCATAAAATGCTGTGACTACTTCTTCTGCCTTTCCTACAAAGAACTCTGCATTATCTATTCCGTTAATCCCAGCGTTATTCTTCGCATCTTCAATCGCCTGTGGAACTATCTCTACACCGTATACCATTCCTGCATTTTTTGCCAAAAATAACGAGATTGTTCCTATTCCACAATACAGATCCCACACTGCCTCATTGCCTGTAAGATTAGCAAATTCCAATGCTTTGTTATAAAGCACTTCTGTCTGTTTAGGATTAACCTGAAAGAATGAAAGCGGTGATATCTGGAACTTTATATCTCCAATGTAATCTTCTATATAAGGTCTTCCATAAAGAGTTACACATTCCCTGCCAAGTATTACATTAGTATCCTCTTTATTAATATTGACAACCAGCGAAGCTATATTTAACTTTCTTCCACTGTTATTACTTGTATTATTATCACTACCTGATGAAATATTATCACTTGCTGAACTGCCACTATTAAGCCGCTCAATCACTCTTACAAGTCCATCTGCCGCCTCTTTTCTTAACATTTTCTTAGTAACAAGACAGACCATAATCTCATCAGTATGAAATCCTGTTCTTATAAGTATATGTCTTAAAGTTCCCTTATGGATATTCTCGTTATAGGCTCTTACCCTGTAATCTTTCATCCACTGCTTGACGGCTGTTAATATTACAAAGTTGTTCTCATCACCTAAAAGGCAGTCATCACAAGGAATTATTGAATGTGTATGACCTGCGTAAAATCCCATAATAATATTACCGTCTTTATCCTCACCTACAGGATACTGTGCTTTGTTGCGGTATCTGAATGGCGTGTCCATACCAAGAATGTCACACATTTCATAATCTACGCCTTCTGTAAGTCCACCTATTCTCTGTAAATTATCACTGACAAGCTTCTGTTTGTACTTAAGCTGTGCAGCGTAACTCATAGCCTGTAACTGACAGCCGCCACACTGCCTTGCTATATTACATTCCGGTGTAACCCTGTCCTTTGACGGTGTTATGATATTCATAAGTCTGGCATATCCGTAATTCTTCTTTGCCTTCATAATCTTAACTTCTACTACATCACCTATGACTGTATCTTTTACAAATAATGTATAGCCGTCTATCTTGCCTATTCCTTCTCCTGTTACTCCTATATCCTCTATTGTAACCTGTACAATATCATTCTTACTATATGCCATAACTGTTCCTCACATTAACAACTTGTTCTTCTTATGTTGGATTCAAGCCATCTGTTAAATCCAAGCCAGTCATTAGTGTCTTTGGCTTCAAGACATTCCCTTAAAGTTTCAAGCTTTGCATCCATATTATCTGCCATAGAAAGTGCTAGTGCTTCTGCTATTGCCGGCTTCTTAGGTGAACCATATTCTAACTCACCGTGATGTGATAATATACAATGGCCAACCTCATTAGCTAATATCTCTGGAAAATCTGGTATATGTCTGATTTTTTCAATAACCATTTCGTAGCCAATCACTATATGTCCTATAAAATTTCCCTCATCTGTGTAGTCATTTCTTGGAAATTCACTCAATTCCCTTACCTTGCCTACATCGTGAAGCATTGCACAGCTTATAAGCAGATCCCTGTTAAGAAAATCGTAATTCTCACTCATCTTTGCACATAATCTTGTAACACTTAGGCTGTGTTCAAGCAGTCCACCCATAAATCCGTGATGTACTGTCTTGGCTGCTGACGTATTCTTGAACTTTTTAATAAATGCTTCATCTTCAACGAAAAATGCTTCCAAAAGCTGCTTTATGTATGGATTATCTACACTTCTTACGAATCCTAATAATTCCTCATACATCTGCTCTATATCATATCTTGAAGATGGAATATAATCTGTTGGTGTGTACTCATCCTCTGCTGCCACACGAATTCTTTCTATTTTAAACTGTAATGCACCATTATAACTTGTAACCTGTCCATTAACAAATACATAATCATTAACTTCAAAATCGCATATTCCACCTGAATTAACATCCCATATCTTTGAATCTATCTGTCCTGTCTTATCTATAAGTATAACATTCTCGTATTCTTTTCCAGCCTTAGTAAGTGCTGATGACTTGGATTTACACAGGTATACCTCTGAAATTCTGTCTCCGTCTTTAAATGTTTCTATATAACGCATACTCTTCCTCCATTCAATCAGATTTCTCTCTGATTTCAATTAATCTTATTATATTCTTATCTCAACTATTTAATTCTACTCTGTACTGTCAAGTAGCTGCTTTATCTGTATTCCACATTGACATCATAAGATACTTCAAAATACCCTGATTTACCAAGCCTTTTTACAAGGACATTAACGCTCTGTCCTGACTGGCATCTGTACAGCTTCTCATTCAGCTTCTGCATAGTAAGACATTCCTCGCCATTTACCTCTACAATTACATCTCCTGTCTGAAGTCCTGCCTGATATGCCGGCGACTCCTGCTCAACTGCAAGTATATATATTCCTGTTGTAAGACTGTATTTATCTGCCAATTCATTGTCTACATTCTCTGCTTTAATACCAAAATACATAATCTCCTGACGGTTTATCATATTCTCAATAGTACCTTTAAGATCTGATATTCCCATAAACTTAAGCTTGACATCTTTATTACTGTGTACAGATATTCCTACAACATTACCGTCCGAATTAAATAAAAATGCGTAATCTTCATCTTTTGCTGTAAGATTAGTTTCAAATATGTCTACATTATTATCTATAAGGCTGTACGAGCTGATATTGGTTATAGTTCCATAATCTACTGCACCATCCGTTCCATATATATTGCCTGCGGCAATTACAATCTCACCCTTGTTAAGTATATATGAATTGCTAAGAACTGATACCTCTATGCTTGTCCTGTCGTCCTCACTCATCTGTTCAGCATCAACACTTATTATACTTATACCTGTATTACTGTCTGAGCACACATATACCGCCTTATATTCATTGTCATTAACCTTAACACTTATATCCGCAGTATTATCAGTATATTTCTTTGATGTAAGTATAATATATCTTGAATTCACATAGGCAACAATAAGTCCTGCCGTAGATGTTACATTTTCCCTGTTCTCAATATAATTCTCATAATTTAGCCCTTCCGTGCTTTCCTGAATTATGACAACTGACTTCTGCACATCATATACCTTCGTTCTTAACGACTGCATTAATGTATCATAATCCTTCTTAATCTGTGGCTGTCCTTCTTCATCCTCAACAACAACAGGCTCCGGATATTCATCTCTTGTGAATTCAATTCTATCCTGTTCTGCTTTCTTCTTATCAAACTTCGCCTTTACTGACGGCACAATAAGCTTGTCAGCCGCTATATACACCACTCCTGCTATTATTATCAATATAAGTATCTTAATTGTTCTTATAAGATTCTTATATTTAACCTTAGGACTTAATACAATCTTTTCCGTATATAAATCGTATTTCTGCTCAGTATCTTTATGTTCCATATTATCCCTCATTCTTATTCATTAACAGATGCTTACGCATCTGATATGTTAAATCACAAGTACATTTTTCTTCTGACTATCCGGTTATTACGCAATATAAATAAAGTATACACTATGTTTATGAACAAACTATGACATAGATGTTAAAAAGTCGGCTCTTTCTTAAATTTATCCTATGGTTTTAATCGGTTTTAGTATATAATAAGAGAGGATTGTCAGCTTTTATCACTAATAGCAGACATATAATAATTATTATTTGAAATGACAGGAGTATTACATTGAATAATAAATCATTATCAACACTTGAATATAATAAAATAATATCTCGTCTTGTATCTTTTGCCTGTTCTGATGGTGCAAAGCAGATACTTCATAAGCTTGAGCCTATGACTGACATAGACAAAATCAATACAGCACTTGATTATACTAATGATGCACTTACCCGTGTATACCAGAAGGGAAGTGTGGATTTCTCAAGGATAAAAGATATCAGGGGAAGCATTGCAAGACTTAAAGTCGGAAGCTCTCTTAATGCACTTGAGCTTCTTAACATATCTATGTTATTAGAATGTGCTGCCCACATAAAGGGATACTATGAACAGCGTGCTGACTCAATACAACCTTTAATAGACATGCTTGACCCTGTTACACTTCTTAATAACACAATTAAGAAATGTATTATATCAGAAGATGAAATCAGTGATGATGCAAGTGCGAACCTCCGCAGTATAAGACGTCAGAAAAATATAGCTGCTGACCGCATACACACTGAACTTAATAAAATATTAAATTCACCATCTACAAGAACTTATCTTCAGGATTATGTGATAACAACAAGACAGGGACGTTTCTGTCTGCCTGTTAAAGCTGAATACAAATCACTTATGCCTGGTATGGTTCATGACCAGTCATCGACCGGTTCTACTGTATTTATTGAGCCTGCCGCAGTTGTCAAGCTTAACAATGATATAAGAGAGCTTGAACTTAAGGAACAGGCTGAGATTGAAGTTATTCTTGCAGATTTAAGTGCTAAAGCCGCAGAATATACCGATTCACTGCTTTCAGACTATGAGATACTTACCAATCTTGACTGCATATTCGCCAAAGCACTTTTATCAAGGCATTTTAATTGCAGCCGCCCTGTTATGAATAACAAAGGTATAGTAAATATTAAAAAAGGACGACATCCTCTTATTGAGCCGCATACTGTCGTGCCTATAGACATTTATCTCGGTACAGATTTTAACCTTCTTATCATAACAGGACCTAATACCGGTGGTAAGACCGTATCCTTAAAGACTGTCGGACTTCTTACTCTTATGGCTCAGGCCGGACTTAATATTCCAGCACTGGAACATTCCGACATAGCTGTATTTGACAATATATTTGCTGATATCGGCGATGAACAGAGTATTGAACAGAGCCTTAGTACATTCAGCTCACATATGACTAATACTGTCGATATTCTTAAAAAAGCTGACAGCAACAGCCTCATTTTATTCGATGAGATTGGTGCTGGTACTGACCCTACAGAAGGTGCAGCCCTTGCAATTGCTATACTTGACAGCCTTCACAGACGTAATATTACAACAATGGCGACAACACATTACAGCGAGATTAAAATGTATGCACTCACAACCGATGGCGTGGAAAATGCCTGCTGTGAATTTGATGTACAGTCACTCCGCCCTACTTATAGGCTTCTTATCGGAGTTCCTGGAAAGAGTAATGCATTTGCCATTTCCAAAAAGCTTGGACTTTCTGACAATATAATTAATGATGCTTCACGCCGTCTTGACTCTGAAGATATCAAATTTGAAGACCTTGTAACTGATCTTGAACAAAGCCGTGTTACAATTGAACGTGAGCGTGAGGAATTAAATGAGTACAAAGCACAGATTGCCCAGTTAAAGTCTGAACTTACCAAAAAAACTGAACGTCTTGATGAACGTACTGACAATATTATAAGAAAAGCTAACGAAGAAGCTGCACGCATACTTAAAGATGCGAAAGAGTATGCTGATAAGACAATTAATGCTATGAACAAGCATGGTATGACTGTAAAAGAGCTTGAGAAACACCGCAGTGCTATCCGTGAGAAAATGAATAAGCGGCAGGAAAAGTTAAAGATTGAACCTGCCAACAACATAAGCGAGCATAAGGCTCACGATATATCTGAATTCAAGGTTGGTATGCACGTTAAGGTTCTTACAATGAACGTCATAGGTACTGTATCCCAGATTCATAAGAACAAAAACCAGGTTACTGTACTTGTAGGAAGCTTAAGCACTAAAATGGATATTAAAAATCTTGCC
>ERZ1673745.1527-NODE-1527-length-15605-cov-4.915305_pt1 | contig 15605 bp, 14 predicted proteins | sample MGYA00580206_ERZ1673745 | MGnify/ENA primary metagenome ERZ1673745 (study PRJEB41218, sample SAMN15661753) | gut metagenome | host: Homo sapiens | place: Canada: London | collected 2015-08-20/2019-03-30 | study: EMG produced TPA metagenomics assembly of... | reverse complement strand
TTCTTAGTGCCCGCTCTTATCGGTCGTCGATAAATTTTTAAAGATCGTTTCGGCTCTCGCCGCGCTCAGTTTTGTGAGCGAAGAGTTGAAATTCTACACGTTTAAAATTTTCTGTCCAGCGACTGGAGGATTTCAGATGTAAAACTTCGTTTCCGTCTGTCGTTGCTGCGTTATGCATCAGCGACAGGACGTGCATCTTAACGAAACAATTCAGAGTGCGCAAGTTGAGCACGTCTTACAAATGTTTCTAATTGTTGTATGTTTTATACAACCTATCTTTTATTTTGAACTTCTAAAGCCAAACCTTTTAGTACAAGATTCGTATTGATATGAGCCCTTGGCAGGTGATCAACTGCACACCGATGCAGGGCTTCATAGCTCTCAATCCCGCCTCCGGTCAATACAACGATTACGGGAGCATGATCACTTTTCTTTTTAAGTTTTTCCACCGCGTTTTTGATAAGACCGATCTGGCACTCTATGATGCCCGTCGTTACTGCGTCCTCTGTATTTCTTGGAAAATCAACTAAATCCCCTGAGCTTACGTTCAGCGCAGGAATTCTTTCCTTTAAAGACTTGAACATAACGTCGATTCCAGGAGCAATCCTTCCTCCGAGAAACACGTATCGATCTCTCTCGAAATTGATTTCATCCACTGTGGTCGCTGTTCCGAATTGAACTAAGACAATAGAGTTTCCGTAGTATTGAGAAGCTGCCCCCAGAGCAGCAAACCAACGGTCAGCGCCTAATCTCGAGGGACTATCGTATTCATTGATCATCGTCAGCGGCCCTTCAAATCTATCCCCGGCTCTCAGCCAATGTACCTTACCGCCTTTTCGACCGACTAATTCTTCAAACTGAGTTGTCAGTGACTTTTGAGCGACCGAACAAGCCCAAGCTTCTTCAAAAGATAATTTAACCAAATCCGAGACTAGAACCGAACTTAATTGTGATTTGCTGTCATGCAGGTACGCCCTGGGCTTCTCCATATTTCCTAGAGAAGACCATTTCAATGCCGAATTACCGATATCAACGAGAATATTCGTCATGGTCTTAACGAAGCCTCTCCGATACAAAATGCTTTTGTTTGATTTCCGTCCTGCAAGAGAATACGCCCCTTTTTGTCAATTCCCACGTTCTGCCCTTCAGAAACTATTCTCTCACCTTCGATAAGCCTCAATCTCTGGCCGTTATAAACGTCTGACTGATTCCAATCTTTAATTTCTTCTGCGGAGAGTTCCTCCGGAAGATTCTTTACCGTTCGAATGATTTCTTCAGATGCACATAACAAAATCAGGCTTCGGATCCGTTTTAACTCGCCGGGGTCAATGCGCTTAAATAAAGATCCAGCCAGCGAATTTATATTTCTATTTACTTCCGGATCCGATGCCAGGTTAATCCCCACTCCGATGATTAAATAGAGAGTACCTGCTTTCTGGATTATTTCCGTCAAGATTCCGGCTGTTTTACCTTCGAGGCAATAAAGATCATTCGGCCATTTAATTTTTACTTCTTTCTTAGCTGCCGCAGATAAGACCTTCCTAAGTTTTAGGGCTATATAAGGACTAAGAAGCGCCAGTCTCTTCGATTCTCCTGCAAAACTAATCAACAGGGAAAATTTAAGGCTCGTCGGCGAATCAACCCATTTCCGCCCCTTTGTTCCCTTTCCGGCTGTCTGCCTTTCAGCCACGACAAGAACTGGCTGGGGTAAACTGATCGCTTCCCGCTTTACGAGTTTTTTTAGGTATTCGTTTGTCGAATCAATCTCATCGAAAACTTGTAGCAAGCATTCTTTTTTTATCTTTTCGACACACTCTGTCTCTAAATAATCATTCATATTAGAAATTAGCGGTTATATTCATAGAACAAGAAACATAAGTCCCTCTCATCCCAACTGAAGCGATAGAAACTGAGGAGCCTTACTTATTGCCATGCTTAAAAAATTCAAAAAACGTGCAGCAAAACTCTTTGTTTCTCTGCTCCTGTTCTTGCCGTTATTAAACGATGCTTCAGCGGCTTCCGACAACTTATCCTACGATGTGTTAAGTCAGCAGTTTATACAAGCACCGGCCGACTTTCTTGTCCCGTTCTCAAAAAAACTCTATAGCTTTTGTTTAGCAAAACAAATCTTAGAGAAGGTTGAAAGTAAAAAAACAGAACTTGACAGCAAAATAAAAATCACCCCGGAAATCCTGTCAGGACTCCAATCTCCAAAGGGAATTTTGTTAAGTGCCGATAAAGAGATATCGGTAAAAGAACTTCTAAGAGCCCTAATCTTTTTACAAGCACCCGAAGCAAACAAAATCGCACTTAACTGGTTGGAAACGTTCTCAGACGAAAAAGAAGAGCGGTCAAAGGTTCCGGAATCTGATCAAAAGATAAACGGAAAATCTTTGCTCGAAGATGTCGGATTTGTCATCCGAAACTTGCCGAAGGCGGTTGGGCAACTAACAGATCAAACAGTAGAAATTCAGGGCAAAAACTTTCCCTCAAGTATCCGGATCAGTCACTCTGAAAAATCAGACTTACTCTTTGTCTTAGATAATTCATCAGAAGTCGCACTAGGGGCTGCCATCGTTGCAAGTCGTCTAAGAGAAAACAATCTCAGGATGGTTCTCTGTCTGGTTCACGATTCGGATTCAAACGCGCTGCTTCCGGAAATTGCACAGGCTTTAGTGAGTTCCGTCAATCATTTTGAAACAGCAAAAGTGTTCTCTGAGGGCAAGCCGGTCACTGTTATTCCTATTGTTGACGGTGAGCAGCAAAACATAGCTTTAGCTCCGAAACAGGATGTTTTCATCACTGTTTCCTCAGACGAATTAAAAAAACAAAAAACACCTAAGGTAGAAATGATCATTGAAAGGAAAGAGCTCATTAAGGCTCCGATAACAACGAATGAACCGCTGGCTAGAATTAATATCAGGCTAGGCGACAGGGTTCTAAAAACTGTGCCTCTTTACGCCGTGGCTGATGTTGCGGAAAAAAAGAGCAAACTGTCTGATATTTATAAAACCTTTAAACAGATTATCGAGTAAACAATGGCTGAACAAGATAAAAAAGATCTGCCGGAAGAACTTCCGGCCCCTTTGTTGCAATTTCCGTGTAAATTCCCGATGAAAGTTGTCGGCCAGAGAACCGATGATTTTGCCCAACAAATCGTCGCGATTATCGAAAAACACGCTCCGGACTTTAACGCCTCGGAAATAGAAATGAAAGTTTCCGGAAAAGGAAACTATCTCTCTCTGGGATTTTTGGTGAATGCAACTTCTCAGGACATGCTGGACGACCTCTACCGTAGTTTGACTGCCCATCCGCTTGTTAAGTTTGTTCTTTAGAAATTGATTATTAGAGATTTGGGTAAAGTCGATTATTTGACTGGTTGGCAGGAAATGATCGACTTCACAAAAAAACGGGATCAAACAACTGAAGACGAATTCTGGATCTGCGAACACCCGCCTGTTTTCACTCTCGGAACCAGTCTTACAAACAGCATATTGCCGATCAAAGGAATCCCATGTATTAACACGGACCGTGGAGGAAAAATTACTTATCACGGGCCGGGACAGTTGGTCGGTTATCCACTGATGGATCTTAGAAAAAATGATCTTTATCCGAAAGAACTCCTCGAGCTTATCAATCAGATGGTTCTCTCAGTCATGAGAAAATTCGGGGTTAAGGGACTTCTGGTCCCCGAGGCCCCCGGAATATACGTTTCTAAACCCGGAGGAGCTAACCAGTTTTTTAACCTGGCTAAGATTTGTTCAATCGGTCTTAAAATCTCCAACCATTGCTCCTATCATGGTTTTGCACTCAACGTCAGTGCGAATCTTGAACCTTTTTCTTACATCAACCCATGCGGTTACGAAGGGTTAAGGGTCGCAAACTTAAACGAATTTGCGCAAAACGCCACTTTAGAATCAACAAAAAGAGTTTTAGTAGAAATAATTAAGGAACAATTCAGTGAAAAGCGTAATTAAAAAAGAAATCCGCCCCCACTCCTTTGCAGCCTGGATAGCTTTCATGCGACCGAAAACTTTGTGGATCGCTGCCGCTCCTGTTTGTGTCGGTACGGCTTTTGCCGGAGCATTGGCCGGAACTTGGAACTTATGGATTTTCCTTTTCACATTACTTGGAGCTGTTTCCATTCAGGCCATGTCCAACATGGTAAACGACTATGCTTACAACCTTAAAAAAGCAGAAAACGGCACGCGCGTTGGTTTGCCGAGGGCAACGACCGAAGGCTGGATCTCCATGTCCGCAGCAAAGAAAATGGTCGGCTTTTCCATTGTTGTGTGCTCTCTGTTCGGCATTCTCTTAATCGTAATTGGCGGACTCCCCATAGCCTGCATTGCAGTACTTTCTCTGATTTGCGGATTTTGCTATATGGGGGGACCGAAACCCATTGCTTACACGCCCTTTGGAGAATTTTTAGTTTTAGTTTTTTACGGCCTTTTTGCAGTCAGCGGAACCTATTGGCTTCAAACCCATAGTTTCAACTGGCTTACATTAGTTCCCGGCCTGAGTCTTGGGTTAATCGGAGCTGCGGTCTTATTTGTTAATAATTATCGGGATTTGGATCATGACAGATCTGTCGGTCGCTATACATTGGTAGCTGCATGCGGTCGAAAACTTGCCAACACCCTTTATATGCTGATGATATTCCTGCCCTTCGTTTTTATTGGCTGGATGGTTCCCGTAAATCAGCATTATTGGCCCTTCCTTTTTGTTCTTATGGCCCTTCCTAGAGCTAGTTTCCTGCCTCATCTTTTAAAAACGAGTCCTCAGGAGAAAATCACGACGGTTATGTTCAAGACGATCCAGCTTGAGCTTTTCTTCGGCTTCTTATTAACACTGTCGGGCATAGCCGTTGCGTTCCTTTCCTGGCCTTCTACCCAATTAGCTTCTAATTTATTCGTATCTCCTTTTTAACTATGGCCCTGTCGGATTTCAACAAAAACCGAGAAGTTTTAAAAATAAAAAACTACAAGGAGTTCATTGCTCAGGAAAAACTTAAAAAACCTGAATGGCTGAAAATTAAAATTTCACCTAACCGACAAACAATAAAAGAGGTGAAGAACCTACTCGCTTCGAACATTTTGTCGACAGTTTGTGAGCAAGCCTGCTGCCCAAATCTCGGAGAGTGCTTTAACAATAAACGAGCTACTTTCCTGATTATGGGAAACGTTTGTACCCGTCGGTGCCCGTTCTGCGATATTGCGCACGGCTACCCTGATCCTCTCGATCCGGACGAGCCCAAACGGCTGGCCGAAGCCGTGAAAGCTCTAAAACTTAAATATGTCGTCATCACCAGTGTCGACAGGGATGACCTGAAAGACGGAGGAGCTTCGCATTTTGCAGAATGCGTTCAAGAGTTGAAAAAACAAGAAGGCATAAAAGTCGAGATCCTCGTTCCGGATTTTCGCGGAAGAGTCGAGCGAGCAATTGATGAACTTCTTTCCGCTCCGCCTGATGTCTTTAATCACAACATTGAGACAGTTCCCAGATTATACAAGGAAGCACGCTCTGGAGGAAACTATACTCATTCGCTAAATTTATTAAGAACATGGAGTGAGCGCTCACCTTCTATTCCAACAAAAAGCGGCATCATGGTGGGGCTCGGAGAAACTGACGAAGAAGTATTGGAAGTAATGAAAGATCTCCGAGAATTCGGCGTTTCAATGCTCACTATCGGCCAGTACTTAGCTCCAAGTAAGTACCATATACCTGTAAAACGCTACGTCTCCCCGGAGACTTTTTCTTGGTTTGCTGAGAAAGCGAAAGAAATGGGCTTTCTCAGCTGTTTCAGCGGACCTCTGATTAGATCGAGTTACAGCGCCTTAGAACAGGCTCAGGAAGCTTCTAGCCTTTTATCGAAAAAGACAGAACGTCCTCAAAATTAGAAATACTCCATATCGCCTCGGAGAGGGCATCCTTTTGCTCTCTCCAGTGTCGCGCATCTTGCTCGGAGTAATTACCTTTCTTGATGGCTCTCCCAGTCCGTACAAACTCTTCAGGAAGTACACCAGGTTTGAGGGCACAGCAAAGCGTCTTAGAGCCCACTGTAACCTCAAAATACATGTGGCCATAGACACCCTCAGGAGTCCCTTCCGGAGCGTTCTCAAGGACTTCGTAAGCCTTCCTCGTTACCGCCCTCGTCGTCATCTCTACCGCATCTCTCAGACCCGGCCCCGGAAAAGCCGTTTTGAAGGAAATTTCTTTTCTTTCAGGAATACGGCCTTCTGTCAGCTTGTTTAAAGCAAAGCAGAGCAGTCTGTAGCCTAAAGAAAGCCCTCCGATGCTGTCTCGTCCGTGATACAGAACGCAGGCCTAAAAGGGGATATCTAGGCGGACTCCATCATCGTAAACAGATATAACTTCAGTCATTATTTCAACGCAGTAGGCAGCACAATGTCTTTAATGTTGACGTCTTTTTCCATCATGCCGTTTTCTCTCAAAAACTTCTGGTCGGCTGCCAATTCATCTAAGTCTTTCTGGGTCAGGGTGTCATAGAAATGGCTTCCGTCGGCCAAGTTCTCGGCGGTCTTGACGGAGATTCCGTGCTCCTTGGCGCCAATTTCGAGAGCTTCCTGCTTGTGATCTTTAATCCACTTATGAGCTTCTCTGTTGACTTTAACCAATCGTTCGACGAGCTGAGGATGTTCTTTAGCAAATTTTCCGCTTACCGTGAAAACAAGGTTCGGCTGAATCAGTCCTTGGGCTGTTGTGATCGTCTTTGCGCCGCCTTCATTAGCCTTGTAAATGCCGCTGGCAGCCAACAATGCAGCATCTGCTTTTCCTGCCATCATGGCTGTCATTCCTTTAGGAATGTCCATGCTAATAAAGTTTACGTCTTTAGGATCAATACCCTTGCTGGTAAGAGCAGCAACAAGTGTTTGATGAAGAACCGTGCCCTTTGGGCCCACTACCGTTTTGCCCTTCAGATCTTCAATTTTCATTTGAGGGCCCGGTTTGCCGACAATCGCAAATAAATTAGTCGGATGAGCTACACCTGTTGCAATACGAATCGGATTACCGGCAGCGTTTGCCATAAGAATCGAAGCTGTATTCATAGCTGCGCTGGCATCGAGGGAGCCGGCAGCCATCGCCTGGGTTTGTTTAGCTCCGGAAGTGATATCGTGCCATTTAACCTTAATGCCGTCTTTCGCAAATTCTTTCTCCATCATCTGGTTATGCTTCATCACGATGTTCTGGAGATTGAAAGGTGCTTTCACATAAGCAATATTAATTTCCTGCACGTCAGCTGCACTGACGCAGGCACCAAGACTAAGTCCGAATAAACAGGCTAATAATGTTTTTTTCATTTCAGTTTTCTAAGTTAAGTGAGGAAAAAATTAAATAATGTCTGTTGGTAGGGAAGCAAATTTTGGTCGCCAAAACGACGCGGCTTCGGTAAGTCAATGTTTACCTCTTGTTTGACCTTCCCTTCATCTAAAAATACGGTCTTATCGCTCAATAAGACGGCCTCATTTACATCATGTGTTATCAGGACCATGGTCATACCGAGCTCAGCCTGGATCTTGGAGAAATCCATTTGGAGGCGGCTGCGCGTCATAAAATCCAGCGCACTGAATGGTTCGTCTAACAGCAGCAGGTCCGGTTTTGCGATGATTCCCCGTGCCAACCCGACGCGCTGCGCCATACCGCCAGAGAGCTCGGAAGGATAGAGCGCCTCCACCTCCGGTAAACGCACAAGTTCAAGTACTTCTCTAATTCTTTGCCTGCGTTCTTCTTCCGGTAAATGGCGAATAGCCAATGAAAGGTTTTCTTCCACCGTCTTCCAAGGTAAAAGACGCGGGTCTTGGAAAACCAAGGAGAGCTTCGGATTGCTAACTGAGCGTCCGGCTTCATCGAAAAATGATATTTCTCCGGCATCTCGTTCCTCTAAACCGGAGATCACTTTTAAAAGCGTCGTTTTACCGCAGCCGCTTTTTCCTAAAACAGCTGTCAATTTTCCCGGCTCAAGATTCAAAGAAAAATCCTTGAGAGGAGTGACCAATCTTCCCCTTGACTGAAAGGACTTACGTATCCCTTTAAGTGTGACGCCTGTTACCATTTGTTTTTCATCCACGGTATTAGGCGTTTTCCAAACAGTTGAAATAATTGGTCTCCTAAAACCCCAAGAACTGCAATGCAAAGGATCCCGACAAAAACCTTATCAGTGCGAGACATTTCGCCCGCATCTCCGATAAGGTAGCCAAGGCCCGAACTCGCAGCGATCAACTCCGCACCTACCAGAGCTCTCCAGGAGTAACCAAAGCCTAACCTTAAGCCTGTAAAAATATTAGGAAGAGACGCCGGAAACTCAATATGTTTAAAACGTTCCATCCGATTGAGCCTGAGCATAAAAGCCAGCTCCTTATAAGACTTATCGATTTGCTTAAAACCGGAGAACACATTTAAATAAATGGGAAAGAAGCTCGCTAAAAACACAATGGAGAGCTTTGCAGCCTCTCCGATCCCAAGCCAAAGTATCAATAAAGGAATAAGAGAAAGCGGCGGGATAAAGCGTAATGCCTCCAACAGCAATTTTGCCCTTTTCTCAGATGCCGGAGAATAATAAAAGAAATAAGCTAGAGGAATGGCGACAAACATTGCGAGAAGAAATCCTCCGAAGACTCTTCCGGCACTGGCCGCTATGTGCTTCCAGAGCTCACCGCTGAGAAGTAGTTCAGTGAAACTGCTCCATACTTTTCCCGGCGACGGCAGCAAAAACTGGGGGAACAATCCAAAGTGTGAGACAGCTCCCCATACCAGCAAAAGAATTGCCGGTACTTCAATTAGATTTAGAAAGTTTTTCACCTTCGAGAGCCCCCTAGAAAGGCCCATTATAACCAAATTTAATGAGAATAATTATTATTTACACTTTATAACTTAACAGGGGAAACAGATACTTCCTCCGTATTTGCATTGTCCGAAGTTAATTTACCGTTTTCCTCCGTCGCTCCATCGGTGACTTCCGCCGCTTCATTCTGCTGCAGTTTTGAGTCAATTAGCTTTCTTTTTTCAAGCTCCTCGGGAGTGATGATCGTGAAAAGACGAACAACTTGGACAACGCCCGGAACCCTTGATGCAATCTTGGAAATGATTTCAGCCTCTGTTTGAGTAACCGTTCCAAGGAGATAACAAATTCCCCTATCGACAACCACTTTTATTGAGGTCAAAGTCACTTGTTTGTTATCCAGCAATGCAGCTCTGACTTTACTTGCCGTGATGGAATCATTCATCCTAGTCGTCAGAGAAGAATTAGGCTGCACTGCTAGCTCGTTGTATACCTTATTAACTTCATTAATAGACTTAACGATTTCTGTGGCCTTCTGTTTACTCGCTTCAGAGTCGATTTCACCGCTTAAGAGGACATTTCCCTCATAAGAAGTTGTGGTGATATGACTGGAGGCAAAATTTGTCTGACTTAGGTGCATGGCTGACTTTGCCTCGATAACGCCATCGTTTGCCACCGCCCCCGCACTTCTCCTATCTGCGGCAACGGAAACTCCTGTGACCGCTGCTGATCCGATTAATACCGGCGCGCACGCAGTCGACATCAAAAGGGAAGAAGTAACACACAAAAAAATAGCTATACGAGAAGGTTTCATTTTGACCGTTACTGTTGAGTTAGTAGGGCAGCTCGCCTGCGTCCGCTCCATTTTACTAATTTCTATTAGGAAACTTCGATTTTCATGAATATTGAACGCCCTCATCCTTTAATTTATTGAAAAAATTTCTCAAAACGCCAACTCAGACAAGTTATCAACAAAGTTATTAACAGGATAACTCGTTGTTTATTAGAGGAAAATTTAATGTACGAACAAAATCTTTAAACACTACTAAGGTCATGTCTTTTGAGACATCTAATCTTTGAAGTTATTCACGATATAAAACAATCAATACACAATATCTTTTATTAATCTATTAATGAAATGTGTATTATTAGGAATCCTAAAAAATGTTAATAAGTTAGATTTATCTAATGTTTTCAGGTAATTAAACAAACGATAACTTCGTTCAAAATCCTAAAACAATAGGTAAATTTATGTGGACAAATCTAGCTCACTGCATTTCATCATCTCTTTTTCCACGTCTTTTCCACAAAAATCTCAGACCTTAGCAATTGTTTTTTCATAAAGTTCCGGTTTCTATCTCTGAAATCCGACACTTTGAGTTGTTAACGCTATTAGCGGTGCTCCAACTTAATTCTTATATTAATTATTAATAGATATAGTATTAATAGCTTTCAAAATAATTGTTGATAACTTGGATTCGTACTTAATAAACAAACGATTGCAGTGTTGATAAGGAACTATAAAAACTGCTGACTACTAGCTAAGAGTGGTTAACAAGATAGGGTCGGCTGTTTTTATTCACAACTAAAGACAGAAGTTATTCACAATTTCTCAAAAAGAAGTTCCGAATAATCAATTGGATTGGAAACTGTGTTTTACAGGAAGTAATTTGGCGCGACTTGGCAAACGAGGTTCAAGAGACACAATTTTCACCGGTTGAAGTCAAAGTAACTATTTGGCAAGATGCAAAGTCTGAAAAAACTTACTTGAATCGAAGTTTAAGATGAGATGTGTGATTGGTTTAAATAGTTAAAGTTGACTTTAATTATTTAAAATTAAAAGAAAAGGCCGGCAATTGCCGGCCTTTCCACGGTAACAAAAGAGATTAGGTATCGATATTTCCCGCTAACAAGGCATTGTCCTCAATAAATCTTCTTCTTGGTTCAACCTCGTCTCCCCTTAATTTTGTAAAGACTTGGTCCGCCGCAATAGCGTCTTCAATCCTCACCTTAAGCAGACTGCGCTTAGTCGGATCCATTGTGGTTTCTTCCAGCTCTTCAGCCTTCATCTCACCCAGCCCTTTGTAACGCTGCATCTTTTTAACACCGGCTTTACCGATCTTCAGGATGAACGAAATAGCTTCACTGAAATTGGAGATTGGCTGGATTGTTTCTTTGTTGTTGGTCGTTCGTACCAGGCAGGCACCCTCATGCAGCAGGTTCTTAAATGTGACGGATGCTGCTGTCAAAGTCAGGTAATCCGGCGTCTCAATGAAAGCCGGTGTAATTCTGCTTTCGATAATATTGCCGAAATGTGTGCGTTTAACAATAATCGTCGGAATGTTTTCTTCCACAGCGTAACCGAGAGAAATAGCCGGATCAGTTATTTTAGAAACCAGCTTCTCTATTGAATCAGCAGCTGCTTTGTCTGAAGATAAGTCAATCGTCGCGCCGGCAGCGATCGCGGTTAGGACGCTGGCATCAACAAAACGAGAGAATTTAGAAATAATATTCTGGGCGTCGCTGTAGGCTAAGAAGTATTCCTTCAGTTTGTCGCCTGAAATTCCCTGTTTGTTTTCAAAGGCTTCTTTAGAAACGTAAAGATTAGTTCCTGTAATACCTTGGTCTACAAGGAAGGTATACAGTTCTTTATCGTCTTTGATGTATCTCGTCTTCTGACCGTATTCAACTTTGTAGAGCGGAGGCTGGGCGATATAGACATGTCCTCCCTCAATGAGTTTCGGCATTTGACGGTAGAAAAGTGTCAGCAGCAGAGTGCGGATATGAGCACCGTCCACGTCAGCATCGGTCATGATGATGACACGGTCATAACGCAGCTTATCCAAATCAAATTCGGTGCCTAAGGCCGCGATTAAAGTTGCAATCTGCTCACTGGAAATCAGTTTCTCGATTCGTGCTTTTTCAACGTTGAGAACCTTTCCTCGCAAAGGCAGGATCGCTTGGAAAGAACGATCACGGCCTTGCTTTGCAGAGCCGCCGGCGGAGTCTCCTTCCACGAGGAACAATTCACAGAGAGAGCGGTCTCTTTCTGAACAGTCGGCTAATTTGCCGGGAAGACCTGCCGAGCCAAGCAAGCCTTTTCTGCGTGTCGTTTCTCTCGCTTTGCGGGCCGCTTCTCTGGCGCGGGCAGCGTCCATAATCTTTTCGCAGATGATTCTTGCGTCTTTAGGATTTTCCTGAAGGTAGCTTTCTAAGGCGGTTCTAACCACTTGCTCTACTGCGGGACGTGCTTCTGAGGAGACCAACTTATCTTTTGTCTGAGAACTGAATTTCGGTTCAGGCATTTTCAGCGATAAAACGCAGGTCAAGCCTTCGCGAATATCCTCACCGGTGAGGTCAATCTTCTCTTTCTTGGCAAATTCCGATTCCTCAATATAACGTTTGATGACGGCTGTCATCGCACTTCTTAAACCATTGACATGCGTACCGCCGTCTTTTTGAGGAATATTGTTTGTGTATGCCAGGAAATTTTCTGTGTAGCCGTCGGTCCACTGCATGGCGACTTCGACGTTGATGTTTTCTTCCGGATTCACTGTAACTGTCTTGTTGGTGTAAAAACAGTTGTCATGGATCTTTGTTTTGTCTCTGTTAATGAAATCGACAAATCCGCTTACGCCGCCGGCAAATTGGAAAACTTCATCCTTTCCTTTTCTTAAGTCAGCCAAATGAATCTTAACGCCGTTGTTCAGGAAAGAAAGCTCTCTGAGACGGGAGGAAAGAACTTCGTAGTGGAAGTCCACCGTACCGAAAATTTCTGCATCCGGCAAAAATTGAACTTCAGTACCGCGTCGATCGGTAGCTCCGCTGACATGCATCGGAGAAACTTCGACCGGACCGTTAGGAGTTTGAACTTTCTCAACGAGTCTGTCCTGAAGAACACCTTTTTTGAAGTTTAAATAGTGCTCTACTCCCTCTCTGCGTACGGTGAGTTTTAACCAGGAAGAAAGTGCGTTAACGCAAGAAACACCTACGCCGTGGAGACCGCCGGAAACTTTATAACTGTTTTGGTTGAATTTTCCGCCTGCATGAAGCTCTGTAAGAGCGATTTCTGCTGCACTTCTTTTTGGTTCGTGCTTATCGCTCATCTTTACATCGGTCGGAATACCACGTCCGTTATCAACGACGGTGATGGACTCATCGCGATTGATGGTGACGTTGATGTGATCAGCATAACCTGCCAAGGCTTCATCGATAGAATTATCGACGACCTCAAAGACAAGGTGATGAAGCCCTGTTCCGTCAGACGTATCGCCGATGTACATGCCGGGACGCTTACGAACAGCCTCCAGACCTTCTAATACCTGAATTGCGTCCTCTCCGTAGCTTTCCTCGGCAGAGTAATTCTTGTCTTGCATTTCACTCATTATTTGGCTTACCTAATATTCTGACCGTGAATTTCAAAGTTAAATTTTCATGGGCATAACGACAAACTTGAAGTTGTCGTTATCCGGCATTCTGATTAAAGCCGGATTTTTCTGTTCGCCTAAGGAAATTCTGACGGAGTCGTTCTTCAACACATTCAAAACTTCGATGAGGTAGGCGACATTAAAACCGATTTCAATCGGAGAACCACTGTATTCAACGGAGATTTCGTCTTCGGCTTCCTCCATGTCCGCATTGTTGGCCGCGACATTAAGGTGCCCCGGTGTGAGGTTCCAGCGAACTCCCATAAGTTTGTCGGCTGTTAGGGTCGCGACACGCTGCAGGGAGCTCAGAAGTTCCTGACGTCCGACTCTGAATTCTTTTTCATTGTGTTCGGGAATGACTCGCTGATAGTCCGGGTAACGTCCTTCAACAAGCTTGGATAAAATCTCGATTCCGACGAATTTAAATTTGATTTGACGTTCGGAAATGTAGACTTCGATGGGGTCCTGAGAATCGGGAATCAGCCGGACTAATTCTTTAACTGTCTTTCTCGGCAAAATGGCATCAAGCTTCTTATCTGCCGTTTTTTCCGCTTCGACATCACAAAGTGCCAGTCTATGGCCGTCGGTTGCAACGCCTCTTACTTTGTTGTTTTCAGCACAGATATAAACTCCGTTCAAAAAGTAACGGACATTGTTGACTGCGCAGGCAAAAGAGACCATGTTCAAAAGATATTTGAAACGAAGGCAGCTCATCGTAAAAGCATGTTCCAAATCTACTTCAGTAATAACAGGGAACTCTTCTGCGCTGATTGTTTGGAGCTCGAACTTACTCTTGCCGGAGCTCAGGACTACGTGATCCCCTTTCTTGGAGAAAGAAAGCGGATTGGTGTCGGGAAGCGTCGCCAGAATATCCGTCAGTTTTCTTGCGGAAATCGTCGTGGACATTTCTGAATTTTCTTCACCTATTTCTGCAACGGTCAGGATTTGGAGATCAAGGTCGTTCGCGACTAAGGTTACCTGCTTCCCTTTTTGAACAAACAAGATGTTCGAAAGGACCGGCAAAGGCTGCTTTCTCTGGACGACACCGCTCACTGCCTGAATAGGCTTAAAGATATTCTCTTTTTTGGAGTTAATGAATACAGACGTTCCGGCTGCCTTATCCATGCCTTCATTCGCGGCAGCAGATCCGTTATCTAACTTAGTTTCATCCATTATCGATCTCCGTTAGTTCCAATTTTTTAAATCTTGTTCAATCAAATGAAGCGTGTGATTCAGTTCTTGGTTCTGAGCACGTTCTTTTGTGATTTTCTTAACAGCATATAGAACGGTAGCGTGGTCTCTTCCGCCGAATGCGTATCCGATCTCAATAAGACTCTTTTGAGTCAGCTCTTTTGCAAGATACATCGCTATTTGGCGCGCATATGCGACATTGGCCACCCTTCTCTTTGAGTGCATGTCCGCGATTTTGATATTGAAATGTTCAGCAGTGGACTGCTGAATATTTTCAATTGAGATACGTCCTGTTCCCGTAATTCCCTGCAGAGCCTCTTTAGCAAGCTCCTCGGTAATAGGCTTTTTAAAGACTTCCGCACGCATAATCACGCTATTAAGAGCACCCTCGAGCTCTCGAATATTCGTATTTAAACGAGTAGCAATGAGGTAAGCGACCTCTAACGGAAGTTTGACGCCCTGTTGTTTGGCCTTCTGTAAAAGAATCGCGGCTCTTAATTCAAACTCGGCGGGCTCAATGGAGACGGATAGACCGGCTCCGAATCTTGAAATCAAACGCTCATCAAAGTCAGATAACTGACGAGCATAGGTATCGCAGGTCAAAATGATCTGCTTGTTTTTTGGAAGCAGTGCTTCAAAAATATTAAAGAGACGCTGCTGCGTCCCGCCGCGTTTGCATAAAAACTGAACGTCGTCGATCAGGAGAGCATCGAGATTTCTGTATTTATTATCAAACTTTTGAATCTTCTCGTCAGAGTAGCGGCCGCCAGCAGACAGGGAAACGACCTCATTAATAAAACGATTCGCTGAGATGCACAAAAGATTGGTGTTCGGATTATCCTCGAGGATCTTTCGGCCGACCGCGTGCATCAGGTGAGTTTTTCCTAAGCCGACACCGCCGTAGATAAACAAGGGATTGCAGCGCTCTCCGGGAAATTCTGCAACTAACATTGCCGAACTTCTTGCGACGCGATTGGCATTTCCAATGACAAAAGTATCAAAAGTCAGACCGGAGTGGAGGCCGCATTTAGTCGCAATTTCATCGATGGACTTTGGAGCTTTTTCCTCTTCCGGGAAAGTATTGGCAGGCCCGGGCAAAGGCTCGGAAATCATCGCGCCTTTATTGGGATCTTTCACCGTTATTTTAAGTTTTATCTCACGGCCGCAGATTTCGGAGGCTTTTTCCT
>ERZ1673745.1500-NODE-1500-length-15837-cov-6.483209_pt1 | contig 15837 bp, 12 predicted proteins | sample MGYA00580206_ERZ1673745 | MGnify/ENA primary metagenome ERZ1673745 (study PRJEB41218, sample SAMN15661753) | gut metagenome | host: Homo sapiens | place: Canada: London | collected 2015-08-20/2019-03-30 | study: EMG produced TPA metagenomics assembly of... | reverse complement strand
GCCAACCTTTCCGTCCGCAGCATCGACCTGCCGCTGCTCAAGGGCGTCAAGCTGCCCGCAGGCACGACACTTACGGCCGATGACAGCATTGAGCTGGGCGGCCTGAAGGGCGCGAACGCCGCCAAGGGGCTGGCTGCCGACGACACGCTGGCAGCACGGCTCAACGCCCAGCACGAGTGGTTCTTGGAAAACGCCGGGCTGGAGATCAATATTTGAGGGGCAAAGCAATGGAAAATAAAATTTACAGCATCAACGGCCCCGTTGTCACTATCAAGGGCAAGACCGATCTCGAAATGATGGAGATGGTCTATGTCGGCAAGGCCCGCCTTGTCGGCGAGGTCATCCGCATGAACGAAAAAGAGACTACCATTCAGGTCTATGAGGAGACCGGCGGCCTGAAGGCGGGCGAGCCTGTCGAAAGCACGGGCGGCCCGCTGTCGGTAACGCTCGGCCCCGGTATCCTGCGCAACATCTATGACGGCATCCAGCGTCCGCTGCCCGCCATTGAAAAGGACATGGGCAGCTTTATCGAGCGCGGCGCGCATGAGCCGTCCCTTGATGAGCAAGCCAAGTGGGATGTGACCGTGACCGTCAAGGCAGGGGACACCCTGACCCCCGGCCAGATCTACGCCACCTGCCCCGAGACCCCGGCCATCCAGCACCGCTGCATGGTGCCGCCGACGGTTTCCGGTACCGTGACATGGGTTGCCGCCAACGGCAGCTACACCGTCAACGAGCCTGTTGTCAAATTGACCGATGCCAAGGGCAAGGAGCACACGCTGACCCTCTGCCAGAAGTGGCCGATCCGAACCCCGCGCCCGTCTGCCGAGCGCATGACCTCGCCCCGGCCGCTCATCACCGGCCAGCGCGTCATTGATACGATGTTCCCGCTCGCCAAGGGCGGCGCAGCGGCCATCCCCGGCGGCTTCGGCACCGGCAAAACGATGACCCAGCACCAGATCGCAAAGTGGTGCGATGCGGACATCATCATCTATGTCGGCTGCGGCGAGCGCGGCAACGAGATGACGCAGGCGCTGCAGGAATTCAGTGAGCTGGTCGACCCCCGCACGGGCAAGAGCCTGATGGATCGTACCGTGCTGATCGCCAACACCTCCAACATGCCTGTTGCCGCGCGTGAGGCATCCATCTACACCGGCATTACGCTGGCCGAGTATTACCGCGACATGGGCTACCACGCCGCCATGATGGCCGACTCCACCTCCCGCTGGGCTGAGGCCCTGCGCGAGATCAGCGGCCGTCTGGAGGAGATGCCTGCCGATGAGGGCTATCCTGCGTACCTGCCCAGCCGTCTGGCGGAGTTCTACGAGCGCGCCGGTTATGTCAAGACGCTGAACGGTGCGGAAGGTTCTGTCTCCGTTATCGGCGCCGTCAGCCCGCAGGGCAACGACTTCTCGGAGCCTGTCACCCAGAACACCAAGCGCTTCACCCGCTGCTTCTGGGCGCTGGATAAGTCGCTGGCCTACGCCCGCCACTATCCCGCCATCAACTGGAACGACTCCTACAGCGAGTACCTCGGCGACCTCGGCGGCTGGTACTACGACAATGTCGGCCACGACTTCATGTCCTGCCGTGAGCGCATCGCCAACCTGCTGCTGCAGGAGAACAACCTTATGCAGATCGTCAAGCTGATCGGCTCCGATGTACTGCCCGATGACCAGAAGCTGACGATCGAGATCGCCCGCGTTATCCGTGTCGGTTTCCTGCAGCAGAACGCCTTCCACGCTGTGGACACCTATGTCCCGCTGGAAAAGCAGCTGAAGATGATGGAGACCATTCTGTACCTGTATGACAAGTGCGCCGCGCTCGTTGCCAAGCAGGTGCCCGTCAGCCGCCTGCTGGCTACTGGCCTGTTTGACGAGCTGGTGCAGATGAAGTATACCGTGCCCAACGACGAATTCACCAAATTGGACGAGCTGCAGAAGCAGATCGACACCAAGCTGGCCGCCGTGGCACAGGGCTGATGAGGAGGGAACAACATGATTCTGGAACATATCGGACTTTCCCAAATCAACGGCAGTCTGGTCGTGCTGGACGATGTCAAGGGCGTGCAGTATGACGAAATGGTCGAGCTGCACCTCGACGATGGTTCGACCCGCGTCGGTCGTGTCGTCCGTGTGGACGGTGACCGCTGCGTCATTCAGGTGTTCGAGGGTACGCGCGGCCTGAGCCTTGTCAACAACCGCACCGTCATGACCGGCCACCCGATGATGATGGACCTCAGCCCTGAACTGCTGGGGCGTGTGCTGGACGGCCTCGGCCGCCCGATCGACGGCCTTGGCGACATCTACCCTGTGGCCCGCCGCGATGTCAACGGCGCGCCCATCAACCCCGTAAGCCGTGTTTACCCCCGCAACTATATCCACACCGGCATTTCCTCCATCGACTGCCTTGCTACGCTGATCCGCGGCCAGAAGCTGCCGATCTTCTCCGGCTCCGGCATGAAGCATAATGAGCTGGCCGTTCAGATCGTCAAGCAGGCCAGTGTGGCCGATGGCTCGGACTTTGCCATCGTCTTTGCCGCTATGGGCGTCAAGAACGATGTGGCTGCATACTTCCGTGAGAGCTTTGAGAGCTGCGGCGCGATGGAGCGCGTTGTCATGCTGCTGAACCTCGCCAATGACCCGATCATCGAGCGTATCATCACCCCGCGTGCCGCGCTGACGGTGGCCGAGTATCTGGCCTTTGATCTGAATAAAAATGTGCTGGTCATCCTGACCGATATGACAAGCTACTGCGAGGCCCTGCGTGAGTTCTCGTCCTCCAAGGGCGAGATCCCCGGCCGAAAGGGCTTCCCCGGCTACCTGTATTCCGATCTGGCCAGCCTGTATGAGCGGGCCGGCATCATCAAAGGCAGCAAGGGTTCTGTGACGCAGATCCCGATCCTGACGATGCCCGGCGATGACATCACCCACCCGATCCCCGACCTGACCGGCTATATTACCGAGGGTCAGATCGTGCTGGACCGCGGTATGGACGCCACGGGCCTGTACCCGCCGGTATCCGTGCTGCCCAGCCTGTCCCGTCTGATGAAGGACGGCATCGGCGCGGGCTATACCCGTGAGGATCATGTCACCCTGTCGAACCAGCTGTTCGCCTGCTATGCCAAGGTGCAGGACGCCAAGGCGCTGGCGAGCGTCATCGGCGAGGAGGAGCTGTCCCAGAGCGATAAGCAGCTGATGGCCTTCGGCCGTGCGTTTGAGCAGGAGTTTATCGGGCAGGGCAACACCGACCGCACGATGGAGCAGACGCTCGACCTCGGCTGGGAGCTGCTGGCTGCGCTGCCCCGCAATGCGCTGGATCGCTGCGATGCCGAAACGCTGGATAAATACTACGAGCCGGCCAAGGCGAGAATCAGTAAAAAGTAACCCCAAAGCCTTCTCCCCATGGGGGAGAAGGTGCCCCGCAGGGGCGGATGAGGGGAGAGCGTGCGGGGAATGCCCGTAGACGGGTGATAATGGCACACTCGGCCCTCATCAGTCACCTTCGGTGACAGCTTCCCCCCGCAGGGGAAGCCAAAGCAGTATAAAAGGAGTACCCAATGGCACAGCAGGTTTTTCCTACAAAATCTAACCTGATGGCGACCAAGCGCAGTCTGGCGCTGGCCGCGCAGGGCTATGACCTGATGGACCGCAAGCGCAATATCCTGGTGCGCGAGATGATGCAGCTGATCGACCGCGCGGCAGGTATACAGGACCGCATCTCGGCGGCCTATGCCGAGGCCTACGAGGCCCTGAAAAAGGCCAATATCATGTTGGGCTCTGTCGGCGGCTATGCGGCCGGTGTGCCGGTGGAGCGCGGCGTGCAGCTCAGCACCCGCAGCGTTATGGGCGTGGAGCTGCCCACCCTCAAGCTGAACACCACCTCGCCGCTGGGGCTGTACTACGATCTGGAATCGACAAACGGCACCCTCGATGTGGCCTACCTCAAATTCAATGAGGTCAAGACCCTGACGGTCGAGCTGGCAGAGGTCGAGATCAGCGTTATCCGTCTGGCCGAGGCCATCCAAAAGACCCAGAAGCGTGCGAACGCCCTCGGCAATGTGCAGATTCCGCAGATGCAAAGGACGATCAAATCCATTGATGAGGTGCTGAGTGAGCGCGAGCGTGAGGAATTCAGCCGCTTAAAGGTCATCAAGGCGCAGAAAGAGAAAGAAGAAGCGTGACCCTTGAGGGTGCGCTGTAGGGGCGAGCATTGCTCGCCCCTACTTTTTTGCTGTGGAATTTTCACAAAGGCCGCGCTACTTTTCCAAATGGCGCTGTCAAAAAAATAACGGTATAATAGGCTTGAAAGCTGAAATCATCGGCCAAAAGCCGATACAATAAAAGGAGAGAATTTCTATGGCAAGTCGTATTGTTCTGAACACGATCTCTTATCACGGCCACGGTGCGATCGAGAATATCGTTCCCGAGCTGACCTCCCGCGGTTACAAAAAGGCTTTTGTCTGCTCTGACCCCGATCTGATCAAGTTCGGTGTCACCAAGAAGGTCACCGACCTGCTGGATGCCGCCAGTTTTGCCTACGCTGTCTACAGCGAGATCAAGCCCAACCCCACCATCCAGAATGTTCAGGACGGCGTTGCCGCCTTTAAGGCTGCCGAGGCTGACTGCATCGTCACCATCGGCGGCGGCTCCTCGATGGATACCGCAAAGGCCATCGGCATCATCATCAACAACCCTGAGTTCGCCGATGTCCGCAGTCTTGAGGGCGTAGCCCCCACCAAGAAGCATGCGGTCTTTACCATCGCCGTGCCCACCACCGCCGGCACCGCTGCCGAGGTCACCATCAACTATGTTATCACCGATGTCGAGAAGAAACGCAAGTTCGTCTGCGTTGACACCAACGACATCCCCGAGGTCGCAGTCGTTGACCCTGATATGATGTCCAGCATGCCCAAGGGCCTGACCGCCGCCACCGGCATGGACGCCCTGACCCACGCCATTGAGGGCTACATCACCAAGGGCCACTGCACCATCTCCGATATGTTCCATCTGGAGGCCATCAAGCTGATCTCTGAGAATCTGCGCGGTGCCGTGCAGAACACCCCGGAGGGCCGCGAGGGCATGGCTCTGGGCCAGTACATCGCCGGCATGGGCTTCTCCAATGTGGGCTTAGGCATTGTTCACAGCATGGCGCACGGTCTGTCTGCCCTGTATGACACCCCCCACGGTGTTGCCTGCGCCATCATCCTGCCCACCGGTCTGGAGTACAACAAGGCTGCCGCCGGTGAGCGTTACCGCGCTGTCGGCAAGGCTATGGGCGTGAAGGACATCGACGAGATGAACGACGCCGAGGCCGCCGATGCGACGATTGCCGAGGTCAAGAAGCTCTCTGCCGATGTCGGCATCCCCGCCGACCTAAAGGGCATCCTCAAGGAGGAGGATGTTCAGTTCCTGGCTGAGTCCGCCTTTGCCGATGCCTGCTGCCCCGGCAACCCCCGCGACACGAATGTCGAGGAGATCAAAGAGCTGTACCGCAGCCTGATGTAATTTAGTATTACATAATTTAAGAGGGTATCTGCTGAAATGGCAGGTACCCTCTTTTTTGCTGCGATGTCGTTTATGGGTAGTTCGTAGGGAGGGGTCTTGACCGCTCCGGGAACGTGACGATGGCCGCAAACAGCCCGGAGGGGTCAAGACCCCTCCCTACAAGCAGGGTAGGGGCCGCACATGTGCGGCCCGCAACCTTACGGCAAAAGCAATTTTACCGGAAAGCCGCGGGCCGGGCGTGCCCGGCCCCTACAAATATTGTGACTTTGTTTGGAATTTCTTCGGTTCCTTCTTTGTAAAGAAGGAACAAAACCCCCGTTAAGAATCCGAATCCAGCTTCAGCACGGCGGTGAATGCCTCGCTCGGCAGGGTCACGCTGCCCAGCTGGCGCATCTTCTTTTTGCCTTCCTTCTGCTTTTCCAGCAGCTTCTTCTTACGAGTGATGTCACCGCCGTAGCACTTGGCCAGCACATCCTTGCGCATGGCCTTGACCGTCTCGCGGGCAATGACCTTGCCGCCGACAGCGGCCTGCACAGGAATCTCAAACAGCGCACGGGGGATATTCTCCTTGAGCTTTTCGCAGATGCGGCGGCCCTTGGCGTAGGCATTGTCGGCAAATACGATCATCGACAGCGCGTCCACCACCTCGCCGTTGAGTAGGAAATCCAGCCGGACGAGCTTGCTCTCGTGCCAGCCTTCCCACTCATAGTCATAGCTGGCGTAGCCGCGGCTGCGGGATTTGATCGCGTCAAAGAAGTCATAGACGATCTCGCCCAGCGGGATCAGGTAATGCAGGTCAACGCGGGTCTCGTCCATATATTTCATGTCCACCAGCACGCCGCGCTTCGTCTGGCACAGATCCATCAGCGGGCCGACATAGTCGTTGGGGGTGTAGATGTGGGCGTTGACGAACGGCTCCTCCTGCTTGACGATGCGGGTCGGGTCGGGATAGGCGGAGGGGTTGTCGATGATCTCGACCGTGCCGTCGGTCAGTGTCAGCCGGTACTGGACGCCGGGGGTCGTGGTGATCAGGTCAAGGTCGAACTCGCGCTCAAGACGCTCGGTGATGATCTCCATGTGGAGCAGGCCCAGAAAACCGCAGCGGAAACCGAAGCCCAGCGCCGCACTGGTCTCCGGCTCAAAGGTCAGGCTGGCATCGTTGAGCTGCAGCTTCTCCAGCGCGTCCTTCAGGTCGGGATAGTCCGCGCCGTCAGCGGGGTAGATGCCGCAGAACACCATCGGCGTCACGGTGCGGAAGCCGGGCAGCGGCTCCGGCGTGGGGTTGGCGGCCAGCGTGACGGTATCGCCGACGCGGGTGTCGCGCACCGTCTTGATGCTGGCTGTCAGGTAGCCGACCTCGCCGGCCTCCAGCTTGTCGCAGGGGGTCAGGCTGGTCGCACCCATGTGACCGACCTCGACAAGCTGGAACTCGGCACCGGTGCTCATCAGGCGGATGGTGTCGCCGGGCCGGACGGTGCCCTCAAAGATGCGCACATAGACGATAACGCCCTTGTAGCTGTCGTAGATCGAGTCGAAGATCAGCGCTTTCAGCGGAAGCGTCGGGTCGCCGGTGGGGGCAGGAACGTCCCGCACGACGCACTCCAAAACATCCTTGACGCCGATGCCCAGCTTGGCCGAGACGCGCGGCGCCTCCATGCAGGGCAGGCCGATGACATCCTCGACCTCTTTGGCAACGGCGTCCGGGTCGGCGCTGGGCAGGTCGATCTTGTTCAGGATGGGCACGACCTCCAGATCATGGTCAAGCGCCAGATAGCAGTTGGCCAGTGTCTGGGCCTCCACGCCCTGGCTGGCGTCCACCACCAGCACGGCGCCCTCGCAGGCGGCCAGACTGCGGCTGACCTCGTACTGGAAGTCTACATGGCCCGGGGTATCAATGAGGTTGAACTCATAGGTCTCGCCGTCATCGGCCTTGTAGCGCATCGTCACGGCGCGGGCCTTGATCGTAATGCCGCGCTCCTTCTCGATGTCCATATTGTCCAGCACCTGATCGGTCATGGTGCGCTTGTCAACGCTGTCGGTCAGCTCCAGCATACGGTCGGACAGGGTGGATTTGCCGTGGTCGATGTGGGCAATAATACAGAAGTTGCGGATGTTTTTGCGGGCCATCAGGTTTCCTCCAAATCGTTCCAGATCTCGCAGATCTTGCCGTTCTCTTTGTATACGCGGGGCACACGGCGCGCCAGCCCGCAGACAATTTCGTAGTTGATGGTCTGGGTTTTGGCCGCAATGGTGTCGGCGGTGTCGCCGCCGCCCGGGCCAAAGACTGTGACCTCGTCGCCCATCTTGACATCAGGAATGTCCGTTACATCGAGCATAGTCTGATCCATGCAGACGCGGCCCACCACGGGGGCAGTGTGGCCGTGTATGTTCATGACGCCAAGCCCGCCGGACAAACGGCGGGGGTAGCCGTCGGCGTAGCCCACGCAGACCGTGGCAACGCGCATCGGGCGCTCGGCTGTGAAAGTGCGCCCATAGCTCACGCTCTGGCCGGGCTGCAAGTCCTTGACAAAGGTCACAACGCATTTCAGCGACATGACCGGCTGCAGGGCAGGAAAGCGGACGTCGTCGCTGGGGTCAAGCCCGTACAGGATGATACCCGCGCGGGTCATATCGTGCCGCCACTCGGGGTGGCGCAGCTGCGCGGCCGAGTTGGCACAGTGTACGGTGCCGGTGGCAAAGCCATCGGCCTGCAAACGTGCTACAACCCTGGCAAACAGCGCATGCTGCTCATCGGTGTAGGCGGTGTCCGCAGGGGTGTTGCTGTCCGCCACGGCAAAATGCTGGAACACGCCGCAGATATCCAGCCCCGGCAGGGTGTACAGGGCTTCCAGCTCGTGGATGGTTTCATCAAACCCGGAACGCACCGCAAAGCCAATGCGGCCCATGCCGGTGTCGATCTTCAGGTGGACCTTAACCTTGACGCCCGCCTTGACGGCGGCAGCGGAGAGTGCCTGCGCGTACTCGGTAGAAAAACAGGCCGTGGCTATATCATTTTCTGCCAACGCTGCCGCATAGGACGGGTCAGCAAAGCCCAGAATCAAAATCGGTTTTGTGATGCCGCTGCGGCGCAGGTGCCGTCCCTCGCCCAAGCTGCTGACGGCAAACGCCGCCGCACCGGCCTGCTGCAAGGCGTGGGCGATGGTCGTGTCGCCGTGGCCGTAAGCGTCGGCCTTGACAACGGCACAGATATCGCCGCCTACCGCGCGGTGGATATATTCAAAATTGCTGCGCAATGCTGTCAGGTCGATCTCCGCCCAGCAGTGCTTTTCCAGTGCAAGTCTACTCATAAACGCCCATCCCTCCATAACACTTAATTATACCATGGAAACAGCGTTCCCGCAACTAATTTTCGCCGTCATCGTTTGTGGTAAAATGCTTGGCATCCGTCTCGGCCCATTTGCCGTGTACGCGCTGCACACCAACGATCCGCAGCTTGGAGTGCAGAAAGTGCTGCTCACGGTAAAGGCTGAAATAACTCGACAGCATGTAGGAAACGGCACAGGCCAGTGCAAACAGGGAGATGCACTGCCCGCCAAAGACCTCGATCGCCAGACAGATGGACGCCAGCGGGCTGTTGGTGCAGCCGCAGAACAGCGCAACCATGCCCAGCGCAGCGCCCAGCTGCGGCGGCAGGCCTAGCAGCGGCGCGGCCACGCAGCCAAAGGTCGCCCCGGTAAAGAAGATGGGAACGATCTCGCCGCCCTTGAAGCCTGCGCCCAAGGTCAGTGCGGTGAACAGCATTTTTAGCAGGAACGCATACGGCACGGCCTCGCCGTCGATGGCGGCCTCGATGACGGCGGCACCGGTGCCGTTGTAGTCGGTCGTGCCGAGCAGCTTTGTCAAGGCGATAATGAGCACGCCGCCCGCGGCGACGCGCAGGTAGATGTTCGGGAAGAATTTCCGGTATAGCTTCGGCGTGACGTGGAGCAGCTCGCAGAAGAAGATGCTCAGCGCGGCCAGCAACGCCCCCAGGATGATAACGCGGACGAGATTGTCCGGCGTGGGGGCAGCCTCGGCCTGTAAGACGAACGCCTCGGGAGCCAGCCCCATTTTGCCGCTGATGAAAACGCCCAGCAGCGCCGAGAGCAGGCAGGGGAGCAGTGCCGCGTACTGCATGGAGCCGACATCGACGACCTCCAGCGTGAAGATCGTTGCGGCCAGCGGCGTGCCGAAGATGGCCGAGAACGCGCCCGCCATGCCGCACATCGTCATTAAGCGGCAGTCACGGTTTTCTAAGCGCAGCACCTTGCCGAGCTGCCCGGATACCGAGCCGCCCAGCAGCAGCGCGGCACCCTCGCGGCCGCTGGAGCCGCCGAACAGATGGGTCATGACGGTGGAGGCGAAGATCAGCGGTGCTGTGCGCAGGGTCAGGGGCTTATGCTCCCGCACGGACACAAAGACCTGATTGGTCGAGCCGCCGCCGTCCGGGTCAAGATGCTCGTACAGAAATACGATGACAAGGCCCGCCGCAGGCAGCAGATACAGCAGCCACGGCTGTGCGGCGCGGGTGGCGTTGGCCCAGTTCAGAGCCAGCCCGAACGCCGCCCCCAGCGGCCCCACAACACAGCCGACCAGCGCGGCCAGCGCCAGCCATTTGGCACAGACAAGCAGATACCCGGCGGCACTGCGAAGATGACGCTTGATCCTTTCCATAAGCCCTCCAGAAAAAAAGAAAAATTTGAAATTATTATAGCTTTTTTGCAGGGAAAACACAACAGGAAATACTGCACAGGGAAGGGAGGGGTAAAATACGGCTTTTCTGCCATGCAAATAAAAACGCCCGCTCTGCATTTTCATGCAAAACGGGCATTGGAGTGTGAAGCACCGGCTTAGACCGTCTGGAAATCATAGAAGTTGCTTTTCCATGGCTTACAGACAGGGGTTGTATTGTAGGCTCACACTCTTAGTATCGAGGTGACAGGACTCGAACCTGCGGCCTCGTGGTCCCAAACCACGCGCGCTACCAACTGCGCAACACCTCGTTCTTATAGCTTACCTATTATAATACACGAAGGGTACAGGCGTCAAGCCCCAACAGCGGTAGGCTGCGGCGCATACGGCAAATATCACGCAAGGAGGCGGAGAAGCCCCAGAATCAACAGATGGGTGGGATAAAACGCATAGAAAAACCACTTATAAAAGGTGCGGCCCCTGACGGCCCGCTTTCCGTTATAAAGGTACAGGATGACGAAGCCGGACACTAAGACCGGCACTGCGCAGCCGAGGGCATCTGCCATAGAACCGCTGCCCAGCCCGGCCATGCCGCCGTACAGCAGCGCCGCTGCGGCAAAGGCGGCTTTTTTGCGCGCGGGCGTGTCCTTTGCCCACGAGAACAGCAGCGTAAAGATGGGTGCCAGCAGGGCCCAGTCACAGAAAAGCGAGGCGCAGATCAGCAGGACAATACAGACGCCGCGCAGCACACGGTCGTGTACCTTCTCCTGCACCAGCAGCACCAAAAAGCAGAGCAGCAGCGTGAACAGCATATTGAGCTGCACAAACCCCGCCATGCCGTAGTCCGGAAAAGCCAGCTGGTAGGGCAACTGCGAAAGAAGTGCAAAAACCAGCAGCCGTGCAGCGTAGTTCCGCTTGGAGCGGGTGTAGCCGTATCCCTCCACAAGGAAATAGCACATCGTCACGGCGGTAAAGTAGCCGATGAACAAAAACAGGTTCGTCAGCGGCTGCCCGGCGGGCAGAAGCGCGTTTGCAATGTGATTGAGCAGCATGGTGAACATGGCAAGCATTTTGATGGCGTCGCGGTTCATGGAAAAGACCCCCTTCACTTTCATTGTAGAGTACGAGGCAGCAGGGGTCAACATTGCAAAGCAGAAAAAATTTGCGCAGCCCTTTCTTTTCCCTTGGCCCTGCGCTATAATAAAATCCGGTGAAAGGAAGGTATATAAGATGAAGGAATCCATACAGTTCAGCCGCAGGGTATTCTGTGACGGTATACGGGACGGGTTTCCGATTGCGCTGGGATATTTTGCGGTTTCGTTCTCACTGGGCATTGCGGCCCGGAATGCGGGCCTGACGCCGATGCAGGGCTTTTGGGCCAGCCTTTTGAACAATGCCTCGGCGGGGGAGTATGCGGCTTTTACGCTGATCGCCGCCAAGGCTACCTATCTGGAGGTGGCTATCATCACCCTGATCGCCAACGCACGGTATCTTTTGATGAGCTGTGCGCTGGCTCAGCGCTTTTCGCCCGAGACACCGTTTTTTCATCGGCTGCTCATCGGGTACGATGTCACGGATGAGCTGTTCGGCATCACGATCGCAAGGCCCGGATACTTAAACCCCTGCTACACCTACGGTGCGATCCTGCTGGCAGCCCCGGCGTGGGCGATCGGCACGGCGCTGGGCATCGTGGCAGGCAACGCCCTGCCGCTGCGGGTCGTCAGTGCGCTGAGCGTGGCGCTTTACGGTATGTTTCTGGCCATCATCATTCCCCCGGCGCGCAAGGACCGCGTTGTGGCGGCGCTGGTGCTGCTCAGCTTTGTGCTCAGCTTCGCCTGCAGCTACCTGCCGGGCGTTGCGGCCCTGTCTGACGGCACCCGCACGATCCTGCTGACGGTGCTGATCTCCGGCGCAGCGGCGGTGCTGTTCCCGGTGCCGGCACAGGAGGAGGTGAGCGACAATGAATAACTACATTTACATTGCCGTTATGGCGCTGGTATCCTACGCCATCCGCATCCTGCCGCTTACGCTGATCCGCAAGCCTATCAAAAATCGCTTTATCCAGTCGTTTTTGTACTATGTGCCCTATGTGACGCTGGCGGTCATGACCTTCCCGGCCATCATCCGCGCTACCCAGACGCCGATCTCGGGTGCGGCTGCTCTGGCGGCAGGTATCATCGCAGCATGGTGCGGTGCAGGGCTGTTCCCGGTGTCGGTCATCTGCTGCGCACTGGTGTTTGTCATTGAGCTGTTTGTGTAAGCCGAATCAGCAGCAGGAAAGACTGCTTTTCAACACGCGATGCCTCCCTCACAGAGGGAGGTTTTTTGTTTTGTGCAGAATGCACAAAATACAGCCACTATTTTTGGTGAGCGAAAATGACCGAAACTGATTGATTTTGACGCGATGTGTGGTATAATACAGATACAATCAATCAGAAAACATCACAAAACACCAAAAACGGTCAAGCATGAGACCGGGAAAGGAGCTGCTTATGTTAGCGGAAGAACGCTTTGCACTGATTTTAGATCTCCTGACAGAAAAACGCACGGCCACCGTTCAGGAGCTCTGTGAGGCGCTGAACGCCAGTGAATCCACCATCCGCCGCGATTTGACCGAGCTTGACCGGCAGGGCCGGCTGAATAAGGTCCACGGCGGCGCAACGCTGCCGAACGGCCAGTTTTTGGCGGACGAGCCGACGATGGCTGCCAAGGAGTCGCTGGCCGTCAGCCAGAAGCAGAGCATCGCCGAGGCAGCGGCAGCGCTGATCAATGCCGAGGATTTCGTCTATGTTGATGCGGGCACCTCAACGCTTGCGATGGTCCGGGCGCTGAACGGCCCTGCGCTCGAGGCGCATTATGTGACCAACGGCATTGCTCATGCGCGGCTGCTGGCGCAGAAAAGCTGCCATGTCTGCCTGCCGGGCGGGCTGCTGCGCCCCAGAACCGAGGCCATCATCGGCGCAGCGGCTGTCACGGCGCTGCAGCAGTTCAATTTTACCAAGGCCTTTATGGGGGCCAACGGCGTGGCGATGGAGGCGGGCTTTACGACCCCTGACCCCGAGGAGGCCGCCGTCAAGGCCGCCGCGATCCGCCGCGCCCGGCAGATTTGGTTCCTGACGGATGATTCAAAGTTCGGGCGTATCTATCCGGCCGTTATCAGCGCGCTTAGCAATGCCGCGATCCTGACCAATCGCTGCCCTGATCCGAAATACGGCCAACTGACACTTGTAAAGGAGACAGAGCAATGATCTACACCGTAACCTTCAACCCGGCGATCGACTATGTTGTGCGGCTTGACAGAGAGCTGCGGGTCGGCGATGTGAACCGCGCCAGCGGAGAGGACTGTGTGCTGGGCGGCAAGGGCATCAATGTGTCCGGTGTGCTGGCACAGCTTGGCTGTGAGAGCGTGGCGCTCGGCTTTGTGGCGGGTGAGACCGGCGCCTGGCTGGAGCGCGGCCTTGCTGTGCAGGGGCTGAAAACCGACTTCGTCCGCCTTGCACAGGGAATGACCCGCATCAATGTCAAGATCAAGGCGGGGCAGGAGACCGAGCTGAACGGTGCCGGCCCCGACATCCCCGAGGACGCAATGCAGGCACTGGAGGAAAAGCTCGACCGCCTGCAGCAGGACGATATTCTGGTGCTGGCAGGCAGCATTCCCGCAAGTCTGGAGCAGACCACCTATGAGCGGATTCTGGCCCGGCTCGAGGGCCGCGGCGTCCGCGCGGTCGTGGATGCCACCCGCGACCTGCTCGTGAATGTGCTGCGCTACCGTCCGTTCCTCATCAAGCCGAACAACCATGAGTTGAGCGAGATCACCGGTGTAAAGCTGACCACCGACAGGGAGATCGCAGCGGCGGCAAAGATGATGCAGGATAAAGGTGCGCGCAATGTACTGGTCAGCATGGCAGGGGACGGCGCCCTGCTGCTGGATGAGCAGGGCGCCGTGCACCGCATCGGCTGCCCCAAGGGCAAGGTTGTCAACAGTGTCGGCGCAGGGGACAGCATGGTGGCCGGCTTTGTGGCGGGCTACCAGCAGAGCGGCGGAGATTATGAGGCTGCGCTGCGTCTTGGCACCGCCTGCGGCAGTGCCACCGCGTTTAGTCTGGGTCTGGCGACAAAGGCGGACATTGATAAGCTGCTCAAGACGATGGAGTAGGCGGCTTTTGCGGAGCGGTCAAGACCGCTCCCTACAAGGCACCCATAAACCTCAGTTTGTAGGGAGGGGGTCTTGACCCCTCCGGGGCCGTTCGCCCCTATACAAACATACATTATAATTGAAGGAGAACTGTCTTATGCGTATTACGGAACTGTTCACTGCGCAGTCCATCGCGCTGGATGTCGCAGCCCCGGATCGGGCTGCCATCATCGACAAGCTCGTTGATCTGCAGGCGACCCACGGCAACATCACCGACAAGGACGCCTACAAAAAAGCCCTCTATGCCCGCGAGGCCGAGGCATCCACCTATGTGGACAACGGCATCACGGTGCCCCATGCCCGCACGGCCTGTGTCACACGGCCCAGCCTGGCGGCCCTGCGCCTGAGCGAGCCGGTGCAGTATAATGCGGACGATGACGGCAAGACTGACCTGCTGTTTGCGATTGCCGCACCGGAAAACGGCAGCCTGCATATCGACATGTTGGCCCGGATGATGCAGATGCTCATGAACGAGGATTTTGTTGAGAAGCTGCGCGCCGCCAAGACACCCGCCGCCTTCCTTGATGCCATTGACGCACAGGAGGACGCCCAGTTCGGCGAGGAGAGCTTTACCGAGCAGGAGATCCCCCAGAACGGCTACCGCGTGCTGGCCGTGACGGCCTGCCCCAACGGTATTGCCCACACCTACATGGCGGCCGAGGCCCTGACCAAGACAGGGGATAAGCTTGGCCTGCCCACCAAGGTCGAGACCAACGGCTCTGACGGTGCAAAGAATATTTTGACGGCCGAGGAGATTGCCGCCTGTGACGGTATCATCATTGCGGCGGATAAAAATGTTGAGACCGCCCGCTTTGACGGCAAGCCGGTGCTGTTTGCCCGCGTGGATGACGGCATCCATAAGCCGGAGGAGCTGATCAAGAAGATCGCCCACGGCGAGGCCCCCATATTCCATGCCAAGGGCGGCGCAGCGCAGGGCCAGAGCGCGGGCGGTGCCGGTGACACGGTGGCGCACAGCCTGTACAAGCACCTGATGAACGGTGTTTCCCACATGCTGCCCTTTGTGGTGGGCGGCGGCATCATGATCGCGCTGGCCTTCCTGCTGGATGATTACAGCATCAACCCGTCCAACTTCGGCATGAACACCCCGGTGGCCGCCTTCTTCAAGACGGTGGGCAGTGCGGCGTTCGGCTATATGCTGCCGATCCTTGCGGGCTTTATCGCAATGTCCATCGCTGACCGTCCGGGTCTGGCAGTCGGCTTTGTGGGCGGCGTGCTGGCAATGAACGGCACAAACTTTGCGGGCCTTGCTTCCGGTGATACGACCGGCATCTCCGGTGGTTTTCTCGCGGCGCTGCTGGCCGGCTTTGCGGCGGGCTACATTGTGCAGTTCCTCAAGAACATCACCGAGAAGCTGCCCACCAGCCTGAACGGCATCCGCCCCATGCTGATCTACCCGCTGGGCGGTATTCTGGTCATTGGTCT
>ERZ1673745.1497-NODE-1497-length-15868-cov-24.543161_pt1 | contig 15868 bp, 14 predicted proteins | sample MGYA00580206_ERZ1673745 | MGnify/ENA primary metagenome ERZ1673745 (study PRJEB41218, sample SAMN15661753) | gut metagenome | host: Homo sapiens | place: Canada: London | collected 2015-08-20/2019-03-30 | study: EMG produced TPA metagenomics assembly of... | reverse complement strand
CCCTGCAAGCATGAAGCCCGTAGAATGAACTTCCAGCCAGACTGCCCCGGACCCGGGGCGGTCTGGCTGTTTTGGCGTGGGGAAACTTTGCCGCTGGGGGGTCTTGCGCGGGACGAACCCTCTCAGGCAAAGCCTGATGGCTTTGCCAGCTCCCCCGAGGGGGGAGCTTTATTTGTACTGACCGTGAGATGCGTAAAAGCTCCTCCTTCGGGGGAGCTGGCATCGCGCAGCGATGACTGAGAGGGTTTTCCGGCGACTGGGTCGCAAATGGACAGATCTTTCCAAATACGTCATTTCCGTGAAAAAGCCGTTGGCGGGTTTGATTTTTTGCTCGTTTTCATGTAAACTAAAAGATAACCATGCCCATGCTGTTTTTGCGGTTTGAAACCGCCAGCATAATGGGACAAATGGGAATAAGAATTTATAAAATAACGGAGCGTAAAGATAGAATATGGCAATCGTAAGTCCTTCGATCCTTTCCGCTGATTTTGGCAAACTGGGTGCAGACTGCCGCATGGTGCTGGATGCCGGTGCACAGATGCTGCATTACGACGTGATGGACGGCCACTTTGTGCCCAACATCAGCTTTGGCGTGCCGGTGCTCAAGAGCCTGCACAAAAATCTGCCGGATGCCTTTTATGATGTGCACCTGATGATCAGCCATCCGCTGCAGTATGCGGAAGCCTTCATCAAAGCCGGTGCCACCCTGTACAACTTCCACCTTGAGTGCGAGGACGATATCCAGGCCACCATCGATGCCGTCCGGGCGCTGGGCTGCAAGGTGGGGCTGACCATCAAGCCCGGCACCGAGCCGCAGGCGCTGGCACCGTATCTTGACCAGCTGGATCTTGTGCTGGTGATGAGCGTGGAGCCCGGCTTCGGCGGGCAGAAGTTCATGCCCTCGGCGCTGGACAAGCTGCGCTGGCTCAAGGCAGAGCGCGAAGCGCGCGGCGCACACTATCTGCTGGAAGTGGACGGCGGCGTGGACAATGCCACTGCGCCCCAGTGCGTGGAAGCGGGCGCTGATATTCTGGTGGCGGGCAGTGCAGTGTTCGGCGCAGCAGACCCTGCTGCAGCCGTGCAGCACCTCGCCAGCCTTTGAAAGGATAACCATTTATGGATGAATCTTTGATCCGGGAGCAGGAGGCACAGCTCCAGAAGACCGGCCGCTACTATAAGCATATCTGCTTTATGGCGGTGCCGGTGCTGTGCATGGCCTGTTTTCTGTACGGTGTGCGCCCGCTGCTGCTGTGCGGCATTGCGGTGCTTACCGGCAACCTGTGCGACCGTCTCGTTTCGCTGCTGCGCCGCCGCGTGTATCAGGGCAGTGACTTTTCCAACGAGAGCTTTGCGCTCGTCATTGCCCTGCTGATGCCGGTGACGGTGGATATCTATGTTCTGATCGCCGCAGTGCTTGCCGGTGTGCTGATCGGCAAGGAGATCTTTGGCGGCTACGGCAGCTACCCCTTCAACCCGGCTGCTGTGGGCTATGTGGTGGCGGCAGTGTCATGGCCGGAACAGGTGTTCCGCTATCCACAGCCCTACACCAGCATCCCCCTGTGGGACGCTTCCATGGTGCCGGTCTCCAGCGCCATTGAGGACACCCTGCGCAGCGGCGGCATGCTGAACATCGGCTCGCTGGCGCTGGGTCTGGGCGAATATGCTGCTCCCATGGGCACCGGCGCTGCGCTGGTGATCCTTGCCTGCGGCCTGTTTTTGTGGACCCAGAAGGATGCCCACATGTCTGCATCGATCAGCTTTCTTGTGACCTGTGCGGTCATTGCGTTCTTCTTCCCGCGGCAGGCGGGCCTTGCCGACAGTGCCGTGCTGTCAAATATCCTGCCCCGCCTGCAGTGTGTGCGGGATGAGCTGCTGACTGGCGCGATCCTGTTCAGCGCGGTGTTCCTGATCAACGAGCCTTACACCTGCGTGCACCACCGCATGGGCCGTGTGCTGTACGGCGTGCTGGTGGGCGTTGTGAGCATGGGCTTCCGCTACTATGGCGTGTACGAGACCGGTGTGTGCTTTGCGCTGCTGGTGGTCAACAGTGTGTCGGCATGGATCGACCGCACCGAGGCAAAGCTGTATCACCTGACCCATCTGCAGGCAGATGCCGGAAAGGGGGCAGCACAATGAGACGCGCAACGGCTGAACTGATCGTAAAAGATCCCAACAAGTTTGCCCACCACGACCGTGTGTTCCTGAATAACCCGGTGGTCATGCAGGGCATGGGCCTTGCCCCGCTGGTGGTGCTTGCCACCAGCGGCCAGAATGCGGTGATGCTGGCGGTGGCGGTGGCGCTGCTGCTGGTGCCCTCCCGCGTGCTGGCCTGTCTGCTGAGCCGCCTTGTGCCCCTGCACGACGAGGACCCCGCCCCGGAAACGCTGCAGAAAAAGCTGCTGCCCCGTGCACTGATGTACGGCTTCAGCACAGCGGTGGTGTATCTGGCGGTGTATCCCATCCTGAATATGCTGTTCAGCACCAGCCTGCTGAGCCTTGGCATCTACCTGCCCCTGCTCACGGTGGAGCCGCTGCTGACCTACCGCTTTGGCCGCGTGCAGGAGACGGTGCGCAAGGCTGTCTCCAAGGGCCTGCGCATCACGGTGGGCTATGCTTTGCTGCTGGTGCTGCTGGGCTGCGTCCGTGAATGGCTGGCCGCAGGCACCATGTTCGGTGTGGTTGTCAGCCGCCCGGTGCTGCCCATGGCAAGCATGCCGGCAGGCGGCTTTATCGTGCTGGGCGTGCTGTGCGCCGTATGGCGTGCACTGGCCCAAAAGCGCAAGGCATATCTCACCAAAGAGGCACGCAACCTTGTGGATGTGCATTCCCAGAAGGAGGCGGACCGCGAACAATGAGAGATGTTGTAACAACAAGCGCAGTGTTCTTCAGCTATGCACTGCTGGCGGTGTTCGCGCAGAACGCCGTCTTTACCCGTGCACTGGGCGTTTCGCGTCTGGTGCAGCTGGTGGGCGATGACCGCACCAGCAGCTGGCTGTTCGGTATGCAGCTGTGCATCACGCAGGTGCTGGTAACGCCGTTTGCGTGGTATGCCGGCAGCCGGATCGCGCCGCTGGCAAACCGTGCCCAGCTGCGCCCGCTGGTGTATATTGCCAGCATTGCCGTGGTGTGCGTTCTGGAGCACGCCGTGCTGTGGCTGGCGAAGGGCCTGCCGCACCGCAGCGCATTGCTGCGCATCGTGCCGCTGGCGGGCCTGAACAGCTGTGTGCTGGGCACTGTACTGGTGGAGCGCACCCAGAGCTTTACGCTGGGGCAGAGCCTTGGCTTTGGCCTTGGCAGCGGCCTTGGCTATGTGCTGGCGGTGCTGCTGGTAACGGAAGCCCGCCACCGCCTGCGCAGCAAGGCCATCCCGGAAGCATTCCGCGGCCTGCCCATCACGCTGGTGTATATCGGCGTGCTGGCACTGGCAATCTATGGTTTCACCGGACATTCTGTGATCCTGTAACATTGGCAGGGAGGAGAATCGACAATGGCAAAGTATAAACGTCAGAAGGTCAAGCGCTACCGCCGCAGCTTCTACAGCCGCGGTACACGCATCAAAAAATGCATCGGCATCGTGGTGCTGGTGCTGGCGGTGCTGGGCGCAGCCTGGCTGGCAGCACCCCACGTGCTGGACTGGGCTACCCACACCTGGTATACTGTGGTGAAGAACCGTGATCTGGAAGCTGAATCGGCATCCCGCGCAGCCGCCTCGTCCGAAGCAGCTGCATCCTCGGCGGTACAGGAAGCGGCTTCGTCCCAGCCGGAGCCGGAACAGCCCAAGGAGCTGGACGGCAAGGCCATTACCGGCGGCAGCTGGGCCGCAGTGGATGTGAGCACCCTTGCCGATGATGCGGCCATCCGTGCAGCGGCGCAGCAGCTCAAGGCGCAGGGAGCGGATTACGGCCTTGTGACCCTGAAAACACCGGATGGCAGCATCTGCTACGCTTCGCAGGTGCCGGCTGCCGCCCAGAGCATTGCCGACACCACCGTGGACCCGGCCCGCATCGCGGCCATCTTCCGGGAGGAGGGCGTGATCCCTGTGGCCCAGCTTGCAGCCTTCAAGGACCCCATCTCCTCCCGCACCGACCGCAGCATGGCCATCCACTACGGCGACGGCCTGTGGCTGGACGCCCAGAAGGACGGCAATGCATGGCTGAATCCCTACTCCGCTGCGGCAGTGGAATATGTAGGCGATCTGGTAGCCGAGGTGCAGGGCATGGGCTTTGAGCAGGTAGTCCTGACCAATGTCCAGTTCCCGAAGCTCAGCCGCAAACAGGACTACGGCGAAACCAGCGGCGTTTCCCGCGCGGATCAGCTCAAGGCGGATATCGCCGCCCTGCAGAGCCGCTTTGCGGGCAGCATGACCCTGTGGTTCAGCTACACGCTGGATCAGTGCAATACCAACAGCGTGTCGCTGGATGTGCCCGCTGTGACGCTGGGCATGGACAACCTGCTGGTGACGGCAGACAAGGCGATGGACGCCGACAGCCGCACCGCACTGCAGCAGTCTGCCGCCGGACAGGGCGTGCAGCATCTGGTGCTGCACAGCGCCGACATTTTCCAGTAACGTCTCTGGTTTTATAAGAGGGAGGAATCTGCTATGAATACCAAATCCTGCTTTGCACCGGCCCACATCCTTCTGCCTTCGGAGCAGATCCCACTGGAAAAGTGGGGCTGCATTGCCTGCGATCAGTTCACCAGTGACCGGGATTACTGGCAGAAAGCCGAGGCTGCCGCGGCAGGCAGCCCCAGCACCCTGAACATGATCCTGCCGGAGGTCTATCTGGAAGACGGCGATGCCGATGCACGCATTGAGAAGATCCATGCCACCATGGATGACTATGCCCGGAACGTGCTGACCCGCGCGGTGGACGGCTTTGTTTACGTGGAGCGCACCGAGCAGAGCGGCAAGGTGCGGCAGGGCCTTGTGGGCATGGTGGATCTGGAAGCCTACAGCTACCGCCGGGGCGAGAAATGCACGGTGCGCCCCAGCGAAAGCACAGTGGAAAGCCGCATCCCGCCCCGCATGAAGGTGCGCACCGGTGCCAGTCTGGAAACGCCTCACATCATGATGCTGGCGGACGACCCCGGCTGCACCCTCATCGAGCCGGTGGCGGCGCATAAAGCCGAACTGCCCAAGGTATACGAGGGCGAGCTGATGCTGAACGGCGGCCACATTGCGGGCTGGGCTGTGGAAGACCCTGCCCTCATTGCGCAGATCGAAGATGCGCTGGCTGTGCTGGGCAGTCAGGAAGAATTCGACAAAAAGTATCCGGATGCCACCCGCCGCGACCCGCTGACGCTGGCCGTGGGCGACGGCAACCACTCGCTGGCCACTGCAAAGGCCTGCTGGGAGGAGCTGAAAAAGACACTCACACCGGAGCAGGCAGCAAACCATCCGGCCCGCTGGTGTCTGGCCGAGGTGTGCAATGTGCACTCGCCTGCGATCGAGATCGAGCCGATCCACCGCGTGCTGTTCAATGTGGACTGCGCAGCGGTGCTGCTGAGCCTGATCACCTGGAGCGATTCCAATATGGCCGGCTGCAGCTTTGGCGGCAGCAAGCAGCAGCCCTTCACGCTGGCCGGGCCGCACATGTCCAACGTGCTCAGCTTTGAGGACCCGACCGCACCGCTGACCGTGGGCACCATTGACGAATTTATCGAATACTATCTTGAGCACCACAAGGAAGCCCGCGTGGACTATGTGCACGACGAGCCTGCTGTGCGCGCCCTGTGCAAAAAAGGTGCTGTGGCATTCCTGATGCCGCCGTTTGCCAAGAGTGACCTGTTCAAAGGCGTTGTGATGGGCGGCGTGCTGCCGCGCAAGACCTTCAGCATGGGCCACGCAGAAGAAAAGCGGTACTATGTGGAGTGCCGGAAAATTACGGAATAATTATTGGAGAACCATGACATTTAAAGAATTGAATCTGTCCGCCCCGCTTCTGCGCGCTGTGCAGGAGGCAGGCTATGAGACCCCGTCGCCCATTCAGGCGGCGGCGATCCCGCCGGTGCTGTCCGGCCGGGATCTGATGGGCTGCGCCCAGACCGGTACCGGCAAGACGGCTGCTTTTGCGCTGCCCATGCTGGACCGGCTCACGGCCAATGCGCCCCGCAGAAAGGGTGCCATCCGCGCCCTGATCCTGACCCCTACCCGTGAGCTTGCTTTGCAGATCGGCGAAAGTTTTGATGCCTACGGCAAGTATCTCAAGCTGCGCAGCACCGTCATTTTTGGCGGCGTGGGCCAGGCACCGCAGGTGGAAGCGCTGAAAAAGGGCGTGGACATCCTGATCGCCTGCCCGGGACGGCTCAACGACCTGATCGGTCAGGGATTTATCGATCTCTCGAACCTTGAGATCTTTGTGCTGGACGAAGCCGACCGGATGCTGGATATGGGCTTTGTGCACGATGTGAAGAAGGTGATCGCAAAGCTGCCCGGGGAGCGTCAGAACCTGATGTTCAGCGCCACCATGCCCACCGAGATCGAACAGCTGGCCGCAGGCATCCTGCGCAAGCCCGCCTTCGTCAAGGTGGACCCGGTGTCCAGCACCGTGGACCGCATCCAGCAGAGCCTGTACCATGTGGAAAAGGGCAACAAGAAATTCCTGCTGCCCTGGCTCATCAAGAACCTGCAGCCCCCGGTGGTGAATGCGCTGGTGTTCAGCCGCACCAAGCACGGCGCGGATAAAATTGCAAAAGACCTCACCAAGCAGGGCATCCCGGCGGCGGCCATCCATGGCAACAAGAGCCAGACCGCCCGCGTGACCGCGCTGGAAAACTTCAAGGCCGGTAAGACCAAGGTGCTGGTAGCCACCGATATCGCCGCCCGCGGCATCGATATCAGCGAGCTGTCCCATGTGTTCAACTACGACCTGCCCGAGGTACCGGAGACTTACGTGCACCGCATCGGCCGCACGGCCCGCGCCGGTGCCGACGGTACGGCGGTCAGCTTCTGTGCACCTGAGGAGCAGGAGTATCTGGCAGGCATCGAAAAGCTGAACCGCCGCAAAATTCCCGTGGTGAGCGGCCACCCGTGGGACGGCGTGCCCGCGCCGGTGCGCCCGGAGCCGCCGGTGCGCGGCAAAAAGCCCAAGGCAGCCGCCGCTGAACCGGCAGAAAAGCCTGCCGCAAAGCAGCCGAAGCCCGCAAAGGCCGAAGCAAAAAACGCAAAACCTGAAAAAAAGGCTGCACCCGCACCCAAGGTGCAGGCAAAGCCCGCAAAAACCGAAAAAGAGGAACCACTCATGGATGATACCAAGCGTACTACCGGCGGACGCAGCAATGACCGCCGTTCCAATAATAACAGCCGCCCGCGCCGGGAGCAGAATGCTCCTGCCCGCGGCAGCAATGCGCAGCCCAAGTTTGACCCGCATTTTGTGAGCGCCCCGGAGGCCACTCCGCTGCGCCCGGCCAAAAAGACTCCGGCTGCACCCGCCGCCCCGGCCATCCGTACGGCTGCACAGCCTGCACAGCAGTCCGGCGGCAGTCAGGGCCCGCGCGGCCGCCGCAATGAACGCCCGGCCCGCCAGAACAGCCAGCCTGCCGCCCAGAGCCAGAGCGCAGAGCAGGGCCGCGGTGCAAACAACGGCCAGCGCGGCCGTCAGAATGTGTCCCGCAATGCACAGCCTGCACCGGCCCGTGCCCCCAGAGCGGAGAGCAGCCGCCGCGGCCGTGCCGCTGCTGCAAGGGACGAAGACCCGGGCCTTATGCTCATCAGCCGTCGTCCGCCGCAGCAGAAGTTCACGAACTTTGAGGAGTATATGAACGCCCACGGCGGTGCAACTGCACCCATTGAGGACCACAGCGACGAAGTATGAGCAAAAATGAACCGTTTGCCCCATGGCAGTGCCCGCTGTGCGGGGAGAAACTGACCGGCGACAGCACCCTGAAATGCACAAAAGGCCACTGCTTTGACCGCGCCAAGGAGGGCTACTGGCATCTGCTGCCGGTGCAGAGCATGCGCACCAAGGCCCCCGGCGACAGCAAGGAGATGGTGGCCGCCCGCCGTGCGTTCCTGAATGCCGGATACTACGGCATCTTTGGCAAAGCGGTGGGTGAGCTGTGCGCAGAGTACGGCCAGCCTGCCAGCCCGGAGGCGGCGCTGCATCTGCTGGATGCAGGCTGCGGCGAGGGCTGGTACGACCGCTGCATCGCGCAGGCGCTTGCCGAAAAAGGCCGCCGGGTGCAGCTGGCGGGTTTTGATATCGCAAAGCCTGCGGTGCGTCTTGCGGCCAAGGCCCTGCCCACGGCACAGTATGCGGTGGCATCCAGTTTCAGCCAGCCGGTGCGCACCGGCTGGGCCGACCTGCTGCTGAACTGCTTTTCGCCCTTTGCACAGGAGGAATTCCTGCGGGTGCTGCGCCCGGGCGGACGGATGATCTATGTGGTGCCCGGTGCCGAACATCTGTACCAGATGAAGGCCGTGCTCTACGAAAAGCCCTATAAAAACCCGGTGCAGCAGATCGCCTATGACGGTTTTGCCGCCATTGGGGAACGGGAAGTGACCGGCCGCGTCACGGTGCCCCACGAACAGCTGGAAGCGCTGTTCGCCATGACACCCTATTACTGGAAAACGCCGCGCGGCGGGGCGGAGCGCCTTGCTGCGCTGTCCCAGCTGGAAACCGATATCTCGTTCCGGTTCCTTGTATTTGAAAAGCTGTAATGATAGCAGTTTGCGTTTTTAATGCACAAGCAACATCCGCAAACTGCATATCGCAAATATGCCGTTTTAATAGGCACTATTTTTGAAACTTGCGATAAAAAGCAGAAACGCTCGTCATGCAGAATTGTGTGACGAGCGCTTTTTTGCTTCAGTTTCTGTCAAAAGCCCCATCCCCGAGGGGGCTTTCGAGCGAATGCGAGACTGGAGGAGTTCCGTGTGATAGGTCGTCCACGAAAAACACCACTGCCCCCACCGCCGGAGGATAGGAGAAGTCCGGCAGGTGAGGGCAGCAGTGCTGTATCAGGATAGAGAGATCGCTTAGTGTTTTTCGCCCTTGGGCAGCAGACCGGCACGCTCCAGGGCCGGACGCAGGGCGAGGTACAGGATGACCGCACACACGGTGGAGGCCACGCTATTTACAAAGGTGACACCGCCTGCAATTTTGGTCAGCGCCTGTGCCACGGTGTATTCCTGACCAAAGATGTACACATTGCGGAAGTAGCCCAGGAACGGGTCGGTCAGCACGTTCAGCAGCAGGCCGGAACCGGCAGAAACGATCACCTTGACGAGATAGCCGGAGCTGTGCTTGTCGAGGTCGCGCAGCTTGAATGCCTTGTGCGCCACGGCACCGCAGGTGATGCCGATGATGAACTTGAGCACAAAGGTGGTGACGGCGTAGCCCGGGTCACCGGCCAGAATATCGGCCAGCGCCAGACCAATGGCACCGGCCAGACCGCCGGACACACCGTCCAGCAGCAGGGCGGTCAGGGCGGTGAAGGTGTTGCCCAGATGGAACGAAGAACCGCCGTAGAACGGCACACGGAAGAACAGATAGGCCACAAGGCTTAAAGCGGCCATGACACCGGTCATGGCCAGCTCCTTGGTGGTGAAGGTGCGCTTGTACAGCACACTTGCAAACAGAATGACGATGACAACGACTGCCAGAAGCAGCCACATTGCAGTAGTAGACATGATTTACTCTCCCTCCAAATTTCCGTTCCCGCGGCACCAAAGCCCCACTGGGGCTTTGATTGCTTCGCAACCACTTACCTACAATCCTACTTGACATTTGGGTGCCCAGCGGGTATGCTCCTATTATACGCAGAACTGACACCATGAAAATACCCAGAATAAAGTTTTTTAATGGGGTCAGTTTGATGCAATACCCAGACAGGAGGGATAATTTATGGTCCATCTGACCACGGCGCTGGATGCTTCTTCTGGCGTGCCGCTGTACGAACAGCTGTACCGCAGCCTTGCCGGAGAGATGCGAAGCGGCACCCTTGCGGCGGGCACCCGGATGCCCGGCAAGCGGCGGCTGGCGGCAGAGCTGTCCGTCTCGGTGAATACGGTGGATGCCGCCTATCAGATGCTGGCGGCGGAAGGGTATCTGGAATCGCGGGAGCGCAGCGGCTTTTATGTACAGGAATATCTGGCCCTGCCGTCCCGGCCTGCCAGCGGGCCGGAACAGCCCGCACCGCCAAAACCGGAACCGCCTGTGCTGCCGGTGCGGTACGACCTTTCCACCCGCGGGGTAGACCCGGAGCTGTTCCCGTTCCGCACATGGGCGCGGCTGCAAAAGGAGCTGCTCTATTCTTCGCCCCAGCTGCTCACCCACGGCGATGCGCAGGGCGACCCGGCCCTGCGGCAGGCGCTGGCGGAATATCTCTCTGAATACCGCGGTGTGCAGTGCGGGCCGCATCAGATCGTGGTGGGGGCGGGATTGGAATATCTGCTGGGCCTGCTGGCACCGCTGCTGCCCGGCCCTGCAGCGGTGGAAACGCCGGGCTACCCCCGTGCTTTGCAGGTGCTGCAGAACAACGGTGTGCACTGCTGCTGCCTGCCGGTGGACGAGGACGGCCTTTCGGTGGAAGCACTGAACCGGTCGGATGCAGCGGTGTGCTACGTCACGCCCAGCCACCAGTTCCCCACAGGCGTTACCATGCCTGCGGGCCGCAGGGCCGAGCTTCTGCACTGGGCAGCCCGCAGGCCGGGCGGGCGGTATATTATAGAAGATGATTACGATTCGGAGTTCCGTTTTGATACCCGGCCTCTGCCCAGCCTGCAGGGCATGGCGGGTGCAGACGGCCCGGTGGTGTACCTCTCCACCTGCTCCCGCAGTCTGGCTCCCAGCATCCGTATCGCCTATATGGTGCTGCCGGAGCATCTTCTGCCTGCATGGCGGAAAAAATACCGCCTTTACTCCGGCACGGTGAGCCGGTTCGAGCAGCAGACGCTGGCCCGCTTTATCACCGAGGGCTACTTCACCCGGCATCTGGCCCGGGAACGTGTGGCCTACAAGGCCCGGCGGGACGCGCTGGCGGCAGCATTGAACATTGCCTTTGCTCCCGGCGAGCTGACCCTTGCGGGCCTGCACACCGGACTGAACCTGCTGGCAAAGCTCAAAGACCCGCCGCCGGATGCTGCGCTGCGCTGCGCGGCGGAAGCCGAAGGCGTGCAGCTGAGCCTGCTGAGCGATTACGACCTGACCGGAGAAGCACCCTCAGCGGCGGGCACGCTGGTGCTGGGTTATGGCTCGCTGAAGGACGAGGCCTGCGCCTCGGTGGGCGAAACATTGAAAAAGGTCTGCATGGCAGCGCGGGAAGCATCCGTGACCGTGTAAGTGCCGCTGGCGGCATTCCACTGGCCGGGCAGGGCCTGCGCCGCCACAGCGGCGCTGTTGTTGGCAAGAAATTCCAGTGTGCGTTCCAAAGCGTCATAGTCCAGCGCGGTCAGGTCGGTGAGCAGGGCCGAACTGCTGGCACGCAGGGCATCCGGCAGGGTGGCGGGCAGCAGGTCCAGATCCTGCCGGAGAAAAGCATCCCACACGGCAGCGCGGGCCGCTGCGGTGCGTACTGGTGAAAAGGCTTCGTCGGCCTGCAGCTGGCACAGGAATTCATGCGCGTCCCCGGCGGAAATGCCCTGCACGGCCCGGCTGCGGCCATAGCGGGCAAGCTCTTCCTCGGTCAGTGCGCCGGTAAAGCCTACCCGCACCGGCCCGTACCGGCTGGCAATGCGCTCCAGCACATCGGGAGAAAAGGCCAGATACCTTGTGCCCTCCGGCAGGGCCAGCATCTGTGCCAGCGCTTCGCGGCAGCGGGCCGGGCCAGCGGCGGCATAGCAGCGGGCAAGGGATGTTTCTTCTTCTGCAAAAGGCACGGTGAGCACGGCAGGCACGCTGAGCAGATGCACGCAGTTCTGACTGGCGTTCAGGTAGGCCAGCACAAAGCCGGGCTGTTCGCCGGAGACGCACAGCAGCACAGTGAGCTGGTCGGTGGTCTTGGGCAGCTGGATGGGCACACCGCTCTCGCTGCGGGCAGCCTGCCGCAGCTGGGTGCGCAGCTGCTGACGGGACAGCAGCACCGTGCCGCCCACCAGCGGCACCAGCACCAGCAGCGAAGCAAACAGTGCTGCCCAAAAGGGCTTCCAACCTCCACTGCGCATGGGATACACCGCCTTTCCTTTGCATAAAGCTTTGGCCTGCAGGCAAGACTTTATGCAGAAAAGGAGGCGTTTGCAGATGAAAAACAAAAAAGAGACAGCACCGACCACAGAGAAAGAACGGGAGAACTTCTGGCTGGAGATCGGCCCCGCCAGCGCCTATTACGGCACAGATTCTTACGAGACCGCGAAAGAAAACGGCGATGCCAGCCCGGATGGCAAAGCCCGGGGGTTTGAAGGCGCAGAGCCGAAAGAAAAGTAAAATAAATTTATGGCAGCGCTATGATGAGGGAGGACAAAAGTAATACCATAACAAAATTCATCTGTCGGCATAACAGATGAAAAAGCAGCGTATGATATACAAAATGTCTTGCGCACAAGGACAGAATATGGTATAGTCTTTCTATCGCGCACAACTGTGCGCCAGAAGAACTGAAAAAGACGTGCACGGCGGAGAAAGACCGTGCACTCTGGAGAAGCCCGCTTGTAAAGTGGGTGCCGAAGGTGTAAGGCCGCAGGGAAAGCGGCTGTATCTCTCAGGCAAAAGGACAGAGCCATCGTCTTTGCGCAATGGGGCGCAGCCGGGAATGCGGCGCACCCCGGCTGCGGAAAATGAGAGCGCTCCGATTTTTGCGGGCAGAGCCTTTGGTGGGTTCTGTCCGCTTTTGTTTTGTGTATAGGGGGAAAGAGAGAATGGTCGAGATGATCACGCAGGTGAACAATGCCATCAATGGCGTGGTGTGGGGGCCGTTTGGTCTGGCACTGCTGTTCTGCACCGGCTTCTGGATGAGCGCCCGCACGGGTTTTTTCCAGTTCCGCAAAATGGGCTACTGGCTCCGGCACACCATCGGCGCGATCTTCACCAACAAGGACATCACCGCGCACACCAGCAAGGAGGATATGGCCATCAGCCAGTTCCAGAGCATGTGCACGGCGCTGGCGGGCACCATCGGCACCGGCAACATCGTGGGTGTAGCAACGGCTATCGTTTCCGGTGGGCCGGGTGCCATCTTCTGGATGTGGGTCATGGCCCTGCTGGGCATGATGACCAGCTTTTCGGAGAATGTGCTGGGCGTGTACTACCGCCGCAAAAACGAAAAAGGCGAGTGGTCGGGCGGTGCCATGTACTACCTCACCGATGGTCTTGGCGCAAAGAAGGGCTGCAAACAGCTGGGCAAGGTGCTGGCAGTGCTGTTTGCCTGCTTCTGCATTCTGGCTTCCTTCGGCATTGGAAACATGAGCCAGATCAATTCCATCGCGGGCAACATGAACGCTGCTTTTGGCGTACCGACCCTCGTCACCGGCCTGTGCCTGATGGTGGTCACGGCCCTTATCGTCATTGGCGGTTTGAAGCGCGTTGCCGCTGTTACCGAAAAGCTGGTGCCGCTCATGGCCCTGTTCTACATTGCAGGCGCGCTCATCATCGTAGTGCTGCACGCGGGCAACATCCCAGCGGCATTTGCGGCTATTTTCAAGGGTGCGTTCAACCTGAACGCGGCAGGCGGCGGTGCGCTGGGCTACGGCATCAGCCAGACCATCACCTGGGGCTTCAAGCGCGGTGCCTTCTCCAACGAAGCCGGTCTCGGCTCTGCCGTCATGGTCAACTCCGCTTCCAACGTCAAGGAGCCGGTGCATCAGGGCATGTGGGGCGTGTTTGAGGTGTTTGCCGATACCATCGTGGTCTGCACGCTCACTGCTCTGGTCATCCTGACCACCGGCGTGGTAGACCTGCAGAGCGGCGCTGTACTGGCCGGTGTGCAGGACAACGCATTGGTGGGTCAGGCCTTCACCGCCGCATTTGGCAGCTTTGGCCCCAAGTTCATTGCTGTTTCCATTCTGCTGTTTGCCTACTCCACTACGCTGGGCTGGAGCCACTACGGCACCAAGGCCGTGGAGTATCTCTTCGGCACCACCGGCAGCCGCATCTACAAGGTGGTCTTTGTGTGCATGACCGTGGTGGGTGCCACCATGAAGCTGGGCCTTGCGTGGGATCTTTCCGACACTTTCAACGGTCTGATGATGATCCCGAACCTGATCGGCGTGCTGGTGCTGTCCGGCACTGTGGTGGACATCACCCGCAACTACTTCGACCGCCGGGTGAAGGGCAAGGACATCGAACCCATGTGGTCGGCTTTCCTGGAGTACCAGAAGCAGGAGGAGGCCGAAGCCGCCGCAGAGGAAGCGGAGCTGGAAAAGGCCGCAAACGAATAAAATACCCAAACGCAAGGGCTGTCTGTGAATGAGGACAGCCCTTGCTTTTGTCTGCTGCCCTGCCTTATAATAACTTAAAAAACAGGGGAGGGAGCACCCATGAGCGAATTTTCCCATCTGAAAAACAAGCTTCTGGCCGAGCAGGTGGAGGATGAGATCTACCATTATATTCTGGACACGCCGCTGGAACCGGGCACCAAGCTGCCCAATGAATTTGAACTGGGCGAAAAGTTCGGCGTGGGCCGCAGCACCGTGCGCGAAGCCGTGAAGCTGCTTTCCAGCAAGGGCATCGTGGAGGTGCGGCGGGGCTCCGGCACCTATGTGGTCACGACCGCCAAGGGCCTTTCGGACCCGCTGAACCTGCGCAGCGTGCAGGACAAGAACGCGCTGGCACTGGATCTTGTCAATGTGCGCCTGCTGCTGGAACCGGGCATGGCCGAGATGGCAGCACTGAACGCTTCCGACGAGGACATCGAGCGCATCCAGCGCCTGTGCGACCGGGTGGAGAGCAAGATCCACAGCGGTGATCTGTACATTGAGGACGACATCGCATTCCATACCTGCATCGCCGAGAGCAGCAAGAACATGGTGGTGGAGCAGCTCATCCCCATTATCGATACGGCGGTCATGATGTTCGTGAACGTCACCCACAAAAAGCTGACGGAGGAGACCATCCTGACCCACCGCATGATCACCGAAGCCATTGCCCGGCATGACCCCATTGGCGCCCGGTCTGCCATGGTGATGCACCTGAACTTCAACCGCAACTGCATCCGAAAGCTTTACGACGGCGAATGGGAAACCTGACGCCGCCGCATTTTACGTCCCCGCACAGTGCAAGGTCTGTGCGGGGACTTTTTATGCCTGAAGTTGTCTGATGACTTTTTTAGACGAATGATACAGAAAAGTTGAAAAACTGGTTAGATTATATGATGTATCCAAGATTTCAGAGCAATGTGCACGAAAAACTGGGCTGGTTATTGTCATAAAGTGGGTTCTGACTGCGACAACTTGCAAACGAGGCGGGAGTCGATTAAAATGAATATGTAAGATGTCCGACAGTCAAAAGGACGATTTGCAAAGCAGGAAAAGAGCATTTTGGAGGTATGATCATGGAACTGCGTTCTCAGGCAGTGCGTAAACTGGCACCGGAAAACGATCCGCTGAAGATCGGCATGGGCTGGAAGGTGGACGACCTTGCAAAGCCCCAGATCATGGTGGAGAGCACCTTTGGCGACAGCCACCCCGGCAGCGCCCATCTGGATCAGTTCGTGAAGGAGGCTGTACAGGCAGTCAACACCCACGGCGGCAAGGCTGCACGCTATTTTGCAACCGATATGTGCGACGGTATCGCACAGGGCCACGACGGCATCAACTACTCGCTGCCCCACCGTGATGCCATCGTGAATCTGGTGGAAGCTCAGGCCAACGCCACCGTGTACGACGGCGGTGTGTTCATCGCCAGCTGCGACAAGTCCATGCCGGCCATGCTGATGAGCATTGGCCGCCTGAAGGATATGAGCGCCATCGTGGTCACCGGCGGCGTGATGGAAGCCC
>ERZ1673745.1491-NODE-1491-length-15953-cov-4.910492_pt1 | contig 15953 bp, 13 predicted proteins | sample MGYA00580206_ERZ1673745 | MGnify/ENA primary metagenome ERZ1673745 (study PRJEB41218, sample SAMN15661753) | gut metagenome | host: Homo sapiens | place: Canada: London | collected 2015-08-20/2019-03-30 | study: EMG produced TPA metagenomics assembly of... | reverse complement strand
CGGTCCATGACGAGGTGAGGGGCATCTGCGATATGCTGGGGCTGGACTTCACCCGCGTCGACCGGATCGCGACCGGGCGCGCCGGGATGCTCTGGGCGGGCGAGGGGATGCCACACCGCTTCGACGCGTGCTTCGAGATCCGGGCGCTTGCGCGGCGCCTGCGGACGGTGCGGCCCGACGGCGCTTCCCGTTCGGAAAGCGCGGGCTCGCGCAAACAGCCCCGTTATTAGGCCGCGTTAGCATCTTGTGGGAGTACGCACACGGGCCTGAAGCGCCCCGGCAACGGAATGGAGTTTCAAGATGGACAGGCGAGAGCTCGAGATCATGCTGAACGAGGCCTTCGACCGCGGTATCGTTTCGGTCGGCCATTTGGTTCACGAGACCGTCGAGGTCGGCTTTTTGAACGAACTGGGCCGAACCGTTGGCTTCACGTTGAACGGGTGGAAGGAGGCTATCGAGACGATCCCCGTGGACCTTTTCGATAGCTTTGACGACGGTCGCGGAAGGGAGCGGTTCCTGAGCGATTGCAAGGCGCTCGGAGGCAAGGTTCCGCAGAACACCTATCGCGGGGAACTCGTCTCGGCGCTTGCCGATGTGCTCATGGTCGAGGAGGCCGCCCCCGCCCTGGGCGCCCTGGAATCCGCACTGGACAGCGCGAGGCGAAAGGGCTATTGCGTCTTCGACCGCGGCGTCCACGGCGACGTCCCGGCGGACGGCCTGGTCTACCTGTGCTCGACCTATCCGGCTGCGGTCGGCCTGAAGGACTCCCTGGATTCCGTTCGGGCTCAGGGCAACGGTCCCGATACGCGCACCCTTGGCGTATACCGCATGGTGGACGGCTACTGCATCATGGGCGGCTTGGATAGCGTGTCGCAGGCTGATGCATATGCCGTCGACGCCGATCTCGCCGAGGGCTGGGGCGTCGGCGACGCCGCCTTCCGCATCGCCGACCTGAAGGCGAAGACGTTCTCGTATGCCGTCGAGGCCGGCGAGGCGCAAGGAGCGTCGACGCTCGTCTACTACACCGATGAGGGGGCCGACCCGGTCCTCTTCCAGCAGACCGACGGCGACTGGCGCCTGGCGAGCGACAACTTCCTCGCGGAGAACGCGATCGTCGAGGACTTGGAGCAGGCCTATACCGGCGAGATCTCGCCGGTATATCTCAATCGGGATATCGTCGACATGGAGGAGATGGCCGAGGTCTACGGCTGGGTGAGGCCGGAGAGGACCCCGGCCTCCATCGCCGCCGTCGCCCGGAAGGCCGCCGCGTTCTCGGCAGCCGAGAAGCCGTCGCCCGGCAAGGTCGCCGACGCTGCCCGCGAGGTCTCGAAGGACTCCGCGCCCCGACACTGATACCATGGGGGGGTGCGGATGCGCCCGCAGGCGCTTTGGCATACACACGCAAACGCTCAACCGCGCATCCGCACATACCCATGCATCCGCATATATGCGTAAAGGTGGCACGCCATGATCAGGAACGTTCTGAAACCCGACGGCACGGCGCATATCGAGCAGCAGGTCGGCAACATGCGATACGATCTCACGACGGGGCAGGTGGATATGGTGGTCCCCGGGGTAGGCGCCACGAACCTCGTCTTCGGCGCCGACGGCCGCCCGCACGTCGAGCTCACGACCGGCAGCATTCGCCAGGATCTGGGCAGGCCCGGTTTCGATACGCTCCTGTAGGTTCCGCAATCGCACATACGCATACACGCACACATACGCAGTTGCGCATACGCACACTCGCACAATGGAACACATGCACGTCGGCATATCTACGCACATGCACATAGCCGCACACGCGCCCATCGGGCTCCAGCCTCGGTGGGCGCCTTGTTTCCGGCCGTTTTCCGTATCCGACGTTTAAGCCGCCGGATACGGGGAATAACCACCTGAGGGGAAACGGACAGCGCCGAGGGAGGGCGCGCCCCGAAAAGGAATGGAGAACGGAAATGAGGATACCCGAAAGGGCGGCAGGGCCGCTCGTCGCCATGGCCATAGCCGCAGCATCGTTCGGCTGCATCGCGCCCGCGGCTTACGCCGAGAACGCGGCCGCCGCCGTGATCTCCGACGACGGTGATCATGTCGTCGTCGACGTCGACCTGAACGGAAGTGCGCCTGTCGGCGACGCGACCGAACAAGCCGATATGAAAAGCAGTCAGGGCGAATCGGTTTCCGATGCGGAACCAGACGATGCCTTGAAAGCATTCGAGGCCCTGATGACGGCCAACGACATCATTATAAGATCAGCGTTTTACTACATCTTACTGCCGTCTCTCTTCGCGATGGCCTTGCCTCTCCTCTTATACGAATTGCTGGAGCTACATGATCGCCGCCGCCTTTGAGTTCCGACGGTTGGACTGAACCGGTGTCGTGCCGATCGTGAGCCCGGTCCGCCCCCGACGGAGTTATCTATAACCGGGCGGCTCTGCCCGAGCCGCCCTTGAAGGGAAGGAAACCCTATGATGCTTTTCGAATCTTTGATCTTCAACCTGCTCCCCGCAGCCGTCGGCATCATGGCCGTCGTGCTGGTGTTCGAGAGCTGCTGGCGCAAATGCCCGCCGGATAAGCTCATGATCGTCTCCGGCGCCGGCAAGATGCGCTCCGTCTCCGGCAAGGGAACCTTCGTGATCCCGCTCCTCCAGCGCGTGGACACCCTCTCGCTCGGTGCCGTGCAGGTGCAGCTGACCACCGAGAACGATATCCCGACGCAGGACGCAATCCTCATCCACGCCTGCGCCGTGGCGAACTTCCAGATCGGCCAGACTCCCGAGCTGATCGAGACCGCGTCCAAGAACTACCTGAATTTGGACAAAGAGGAGATGACCCGCCAGGTCACCGAGGTCATGCTGGGCAAGATGCGCGAGGTCATCGGCCAGATGGACCTCAAGGAGCTCATGCGCGACCGTGAGAGCTTCAACGCGAAGGTCTTCGGCGGCTCCAAGGATGACCTCGCCAACCTCGGCCTCGAGCTGCGCACCTTCAATGTGCAGGACTTCTCCGACTCCCAGGGCATCATCCGCTCCATGGGCGCCGATCAAGCGGCCGAGATTAAAAAGGAAGCCGAGCTGGCGCAGATCAAGGCGGCCGAGGAGGTCGCCATCCGCCAGAACCAGCTCGACTTGAAGCAGGCCGACCTCAAGAAGCAGGCCGACAAGGCGAAGGCCGAGGCCGATATGGTGAAGGCCACCGTGACGGCCGAGAAGCAGCGCGAGCTCTACATCGCCCAGCAGGAGGCCGAGATCGCTGCGGAGACCAAGAAGGTCGAGCTCGCCGAGCGCCAGGCGGACGTGAGGGAGCGCGAGCTGAACGCGACCGTGAAGAAGCAGGCCGAGGCCGACCGCTACGCCGCAGAGCAGGCGGCCGAAGCCGACCTCTACAAGCGCACGAAGCAGGCCGAGGCCGCCCGCATCGAGCGTCAGAACCAATCCGACGCCGAGCTGTATTCCGTCCAGAAGGACGCCGAGGGCATCCAGGCCCGCGCGAAGGCCGAGGCCGAGGCCACGCGCTTGAAGGGCGAGTCCGAGGGTGTGGCCGAGAAGGCCCACGGCGAGGGCGTCGCGGCGGGAATCAAGGCCCAGGCCGAGGCGTACAACGGCATGGATAACCCCTACCTGCTCGCCAACCGCTACATCGACATCATGCCCAAGGTAGCCGAGCAGGTTGCGAAGCCCCTCACTGCCGTCGATTCCATCAAGATGTACGGATCGGGCAACGCGCAAAAACTCGTAAAGGAGACCACATCGATTGTCGACCAGGTCGCATCCGGCCTGAAGGACAGCACGGGAATCGACCTGCCGTCCCTGCTGAACGGTCTGATCTCGAACCCCGATATCGATGCCGACTCCGCCGAGAACTCGGTGGAGTGATGGTCGTCCCGCTGATCGCCTCGGCCTTGCTGCTCGATTTCCTCGGCTGCATGATGCCCCTGGCATTGGTCGAGGACACCAAGGCATTTAAGGTCGGCGTGTTCCTGATTTGGGCGGCGCTGGTGGCGGATTCCGTCCTGATGGGCTTGTTCTATCCGAGGGAGCTGGCGGGGGTGAATCCCCTGTTGGCGGCAGGTCTCGAATCGATATGCCTCATCTGTGCCATGTATCCCCTGCATGGGTTCGCATCGAACTTGGCCCCCTGTGGCATCCGGGTCGATACTGCCGCGGCCCTCGCCTTCATAGACTTCCTCGTGACCGCTGTGGGATATGTCTCCCTGCTCTTGGGTACGATCTGGCTTATATTCTTCTAGGCTCGCAGGCATATGGACCTGTCGACCATCAAGCCGGTGCTCTTCCGGCCCCGCAAGCCGGAGGGTTCCGAGGAGTAGTACCGGGGCGGGCCGCCCGCACGTCGCGCAGACCGTCGGGCGGCCTTTTACATCGAAGGGGAGTGTGTCCCATGGAGGGGAAACGAAACCGCGGCGAGGTGACCGCCGAGCTTTCCGAGAAGGTATGCGCGAGGCTGTGCCGCGAGAACGCCCTGGTCGCGAGCGAGGTCTGGGTCGATGACGCCCGCCGGGTCGATTTCGTGGCCTACAGGCCGCATCGTCCGCGCGACCGATCGTCGAACCATGCGACCGCCGCCGAGCTCGAGTCCGGCACCTTCACGTTCGTCGAGGTCAAGTCGTGTATGGACGATTTCACGAGCGGCCACGGCAGGACGTTCGAGGGCGATGAGAACTGGCTGGTGTGCCCTCTCGAGCTCGCCGACTCGCTGGCTTCCAAAGGGATGCTGCCCAAGGGGGCGGCCGTGTACTCGCCCGACGCCCGCGGCGCCCTGCGGAAGCGCTACGACACTTCCGAATTCCGGCAGGTGCGCGTCGCCCCGGCAATCGAGCTGATATGGGCGATGCTGAGGCGGAAGAGCTCATGCGAGACCGGCGCCGGTTTCCCCGTATAGATCACCGGCACATCTGCCCGGATGCATATCCGCACATCGGCATACATACGCCGAGGCACATACGCGCACACGCATATATACACACCAGCACCATTGCACATATGCGCGCACGCATAAAGACATAGACGCACAGATGAACAGGCCGCGACCCCTTACGAGATCGCGGCCTGTTCTCGGACCAAAGTCCCACCCATGAAAGAAATCCGCGATGCCCGCATGGGAAAGACAAGCCGTTCGGCTGCGCGGGATCCACATCATTCTGAGGCTATCGTACCCGTTTGCGCATCGGGGTATACGGGCGCGCGGGGAAATGCGCGGAAGCATATCCGCCCCGCCTTCCAAAACTTCCTATAGTTTCTGCGAAACCCCCGTTCAGCGTATATTTTTTCGCTTGCGCGGGTATCAATTCCCCGTTACTGGTCGAACGGATGACGGGATATGGAAATGGCAGACGGTGACCGCCTTACACCGGAACAGGCCGAGGCGCTGAGCGCGCTGAGGGACGGGAGGAACGTGTTTCTCTCGGGCAACGCCGGCACGGGTAAGAGCTACGTGCTCAACGCCTTCATATCGGACCTGAAGGCGCGCAATGTCGATTTCCTCGCCCTGGCGCCCACCGGCATCGCCGCGCTGAACCTCACGGACGGCTCGACGATCCACCGCACGCTGAAAATCGCGCCGGGGGTCTGCGCCCCCGATGGCCCCAAGGGGTCCCGCAAGGTGCTCGACGCCGCGAAGGTAATCATCATCGACGAGATCTCGATGTGCCGCATCGACCTGTTCGACCACGTGATGGGGATGATCTCCCAGTCCATGACGCGCAACGGCGCGAAGCAGGTGGTCCTCGTCGGCGATTTCTTCCAGCTGCCGCCGGTCGTGACCGAACGCGACTCCGCGCTGCTGATGAAGTTCTATCCCGGAAACCTCCAGGGCTGGTGCTTCAAGTCGAGGTACTGGACCGGCTTCAATTTCGAGCCGCACGTCCTCAAGACGGTCGTGCGCCAATCCGACCCCGATTTCATCGACAACCTGAACCGCGCCCGCGTCGGCGACGCGTCGTGCCTCGATTACTTCAACGCGCACTCGAAGAGCTCCCGCGCCTACCTGCCAAAGGACACGCTGGTGCTGTGCGCCAACAACCGCATCGCCGATTCGATCAACCGCGAGAACGTCGACGCGCTCGACGCACCGAAGGTCGAGTTCGCGGCCGCCGCGACCGGCACGGTGTCAAACGGCGACAAGATGGCGCCGGAGAGGATCGTCCTGTGCCGCGGCGCCCGCGTGATGTCGCTCGTGAACAGCCCTCAGGAGGGTTACGTCAACGGCACGCAGGGCACCGTCACCGACGCGTCCGCGGACGCCGTGACGGTCAAGTTCGACGGGGTGGACGAGAAGGTCCGCATCGAGCGGCACAGATGGGAGATCAACAAGTCCGAGGCCATCGTCGAGATGGACGAGGAGGGCAGGCCTGTCAACAGGGTCAAGACTGCCGTCGTGGGTGCCTATACCCAGATCCCGCTCAAGCTCGCCTACGCCATCACCATCCACAAGTCGCAGGGCCTGACGTTCGATGCCTGCTGCGTCCACACGAAGGTCTTCGCCGAGGGCCAGCTGTACGTCGGCCTGTCCCGCGTGCGCTCCGCCGCCGGCCTCACCGTGTTCCCCAAGATCGAGCCGAACCGCCTGATCGCCAGCCGCGAGGTCGTGGAGTTCTACGATTCCCTCGAGCACAGGATGGAGGAGCCGGTCCAAATCGAGTGCCCGCGCCGCTACGAGTCGCGGGTCCGCGCCTACGTCCGAGACCTCATGGACGGCAGGGACCCCGACGCCCCCACGCCTCCCGCCCTGGAAGGCGCCCTGGAGAACAGCAAGGGAGGTACCCCGGAACCGGGGACCGAAAGGCCGGCTCGAACCCTCGAGGAGAAGATTGGGGCGGATATAGTTGCCCGTGCCACCTTCGCCCTCAAATTTGCAGTTTCGGGTGCCATGTCCAAGGACCATCTTGAGGCCAAGATGCTCCTAGCCGGGTACGTACTTGATTGGGGACGCGCTCCGCATGAGCTCTATGTCGTCTGCAAGGAGGGCGGTTATCGCGTCAGCGCATCGGAACTGGGCATCCGGCGCTCCGAGATTGAGGCGAGGATTGCGAAAAACTCCGGCTTCGACTTGGGCTCCGCTCGTCGTCAGCCGAGCCCGTCCGACTCTCGTCCTGGGAAGCGGAAGGGCTCGGCGAAAGAGTCCGCCGGTCGCACCCGAAATGCACGCAAGGCGAATAAGCGGTAGCGACAACGGAAATGGGAAGGCCGAATCTCCCGGCCTCCCCATTTCATTTTCGCGGGCGGATCGCTACCGTCTGCCGGTGAGCTCCCAGTCCCAGATATACTCCTCGACCTGCTCGGCGAGATGGAGCGGGGCGGGAAGGTTCACCCTCATATCGTTCTTGTAGAGCTGCACCATGCAGCCGCGCAGGGCCTCGGCGTATTTGACGCTGGCAAGCGCCTCGGCCTCGCCACCGGGCGACAGAAGGCAGTACTCGTTGATCGTCTTCTCGCAGAACGCCGCGGTGGGCGAATCGTACTTCGATCCGCGTGCGGACCATTTGTACTGGGCGTCGCCCGGTCGCGGGGCCAACGCGAGGAAGTAGCCGTCCATCTTGAAGAGTCCCTGCTTGTCGCGCCTGTTCGGCACGGTGCCGTCGTCTGCGCCGCCCGCGGCCACCTCATCCGTGAACCAGTCGGGGATCTCGCCGTTGAGACCGGAGCGTATACGCAGGATGCGCAGCTTGCTGCCCGCGAGGCCAAGCGGCTCCTCATAACCGGTCGGTCCGTAGCTCAAGGGTCCCGACTCGAGGCCGGAGTCGCTGATGCCGGGCCACCAGTCTCTCTGGCGGATGCGGCCGTAGGAGTTGACGAGGAGGAGTTCCGGCCTGTCGCCGGTGGCGCGGACTATGCCGTGGAGCATCCTCTTCAGGGCCATTCCGTTTGCCCGCTTGCAGGAGTCCGGAAAGCCCTCGGAACCGCTCAGCCGGGCGAACTCGATGAGGGCGCGCCAGTACGGTAGGCTTCCGTCAGGTAGGAGGGGGCAGTACACGGTGATGGCACCGCTTCTCATGTCCTGTCGGACGCAATAGGGGAAGCTCGCCCGCGCCTTGCCGTTGCCGGAGTTGTAGACCTCCAACCCTATCGCCGGGATCGAGGTATCGATGCCGCGCGAATTGCGTGCCGGTTCGGGTACGAAACCGAGCTGGCGCATGAGGTCGCGGACGGCGACGCGCGCGCGGATCTCGGGACTGTCCTTCGAGTCCTCGGGTTCGATGAATTGGGTCAGGCGCCCGGTTTTCGCGAACGCGATGCGCAGGGCGCGCTTGGGGTCTCCGCCGTCGTCTTTGCCCTTGGGCTTGTAGCTCTCGGCGCCCGGCAGGACCACTATGCACGCGGTCGGGTCGGTCGCCTCGGGAAGCGCGGCGGCGACTTTGCGCCAGCGGATCTTCGCCTGGCTGTCGCCGGTATTCTCCATGCGGTTCAGGAGGTCGTTTGCCGGGATGTTATCGATCTCGACCTCGAAGTCGTCGACGGCCCCCTCCCCACCGAGAAAGCGGGAGATCTCGGCCCTTGCCATATCGAGGAGCCGGGCATCGTCCTGGTTGCCGATCAGCTGGAATACGGCCCTGTCCCTGCCGGTGCAGTGGGCGAGTCTGGCGCGGTTGGCCCGGCCCCAGGTCTCCTGTCTCGCCCGTGCGCTGACGGGGTCCCAGGCCAAGTCGCGCTTCTGTTTGTCGTAGCCGTAGGGGACGACGCGGAGCGTGCCGCCTTCCGTGCGGACGTAGGCGTTGACATCGTGTTTGAGGAACGGGTCGTCCTGCCATGGCTTGCCGATGAAGCGGCGGACGGCGACATCCATGTTGAGCCTTGCCTTGCGGCCGACCGGCAGCGTCTCGACATGGAATCTGAGGGCGAACGCCCACGGGTCCTCCTTGTGCCAGTGGATATCGGAAATCAGCTCGTAGACGTTTCCGTTTCCGCGTGAGACTCTGCTGAAGTTCTCGACCATGCCGTTGGCGAGTTCGAGGGGGATGTCGGCGATGGCGTCGGCGACTTGCGCGGAGAATGCGGGGAAGGTGAGCCTGCCCGTGGGACGGCCGTCGCCGCTGAACAGGCAGATCTCTTCGCCACGCACGGCCTCTTCGAACGTCTCGGGGTGCAGCATCCCCATCACCTTGCGGTAGGCGGGGGATTGGGTATCGATGTCCTTGCGGGAGGAGATCCAGACCGCGATGACGTTGCATAGCTTCGCGAGATCAATGGGGGCGAGGGCGATAAGCCAGCTGTCGGTATGTACGTTGGGGCGTACGGGATTCAGCTCGACGGCCCGGTCGAGCCAGCAGCGCAGGTCGTCCTTGAGGACTTTGGTGTTGAGGTAGCCGCCCTCTTTCCTCGGGGGCATGAGCGTGAAGAGGGCGTCGCGCAGGCTGTCGGGCAAGCCGACGACGTGCACGGTCGTCTTGGTGTCGGGGACGGGTGCGAATGACATGAGGTGCAGCTTAGAGTCCGACATTTCCGATTCCTTTCCTGAATGACTCGTAGAACGGCCCGTAGAGGGCTTTGGCGACCTCCGGCTGGTCGCTATCGTGCATGAGGCGTTCCATGTAGGCGCCGAGCTCTTCCAGGGTCCTGAACGAGAGCTTCCCGTCGCCGCCGCGGAAGGCCGCATCGGCGAAATAGACATGCGGCGCGGGCCTCTCCTTATCGGCAAGCCTCGCCAGGCGTCCGAATATCTGGATGATCGTGACCATGAGCGTGGAGATCGCGTCGTCTACGAGGAATTGCCTGCCCATGGTCCTCCATGCGCCCATGGGAAGGTTCTCGTCCCGCTCCATGGTCTTCCATGTGCGCCAGGCGGAGGCCCTGACCTCGGTCGCGAACTCCCCGGGATTGGCCGGGTAGTCGCCGACCTCCCTTTCGATGAGGCCGTTGAGTTTGCGGTATCGCCCGCCGAGGTCGTGCGGTGTGCCCATCGGCCGCACCGAGAAGATGAGGCTCGTGAACACGGCATGGCCGCCGCGGTCGACGATATTGAAGCCGCGCTCGATGGCCATGGCCGGCGCCACGAGCACTTTGGCCGGATGGTCGCAGAACTTGTAGACTTCGCTCCGGGGCACGAAGTGCTCCCTGTGGTCGTGGTTGTTGCGCACCAGGGCCGCGACCTTGATTGCCTGGCCCTTGCGTCGGAACTCTTGCTCGATGCGGTCGCGTGCGTCCTCGGCCTCCCGGTAGCTGTTCACGATGACCAGGGCCTTTCCCGCGCCATCCGCGTCGAGTTCGTCCTTCAGCGTGGCCATGGTCTGCGATAGGACGATGCCGAGGTTGCCGGAACGCATCTCGGCGGCGCTGCCGGACACGTTCTGCTCGATGCCGAGGTCCCTCACGGTCGAGGTGGAGAGCTTGGCCGCCTTCCACGGCTCCGCCTCGAGGAGGTAGTCGACCGGCCTGTTCACGTGGTATTGCAGGCAGCCGGGCTCCCAGCTCGAACCGGAGAGCAGGAGCACGTGCGGCCCCAGCGCCGCCCCGGCGGGGTCGGTATCGAGCCAGGGCAGCGAGCACATGAAGGCCCGCCCGAAGGCGAACTGCCGGAAAAGCCTGAGGTCGTTGCCGTCGAGCTTCATCCCGAAGATGTTGCCGATCAGCGAGTTGGGGAGATAGTGCTGCTGGCGCGTGTAGCTGAACTTGAGGAAGTTGTACAGCTCGTCGACGGAATCGTCCTTGAAGCTGAGGAGGTCCTGCGCGGAGGCGAGTTCGCGCAGGTACGAGTCGAACCGGATGACCTTGAGGGCGAAGGAGAACCTGGTCCGCAGCTCGTCGGGAAGCTCCGAGCATCCGCATGCAGCGAGGTATTCGTTCAACGAGTAGCTGTGGGTGTCGTCGTCGATGCCCTCGCAGGAGGTCGCGACCGCCTGCGAGAGCTTGTTGAGGGCCGCGCCGCCGCCATCGAGGCTCTTCTTGGCAATCTCGAATCTATAGGGGTTGATGAGTTTGTCGGCATCCTCGTAAACCTGTTTGGGAAGGCCCTGCTCCAGGAGGTCGTTCAGAAGCGAGAGCGACGTGAACGCCTCGTCCTTGACGATGCGCCATTTCGCCACGCGGTCGTCCCTGACGGATTTGAGCAGCGCCTTCGCGACGGGCTCGGATTTCTGGCGCAGGTCGTAGAAAAGCTCCTCGTTGAAGTCCCTCATCTTGTCGTCCGGGCGCCGCTTCATGGCCACGGCTGTCGGGTCGGCGGCGTTGCGGATGAGCTCCTGGAAGCTCATGCTCGGGGCGAAGCAGCCGTCGAGCTGCGCCTGCACGCGGTCCGCCTCATCGAACAGGACGACGTCGAACTGCTGAAGGGCCTCCTCGAAGAATGCCTTGCGCTCCCTTCCGACGATCATGGTGGCGAAGCCGGTGGGAGTCGTGACCACGACGTCGGATGTCAGGGACTCGCGGGCCATGGCCTGCGATGGGCACACGTCCCAGTACGGGCATGAGTTCGCGCCGCCCTTCTTGGACCGGAGGCCGCGGCATGGCGTGCTGCCGTATCCGCAGGCCTCGGGATCGGAAGAGGAGAGCCCGTCCATGATGCAGGCGGTCTCCAGGTATTTGGATGCGGAATGGTCGAGGAGCATGGAGTCATCGTGGTCGAAGAACTCGTCGAGCCGTCCGATGCGCCTGCCGCGCGACACCAGGGGCGAGGCGCTGATTCCCGCCTCGCGAAGCAGGACGACGCTTTCCATCACGTCCGATACCGAGTTGAGCAGGGATACCGCGCGCAGGCCGCGCTTCGCGAGGCAGACGATGAGCATGTTGGCGAGGACGGACTTGCCGGCGCCGACGAGGCCGACGAGGCTCACGACCTCATCGAGGCGCAGGCCGTCGGCGACGGATGTGCTGCCGCCGCGGGCCCGCTTGAGGAGCCCCTGGTCCTTGACCCTTCTGAGCACGGCGGCGTAGTGGGTCTTCCCGGTCTTCTCCCCGACTTCGTCCGCGGTCGAGATGAGCTCGTCGAGGGTGATATCGATGGGCGGGCGCCTGCTCTTGCGGGGGATATCGTCAATCTTGCCCGTTTGGGGCGGCACGGCATCGGGTATGGTCACCCAACGGATCGATCCGGTTACCGTGGTATCGTCGGTCGCCTCGGGCTTGCATGTGTAGGAATACCGTCCTTTGGGTCTCGCGACCACGTTTTTATGGGAGAGCTTGACATCGCCGAGGAGGCGGTCTATATAGATCGGCATGCGGTCGATCCCGGTAAGGGGGTGCTCGCGCAGGGCCATTCCGCCGTCGGCGATATCGAAGAACCGGTACCGCTCATATTCCGCGCGCTCGTAGAGGCCCAGCAGTCGCCGCCAGGCCGTGGATGAAGCCAGCGAGAACAGGTGTCGGCGCGCCATCTGCATGAGGTGGCCGTCCGCGCCGATGGTCTCGGGCCTGATGAGCTGGTAGTTCGATAGGAGCCTGTCGGCCTTTCGGGGATCGGCGCCGGGACCGCATACGCGTACCGCGAGCGCGAGCAGCGACTCCACGTTCAGGAACTCGTCGAGGGATAGGTCGCTGTCCTCGGGATAGCGCACCTCGAGATTGCGCTTCAGCTGGTCGAAGCCTTCCTGGGCTGTATCATTCGGCTCGCTCATCGCGTGCCTCCCTTCGCGGCGGCATCGAGTCGTTTCGAGAAGTTGCGCAGCGTTTCGCATGAATAGCCGGTCTTGCCGCGCAGGACGGCATTGCATAGCGCGCGATATCCGGGATGGTCCCGTTCGACTTGGTCCGGCACGACATAGGCCACCTCGTCCGCGCACATCTGGGCGATGCCGGTGTCGTCCTCTATCTCGCGGGCAAGCCGCTCGGCGCGGCCGTATGCCTTGGCGTCGACGGCAAGCTGTCGGCCGTCCGGCAGATGGATCAGGATGTCGCAGGTGTCCTTGAGGGGCCACATTTCGTATTTCAGACCGAGGCCCGCTGCGGCCTCGGCGATCGCCAGCTCGAGCTTTCCGGGGGAAGAGATGTAGTGCATGACGCCGCGGGATAGGCGGAAGGCGTCGTGCGCGACGCTGTCCAGCTTGTCGAAATCGCCTGTGACGGCCTTGGCGCACGTCGCCGATGAGCAGTGGGGCTGCTTGCCTCGCATGGTCATCGTCCAGCCGCAATTCGGGCATACTTTTGCGGCGCCCGGGACGGGTTCGTAGGCCATGGAGACGAATTCCTGCAACCACACCGGGTCGATGGTGTCGGCTTCGCCCTGGTCGAGGGGGTCGGGGTCGCCCAGGGCGAGCCCCGTCTTGATCCTGACGTATTCGTTCCAGGTGAGCAGCGGGTGGCGGATGAGCATCCTGCGTCCGTACACGTATTGCTCCTGGGTGCCGGCTCGGAGGAATTCATACACCCTGCGTTCCTGATGGCCGCCCAAGAGGTCGTTTTCCGCAAAGCGCAGTACCTCGTAGCATTCCGACGTCGCGGCGAAGTAGTCGCCGTCTACTGACGCCAGGGGCCCGATCTCGATGGACCGGCACCCTTCGACGGCTTCCCTGCACTCGTCGCGCCACCGGGCCGTCCACTCGCGCACGTCTGACGCTGCGCTGTTCCTGATGAAATCGGACTCATTGAACGTCGGCAGCAGCTCTTCCGCATCGTCGGAGCACTCAGCGCACAGCGCGGCGAGGATATTCATGCCGTGTCTGAATGCCTGGCTGTAGGGATACCTATGCGGGTCGGCCTCGTAGAGGCCGTCCTTCTCGGCGATGCCGTATGCGATGAGGAATACGGCGGTCTCGAAGCGGTTGGCGATATCGCGGGCTTTGCCGGCGGCTTCGGCCGCGGCGATCGGGTCGGACATGGACCACCTCTTTATTGGAATTGGCATACACAGCAGCTTTGATACCCGCCCCCGCCGCGCTTTACACGCCCCTACCGAAACTCGACGGATAAAAATGCCCCCGCACCGGCTCGAATCGAGTGAAAGACTTCCCGCGCACGGGGTAGAAACAGCTGGGACGGCACGCATCCGCGCGAAGGGTTTGACATGTCTAGGGTGGCTTACGGGCAAAAGGGATACATCGGCGCCTCCATGAGCGCGAACGCGCGGGCGGCCTACGAGGCGGGGGAGATGCTCCGCTCGAAATGGACCAAGACGGCGATCCTCGGCGCCTTGAGGGGCTACTGCGATGAGATGGACCTGCTCTACGACCCTGCGGTCGAGTCCGAGACCAAGGCCGCGCTCTTCGACCGGTTCATCGCCTCCTCGTCCTGGCACCACACCGGCGCCTACGCCCGCGAGACGGAGTTCTTCGCCCTGGACGAGGCCGCCGTGGTCGGGGCGTTCCGCGAGCTCGGGCCCGAGGAGACGGCCGAGCGCGACCGGATCCGGGCGCAGGCTGCGGCCCGGGTGCGGGAGGCGGAACGGCATCGGAGGGAAGCGGAATGCCTATTCGAGTACCGCTTCTCCTGCTCCCCATATAGCGCCATGGCGTACGAGGCGTTCCATCCCGAGCTGTGCGAGCGCCGTGTGAGCAAACACAGGAAGCAGGAGCTCGTCGTGTACCGGCTGCCGGACGGCAGCGAGCCGTCGGGCTATGCGGAGATGTCCGTCCCGGCGGACTATGCGGACAGCAGCCATGTGGTGCCGTCGGTTTTCATATCCGGCACGGGCGGGGATCGCGCGTGGCGCGATATCGACTTCGACGAGGCCGAGCGGAAATTCGCAGCGGCGGCGAGAAGGGCCGCGGCCTTTCGCGAGGGGAGACCGAAGCTCATGCAGGACGAGGCCAGGCGCGCTGCGATACGTGAGACTCGGCACCGCGTCTGCACCGCCCCCATTTTGAAGAGCATAAAGGAGATTCACAGGTGACGGGGAAGAATGTCTATACGATGACGGCGATGACGAGGCGAGCGTTCGTGGGCCTCGCGGTCATGGCGGCGCAGGCCGGACTCGCGGGCTGCGTGAGGAACGGGGCGCCGGACGCCGGCTCCTCCGACGGCGGCGCCGGGAAGTCGGGCGATGCCGGCACCTCGTCGCCGTTCGCGCCGCAGCAGTCCGCCCAGGCGTCCGTGGACGGCATCTCGATCGACCGCGTGACGATCGAGGAAGGCACGGGGCCGGACGGCAAGCCGTTCCGCTACATCCGGGTTGCCTATACCTTCGAGAACGTCACGGACTCGGACGCTGTCGCACCCTATACCGACATCAACGCATACCAGGACGGGATCAAGCTCGACAGGTCCTACAAGGTGCAGGACCAGCGGGCGCAGAAGCAGATCGAGCCGGGCGGGAAATTGAAGTCGTTCACGGCGTTCGCCCCCGATTCTGAGACGGTTCCGGTCACGGTCAAGGTGATGGCGCCCGGCGAGAAGGAGCCGAGGTCGGAGCGATGCTACTGCATCGTGAACCCGGGCCTGCAATAGGCCGCCCCGCTCGCACGTCCACACATATATGTATATGCGCGTCTATGCGTTTACGTACATGCGCATATGGGTAGACTCACATCGAGTAGAGACGAAACGGGAGGGGATGGTCCGCATGGCGCCGTTCATCAGTGAAAATATCGACCTGGTTCCTTGCATGGCCATGGCATTCAACGCGGCGATTGCGACCATGGGTTTTCTGAAAATGGTTGCATGGACCGAGCACGGCATGTCGTCGAGGATGTCCAGATACATCGACAGGTTCGGCAAGATGGGCATCGACCGCGAGATTTTGGAGGTCTATGCGCGATCGTATCTCGACGAGTCGCGCAACGCGCTCATCTGCTGGATCGTTGGCCTCGCCATCACCATGGCTGTGGGGATTGTCATCTGGGCCCACGACGTCGGCGCGGTAGTCCTCCTGACATCCGTGGTCGCGGCGGCGGTATCGATCAGGTGCATCGTCATGGCAGTGAGGGATGTGGCGGATATCCGCGACGTCCTGGCCGAAACCGACCTAGGCACCCCGACCGCGTGATTTGCCCTGGCATCCAATCAATAGGGACAAGCAGATATTCAGAAGGGAATCGATATGGGTATGCAAAGCTATATGGCGACGGTATTTGTCGGCGA
>ERZ1673745.1488-NODE-1488-length-15971-cov-15.987497_pt1 | contig 15971 bp, 8 predicted proteins | sample MGYA00580206_ERZ1673745 | MGnify/ENA primary metagenome ERZ1673745 (study PRJEB41218, sample SAMN15661753) | gut metagenome | host: Homo sapiens | place: Canada: London | collected 2015-08-20/2019-03-30 | study: EMG produced TPA metagenomics assembly of... | reverse complement strand
GTGTACCCGGCAGGACCACCACCAATAATAGCTATATCAAAGTTCATAATCGTATTTTTTAGTAATAATACGATTATAACAAATATGAGAAGAGATAAGTTGTAGGGAAAAGAAATACCCGTTACTTAATTGTCAGCTTTTTAAGTTCCTCTAACGAGCCATTGAACACATTCAAATCTACGTCTTCTTTAATGCCGGGGACACTTCCTACATCCGTATGTTGCCAAAAGTGCCATTTTCCCTGATACCGCACAGAGTCCACATAATAATGGGCAATCCAGTAAGGGTATGCATTGAAGATAGAGTCGTCCAGATAACGGGTTTTAAATTTATAAGAGGTATAAAGAATAGGCTTCACTCCATAATGAGATTCCACCCGGTCGAGCCAGCGTTTGATGCCTTGCTGTAATTCCTTTTTTTCCTTCCGCCCGGTCACTTCTACATCAAGTACGGGAGGTAAATCACCGGAAACAAGTTTTACCGTGCGAATAAAGAAGTCCGCCTGTTTCAAAGCATCCGTGCTTGGAATATAAAAATGATAAGCGCCACGGATAAATCCATGATTACGGGCATTGGCAAAATTTGCCTCAAATGTGGTATCGTTATGATCTCCTCCTTCTGTTGCCTTCATAAAGACAAAATGCAAAGGAGTAGCCGTCTCTTTATTCTGCAACAGCTTCTTCCAGTCAATCTTTCCCTGATAGTGAGAAATGTCAATACCATGAATATCATATCCGTCAGGGATGCAGACACCATATTCCTTTAAGCCATGGCAAGGTTTCCATCGATAAGCATAAGGGCGAATAAAGAAATAATAGAAAGCGACGGAGAAACAACCGACAATCATCACTGCCAGAATATTACGAAGCCAGGTAGGCATCACAGTTCGATGCTTCACCTGTTCCTTTTTTGAAGTACGGGAAGTCTTGGAAGAAGAAGTCGTTCCCTTTCTTTTAGTGGTGGAAACAGTTCTTTTCTTCTGTACGGCAGACATCGGGTTGTTGCGTTGTGGCATTTACTTTAAACGATCAATGTTTTTAGAGATAGGCACGGATTACACGGAATACAGGGTTATAAGAAATAACTAAAAACCGTATTAATCCGTGTAATCCGTGCCTGAAAGAACCCTTCATTGCAACTGTTGTATCAACAACTGCTCTGAAGTGTATTTATTTAGCTTGTTCCAGTTGCAAAGTCTTAGTTGCCTGGTCGCAAACTTCTGTAGGACCGAAGTATTGGATCGGCCCCGGATATACATAATCCGTTTCGATAGCCCAACGTTCGCGCTGTGAAGCAAATGCTTTGAAAGGAGCACCATCCAGTTTTACCAATGCTTTCTGGATAACCGGCTTCATTTCACCGTGACGACGTTCCATGTTCATCATCATAGTAATAGGCACACCACCAGCAATCCATTCGGCAGCAGGAGCTGTTGTGTTACGTACAGAAGACATATAACCAGTCTTACCGTTAGCAATCAACATAGAAGCTGTGTAACCCAAAGAGTAGCAATAGTCAGCGTCAAAGTTTGATGGAGCAGCACAACGTCCTTCATAACCGAAGAAGTGGTGTTGAGCAGCAAATTTACCAACATACTTGCCTGCTTCTTTCCATGAAGCCAATTTGGTAGCTACCATTTCAGACAACAGCTTTTCTGTTTCGATCAGTGATACCTGAACGTTTCCGTGCGGGTCACGATCCAAAGTCAGCTGGCGGGCAACGCCTTCCGGCAGACTTGCATAGATAGCAGAGTTTTCCGGAGAAAGTTTGCGGATGATATAATCACGTTGGTGAGATTTCTTAATCTGACCGAATTCTTCAGCATTAGCAGCCAGGAAGTCGTTCAATTCAGCAATCAGGCGTTTCATGGCAGGAATAAATTCTACCAATCCTTCTGGAATCAATACAGTACCGAAGTTGTTTCCCTGTGCAGCACGGTCAGCTACCACTTTAGCGATGTAAGTCACTACATCGTCCAAAGACATATCTTTAGCTTCTACTTCTTCAGAAACGATACACACGTTAGGCTGTACCTGCAAAGCACATTCCAGTGCGATGTGAGAAGCCGAACGACCCATCAATTTGATGAAGTGCCAGTATTTACGTGCAGAGTTACAGTCACGTTGGATGTTACCGATTACTTCTGCATAAGTCTTACATGCTGTATCGAAACCGAAAGAAGTTTCAATCATATCGTTCTTCAAGTCACCGTCGATTGTTTTCGGGCAACCGATTACCTGTACACCGTAGTTCTTAGCTGCATAGTATTCAGCCAATACACAAGCATTTGTGTTAGAGTCGTCACCACCGATGATAACCAATGCTTTGATGCCAAGTTCTTTGATGATTTCATATCCCTTTTCGAACTGGCTTTCTGCTTCCAGCTTCGTACGTCCGGAACCGATGATATCGAAACCACCTGTGTTACGGTATTCGTCGATAATATCAGCAGTCAGTTCCATATAGTTGTGATCTACCAGACCACCAGGACCCAGGATAAAACCATATAATTTGTTTTCCGGGTTCAATTTCTTGATACCGTCGAACAAACCGGAGATTACATTGTGTCCGCCCGGAGCCTGACCACCGGAAAGAATTACACCTACGTTCATAGCGGGAAGAGCAACAGCTTCACCAGCTTCGAATGTAATCAACGGCATTCCATACGTGTTCGGGAATAATGCTTTGATAGCTTCCTGATCGGCTACAGATTGAGTAGCAGCACCTGCTACAGCCTTAACAGCTCCTGATGCCAATGCTTTCGGAAGTTTGGGCTGGTAAGCAGCCCTTGCGATTTGCAATGCACTTTTAGTCATTTTCTTTAATTTTTTATTTAAAGGTGTTAGTAAGTTTCTTGTCAAACTTGAAAAGCGTTGCAAATTTCGCATTTTTTTCCGAATTATAAAAATTCTTCTTCTGTTGTTTTTAAGACAAAAGAAAGAAGAAAGAAAAATTAAGGCTATCTCCCGACGTAGGAGATAGCCTTTACGTTTTCTTCAGCGAGCTAATTTATAATATAATTCTAGGGATTCTGCTCCCAGCCTCCGCCAAGAGCCTTATAAAGTTGAACCACCGCAATCAACTCGTCACGAATGGCATTACTCAATCCGATTTGAGCATCAAAGTATCCACGTTGGGCATCCAACACATCCAGATAGTTGATGACTCCATTGATGTACTGCAATTGTGCCAGGTCCATGTAGCTCTTGGCTGAACGTTCCAGATTGGCACGAAGTTCGTACACTTCCTTAATCTTGTTGAAGTTGACAATCGCATTACGTGTTTCCTTGAAAGCTTCCAGTACGGATTTCTCATAACTATGTACTTCAGCCTCATAAGCAGCCTTTTTCGCTTTCAATGCCGCACGGTTCTTTCCCCAACCAAAGATAGGAGTTAATAAAGCTCCTTCCATCACTGCATAGGGAGATTTTAGAAGTTCCGACAAAGAAGTACTTTCACTACCGAAACCGCCTGTCAGGGCAAGACGTGGGAACATATTCGTATAGGCCACTCCTACTTTTGCATTGGCAGCAATCAATTTCTGCTCTGCCTGACGAATGTCGGGACGGCGTTCCAACAAAGTAGACGGCAACCCTACAGGAAGTGTTTCCGGAGAATTAAACTCCTGAAGCAAACGGGAACGGGCTATCTTATTAGGATATTCACCCGCAAGATAAGCAATATCGTTCTCTTTCAGGGAGATTTTACGTTCCAAGTCAGGAACCAAAGTGGCCGTACGTGCCAACTCCACTTGTGCCTGTCGATAGGAAGTCTCGGAAGTCAATCCACCGGCAAACCGGATACGCGCCAGGCGCACCCCTTCTTCACGGGCTTTCAATGTCTGTTTGACAATATCAAGCTCTGTATCCAAAGCTACCAGTTCATAGTAAGCCTGTGCCACTTCAGCCACAATCGTCATCTGCAATGCACGTCGTGCTTCAATAGATTGCAGATACTCGGCAATGCTGGCCGAACGCGCCCAACGCAGATTTCCCCAAAGATCGACTTCCCACGAAACGAGGAATTGTGCTTCAAAGGTATCCGATCTCTTGAAAGCATCTCCTCCATGATTCTCGAGTTCGCGTTCCCCTGTCACTTTTCCTTTAATATCCGGAAGCAATGCAGCCGTAGAAATTCGTTTCTGTGCAGCCATTTCTTTCACACGGGCAGCAGCAATCAGCATATCTTTATTATGATCCAGTGCACGCTCTATCAGACTTCTCAATGTAGCATCTGTATAAATATCCCTCCAGTCCTGGTCACCGAAGCTAACCGAATCCTGTGATCTTTCCAAGCTGTCGGGTAAATGAAGATCAGGACGGACATAGCTTTTCCCTACCTTGCAGGAAGTCAGTACTCCGGCAAGTAACAGGATAGCAATATATAGTTTCTTTCGTTTCATTATTTCTTATGTTTTAAAATTTTCGACTTTGTTTTATACACCATCACAAAGAAGAACGGCACAAGAATGATACCGAATACAATGGCAAATATCATTCCGAAAAATACACCTGTACCGATTGCCTGCCGGCTTGCCGAACCCGGACCACTTGCCAGTACCATCGGAAGCATACCGAGCACAAAGGCAAGAGAGGTCATCAGAATCGGACGGAAACGCAATTTGGCTGCGTATATGGCCGATTGCACCAAGTCTTCACCTTTATCTACCTGCACCTTTGCGAACTCTACAATCAAAATTGCATTCTTAGCGGCAAGTCCGACCAACATAACCAAGCCAATCTGGAAATAGACATCGTTTTCCAATCCGCAAACCCAGACTCCCAAATAGGCTCCCAAAGCTGCCACAGGTAAAGAAAGCAACACAGCAATAGGCACTGTCCAACTTTCGTATTGTGCAGCAAGGAAGAGGAAAACGAACAAGAATACCAGTGCCATCACCATACCCGTCTGACCTCCCGCCTGCTTCTCCTGATAGGAAAGGCCGCTCCATTCCAGTCCGATATTATCGGGAAGATGATCGCGGGCAATCTGTTCCATGATCTCCATCGCCTGTCCGGAACTATATCCTTGCGCAGCTGCTCCACGAATAACGGCCGTAGTAAACATATTGAAACGTTTGATACTTCCCGGTCCTGTGGTATATGATGCATTTCCCAGAGAAGTCAATGGTACCATCGCTCCATTGGAGGCTTTCACAAAAAACAAATTAATATTGTCTTTGTGTTCGCGATAAGGAGCTTCTGCCTGAATATAAACCTTATATATACGGTTGAACATATTAAAGTCGTTCACATAAACCGAACCGGTATAAGCCTTCATGGTAGAAAACACATCAGCCAAAGGTACACCCAGCATCTTCACTTTGTCTCGATCCACATCAAAATAGAGTTGTGGGATTTCCGACTGCAAAGAAGATGACAAGCCCGCCAACTCTTTGCGTTTGGATGCGTAGTACATTAATGTATCTGTCGCGTCTACCAAATTATCAAAAGTGGCTTCTCCACGAGCTTCCAGCTGCATCTCAAAACCTCCCGAACTACCGAGCCCCGGAATAACCGGAGGAGTGGACAGATAGACTTTACATTCCGGATATTCCTCAAGATGTTTCTCTACCGTATGCATGATCTTTTCAATAGTGGTACTCTTCCGTTCCTCCCAAGGTTTCAGGATCACCGTCAGTTCTGCACGTCCCTGGTTACTTCCGACACGCGGACTACTTCCCGTTACATTCTGTATATACTCAATGTACGGGTTCTTTTCCAGATAAGCAATGGCACGCTCTGTCACGATACAGGTACGTTCCAGAGTAGCCCCTTCCGGCAGTTCCAATTCAATCTTGAAATATCCCTGATCTTCCACAGGTAAGAAACTGGTCGGAATAATGCGATGAATCAACATGATAGCAATCAACACCATACCAAAAGCACTCAAAACTCGACGAGGATGCTTAATTGTACGAGTTACGGCAGCTACATACTTATTACTACCGATACCCAGCCATTCATTAATCTTCCGGAAAACGATATTCTTTTTCTTCCCGCTATCCGGTTTCAGAATCAGCGAACACATCACCGGACTCAATGTCAGAGCCACGACCGTAGAAATAAGCACGGATACTACAATTGTCACCGTAAACTGGCGATACAACTGTCCTGTAATCCCACTTAAAAAGCTAACCGGGACGAACACAGCCGCCAATACCAGCGAAGTGGCAATCAAAGCACTGGCAAGTCCGTTCATCGCTTTTTTCGTAGCTTCATAAGGACTTAGGTGCTCCGTTTCCATGATATGTTCCACACCTTCCACCACCACAATCGCATCATCCACCACAATACCGATCGCAAGGATCAATCCGAGCAATGTCAGGATATTCAATGAGAAACCGAAAATCAACATGAATCCGAAAGTACCGATCAATGAAATAGGCACCGCCACTACCGGAATCAACGTTGCACGCCAGCTCTGCAAGGATAAATAAACTACCAGAACCACCAATACCAACGCTTCAAACAACGTCTTATATACTTCATGGATAGATTCGGAAATATAAGTCGTCATATCGAACGGAATCTCATAGCTCAATCCCTCCGGAAAGTTCTTACTAATCTCATCCATTGCCTCTTTTACTCTCTCGGCCACTTCCATCGCATTAGCACCCGGTAACATATAAATACCAAGCACGGCAGCATTTTCACCGTTGATACCACTCTCTGTATTATACGAAGAAGCTTCCAGCGATACACGTGCCACATCTTTCAATCGAATGATAGAACCATTCGCATTGGCACGTACTACGATATCTTCAAATTGTCCTACAGTGGAAAGACGTCCCTGTGTCGTGATAGGAATCGTGATATCCAATCCTTGTACAGGCTGTTGTCCCAGCACACCCGCTGCTGATTCACGATTCTGATCTTTCAATGCATTCTGCAAATCCTGTACGGTCAGTCCGAAGTTTGCCAGCTTATCCGGCTGCGCCCATATCTGCATGGCATAATAACGGCTACCGATATTGGATACACGTCCCACTCCGGGAATACGGCGAATCACATCGAGCACATTGATGGTAGCAAAGTTACTCAAGTAAATCTCATCGAACTTTGGGTCGGTAGAAGTCAAACAAAGCGTCATCAACTGACTGGGAGCCTGTTTTTCTACCGAAATACCATTCTGAATGACTTCCGCCGGCAGACGGGATTCCGCCAGTTTCACACGGTTCTGAATCTCAACGGCTGCCAAATCCGGATCGGCAGATACGTCAAAAGTGACCGTTGCCGAAAAACCTCCGGAGTTAGAACTGTTTGATTCCATATAAAGCATACCCGGCGTACCATTGATTTCCTGCTCAATCGGAGTGGCTACCGCCTGCGACACGGTAAGTGCGCTGGCACCCGGATAGGATGCGCTGATCTTCACCACCGGAGGGGTAATCTGCGGATATTGATCCACCGGAAGCATCGTCAGGCCAATAATGCCGACAATCACAATCACGATGGAGATTACAGCCGAGAAGACCGGCCTATCTATAAAAAAAGTAACTTTCATCGTTTATTCTCCTTTCGCGTTATCCTTCGTTCCGGTAGTGTTTTCTTCTACTCCGGTCACTTCATTTTTTGTCGTAGTTATACTGTCCCCAGCTTCGGCTTCCGGATCACTGACCCGTACTTTCATGCCCGGAGTCAACTTATGGAACCCTTCTACAACCACCATTTCTCCTTCTGCCAGTCCTCTTTCTACCACCACATTATTCCCGACTTCCGGTCCTAATTCGATAAAACGTTTCTCTACCGCATTATCCCTGCGCATGGTATAAATATATGCTCCACCCTTTTCGATGGTAACGGCTTTCATTGGAACAACGAGTGCTCCTTCACGAACATCCAGCAACAATTTCACCTTTGTAAACTGTCCCGGCAACAATACTTGTTTCGGATTAGGCATTTCTGCACGTACAGAGAAAGTACCGGTTTGAGGATCCACCTGGGGTTCGGCAAAATCCACGTATCCTTTGAATGGATAGACTGTGTTATCTGCCAATGTTATGGTAATATTGGGCTGCCAGGAACGGGTAGAATCCTGCTGTCCCAAATTAATATTTCTTTCTTTACTCTTCAGATAATCGAGTGCCGTCATACTAAAATCAACCAACACCGTATCACTCTTCACAATAGTAGCAAGCAATGATTTTCCCCCGGGTCCCACTAACGTACCCAAATCCACATTTCTTTCACTAATGTGTCCCGACAAAGGCGAACGGACAATGGTGTAGCCCAGCTCCAATTCAGCCTGTGCCAAATCCGCCTCACTCATGGCTACCGTTGCCTCAGCACTTTCATAAGCAGCTTCCGCATTATCCAAATCCAACTGGCTTGCAGCATTCTGCTCAAACAACGGACGGATACGTTTTAAATCACGCTCCGCCTTCAAAGCCTGCGCTTCGTCTTTTTTCAACTGCGCTCTGGCCTTATCAGCTTTGGCACGATACTGGTCCTGATTAATGACAAACAAAACCTGATTCTTATTGACATATGTACCTTCGGCAAAAAGCATATTTTCCAGATAACCTTCCACACGGGCACGTACTTCGACGAACTGTTGGGCACGAATACGCCCCACATATTCTCCGTATATCTCTACGTCGTCTTTTACTACCGGTTCAACAATGACTGTCGGCATTTCCGGCGCAGCCTTCTGAGGTCGGGTCAGTATCCAGTACACACCCAACACAACTACCATACATATAATAGCAGCAATGGTTCTCTTTCTCCTCAGTTTCAACTCATGTTTCGAAAAGAATAATCTCATATCGAATCTTATTATTTAATTTAACTTATGTTTGTTCTATACTCTATTATGCAATTCATATACCAAAAATGCGCTACACACATTATTCGCTTACAATCAAAGCATTACATTTTTTCCTCTTTTTGTGGAAAGTGTGGAAATCCACCGTATTGTGTAGAAATTATCCACATTTCCGACTTTTGGAACATTTTTTTTAGTTCCCATTTCAACAACTAAACAAATTATGCTCTACATTTGTATTATATTAAACATCAACACTAGACCACATCCTAATGAAAAAACAAATCTTTTCAACATTAGTTTTATCAATTGGCATCTTATTGCCTTTTTCTTTGCATTCTCAAGAGCAAAGGAAAAAGGTAGGTGTCGTTCTAAGCGGCGGCGGTGCCAAAGGAATGGCACACATCAAAGCACTGAAAGTAATTGAGGAAGCCGGAATTCCTATTGACTATATAGCCGGCACCAGTATGGGAGCTATCGTAGGTGGTCTGTATGCCATCGGTTATACTACGGAACAATTGGACAGCATGGTACGAAAACAAGATTGGACATTCCTGTTGAGCGACCGTATCAAACGAAGTGCCATGTCATTGACTGATCGTGAGCGGTCTGAAAAATATACAGTCTCTATCCCTTTCACCAAAACTCCCAAGGATGCTGCTGCCGGAGGACTCATGAAAGGGCAAAATCTGGCTAACCTATTTTCAGATCTCACTGTGGGGTATCATGACTCCATCAACTTTAATAAACTTCCCATTCCTTTTGCTTGTGTAGCGGCCAATGTTGTCAATGGAGAGCAAATTGTATTCCATGACGGAATACTCTCAACCGCTATGCGTGCCAGCATGGCTATTCCGGGTGTATTTACTCCGGTACGGCAAGACAGCATGGTATTAGTGGACGGCGGCATTGTAAACAACTATCCGGCAGATGTTGTGAAAGCCATGGGAGCCGATATTATTATCGGAGTAGACGTGCAGAATGCTTTGAAGAAGGCTGACAAGCTCAACAGCGTCCCCGATATTCTGGGACAGATTGTAGACATCACCTGCCAGTCTAACCATGAAAAAAATGTAGACCTCACAGACACTTATATCCGTGTCAATGTGGAGGGATATTCATCCGCCAGTTTTACCCCGGCTGCCATCGACACTCTGATGCGAAGAGGCGAAGAAGCGGCTAAAGAACAATGGAATTCGTTGCTTGCCTTGAAAAAGAAGATAGGAATAGCCGAAGATTATACTCCGAAGCAACATGGCCCTTATTCTTCTCTTTCCAATGCACGCACGGTTTATGTGACGGACATCTCATTTTCCGGTGTAGAGGTGGATGATAAAAAATGGCTGATGAAGAAATGTAATCTGAAAGAAAACAGCGATATTTCCACTCAACAAATAGAACAGGCCCTGTATCAGTTACGCGGTACTCAGTCCTACTCCAGTGCCAGTTATACGTTGAAAGAGACACCTGAAGGTTATCACCTCAACTTCCTGTTACAGGAAAAATATGAAAGAAGAATCAATCTGGGTATACGTTTCGATTCGGAAGAGATCGCATCTTTGTTGGTCAATGCAACAGCAGACCTCAAAACTCGTATTCCTTCCCGGCTGGCTCTTACCGGTCGGTTGGGTAAACGATATGCTGCCCGCATAGACTATACGCTGGAACCAATGCAACAGCGTAATTTCAACTTCTCGTATATGTTCCAATACAATGATATCAATATTTACGAGGAAGGCGACCGTGCCTATAATACAACTTACAAATATCATCTGGCCGAATTCGGCTTCTCTGATGTATGGTACAAGAATTTCCGTTTCGGACTCGGTCTTCGTTTTGAATATTACAAATACAAGGATTTCCTGTTCAAGAAACCTGAAATTTCCGACCTGAAAGTAGAATCCGAACACTTTCTAAGTTATTTTGCCCAAGTGCAATATAATACCTATGATAAAGGACGTTTCCCTTCTAAAGGAAGTGACTTCAGAGCCGCATATTCACTCTATACGGATAATATGGCACAATACAACGAACACGCTCCATTTTCAGCACTGAATGCTTCGTGGGCAAGCGTCATTCCTGTAACCCGCCGTTTCTCTATCATTCCTTCCATTTATGGACGTATCCTGATCGGAAGAGATTTTCCCTACCCGCTGCAAAATGCCATTGGCGGTGACGTACCTGGTTTCTATATTCCACAACAATTACCATTTGCCGGGGTTACCAATCTGGAATTGATGGATAACACCATTATGATTGCATCTATTAAGTTCAGACAACGCATGGGAGCCATTCATTATCTTACACTGACGGGTAACTACGGACTAACGGATAGTAATTTCTTCGATATATTGAAAGGCAAGCAATTATTCGGTATCAGTGCAGGCTATGGAATGGACAGTATCTTCGGGCCATTGGAAATATCATTGGGATATTCCAATCAGACGGACAAAGGAAGTTGTTTTGTGAATTTAGGGTATTACTTCTAATGTAATACAGTATTTTCGAAAAGCAAAAGAGGAGACCGCTTCACAGTGACCTCCTCCTTCTATACTCTATATGAACATGCCCCAAAGGGTTTATTGGAAAAGGAGCATATTCAAAAGGGTTTTATCTTAGATACTACCACCCTTACCACCGCTATGTGTCGGATTATAAGTAACCGTTTTATATTGATGGTCCGTACCGGTATAACGAGTTGCTGTAATCGAAACAGACTTTGCAGTACCCTTAAACTTTACATTAGCCGTCAACGTGGTAGTACGGACTTTTGCATAGCAAGTATAACTCATGGTAGTATATCCGTTTACATTTACAGTGTTATAAACACGTTCAGTTTCCGTAATGCCAGATACCGATCCCATTAATGAGAACATACGAGTTTTCATGAAAGCAACCATTGCATTCACCGTTTTTGTATCGCTCTCACTAGTAGTAGCTCCTAATTGCGATTTAACTTCAGCAACAAGACCAGCATCATTCTTATCATAGTCCCAACCAGACTTTTCCTTATATTTCAGTTCAATACCAGTCACTGCTTTAGCATTCTCGCTATTATCACGACTAGCTTGTCCTAGAATATTAGTTGTCACAGTTTCATTACTAATCTTGCTGTATACTTTATTTTCTATTGCATAAGCAGAGAAGTGATCGACTTGGGCTGTATATGCAGTGACAGCTCCATTTTCTGTAGTAGAAGATATATTTTTAATTACATTTCCATCATTATCTTTTGCATCTCCCCATTCTCCTGTATCTGGATTCTGATAAGTAAGTATCATATCAGCATCAGCAAATGTTATTCCAGGGATAGGATTAGGAATAGAAATCGTAACATCATTTTTAAATTTCAAACCAGACGGTTCAAATTTAGCAGCAGCTAAAGGAATGCTTTTTTCTATATTTTGATTCACTTCTTCAGCCTTCACTTCAGTAGTCACTTCTGCAGGAGCAGGAACAAAGGTTGTTACACTAATGCCAACATTCCCATCACTAATAAGGCTTGCACTAGCTTCTGTATCAATTGCACCTGCCGGTATTGCCAATTCGACTTTCACGAGTGGTTTATCCTCTACCACTGCTTCCGGAGCAACTTCTCCCGGATCTTCAATGGTAGTATTAGATTCACTATTATCCTCTACTTTAATTTCTTCTTCTGCAGTTACTGACACAGTTTCCTTCCGACTCTCCTTTGTCAGAGCCAGAGCTACCGTTACCACACTACGATTCTCTGCATTCTCTGCAATGACAACTGACGTTTTCTGTGAAAGATATCCATTAGAAGACGCTTCAATACTATAAGTACCTGTAGCACTTTCTGTAACAGAGAACTTACCATTCGAGTCGGTTGTGTAATTTTTACTACCCACTTTTACCTTTACCCCATTCATTGCTTTTCCTCCGGAAGTCACCGTACCCATAATGTAATACTCCACTACCGGTTTTGGAGTTTCAATTACTTCCCCTTCTGCCGGTTTCGGATCGTCATCATCATCGTGACAGGCTACTGTCGCAAAAGTTAACATACCCAAGGCTATCGCCATGGCACCCACATAAAACCATTTTACACTTTTCATAATGTTCAAATTTGTTAAAAATACTAGTTTAAATATCAATCATGTTTCACTTCTCACTCGTTCTAATCAAATAATATCGAATATAATCCGGCTGCCAGAAGTGTGAATTCTCTGCCGACTTAGGTTCAACACTATAACTTTCGCCCAATGAACGATGGGCGTATTCATTCCCGCTACGCATATCATACTGAAAAGCAAAATATTCGGGAAGCATCACCCGTAACGCATGTCGCTTGCGTTTCTTTCCCGGTAACGGGATAGAAAAATTAAACCCTGCATTCGTTGCTCCATCTGTGTACATACCATATATTCCTACAATATATTCACCGAAATAGCGGGAAAGAGTTCCGCGTACTCCATAATCTCCATAAATAAAGCGGGCCCCTTCTACTTTCACCAAGGTATTCACTTCCGGCACATAATATCCTACACTAATCTGTCCATTGACTCTTTTCCATTTACTCATTTTCCATTTGCTACCGTAGAAATGAGCAGAGCCGGTTATTCCTCCTCCACCTTCTACCGTCCACCGACCATTTGATGAAAAATAACCGATACCTGCAGCAAGCCCTTGACGGTCATTCGAGAAACTACCGCCTGTGAGGTATCCTTTCCAATGATTAGCCAAGCGAAAATCCTGACGCAAAGCCATGAATCCCAAGCGAACGCAGTTCCACTTGCCATCTTCATTACTTACAATAGGCAAAGAAACCTGCATCCGTAGCGAGGCGCCTTTCCATAATTGCATTTCCAGGGCAGGTTGCAACTCGAGTGCCGCCTTATACAACTTATAAGTTACATTATTGACTAACATCACGTTGGGATATATCACAAAATCTACCTTACTGAAAGAACTTTCTTTTCGTTTTACACCTTTCAGCTGACGCACAGCAGTTTCGGTAGAAGTAGTCATCCCCATCTTACGATACACTTCATCCAACGTACATTCGCCGGACTGATATTTTTGAATCAATTCTGCAGGGATGGTTATGCATAATTGTGGTAAGGCATTATCTAATATAAGTAGCTGCAAAGTCGGTATTTCCGGTATAGCGACCAAATGGCGTATGGCAATACCGATTCCATTATAAATACCTCTATAAGCAGAAGTCTCAAAAGCCGCAGTTATCGTGTCACTTTTCTCCACAACTGAAATATTCTCCATATCCAACTCTTTCAGTGTCTCACTCACACGAACTGGCTGTGCCTGTAACAAAGAAATACCACAGAGAAAAACAGCAGTCACACTAACAATCCTTTTCATCTTCTTTTAATGTATTAATGTACATTCATACCGCAGACCAGCGGAAACACACGTAAATTCACGAGTAAACACATTGACGGACAAATGCTTCCAAAAGCGCATGGCAGCCCCCATATTCCATCCATGCGTATCATATTCCACCATCAATTTCAATTCTTTGCAAAAAGAAGGCGTGTAACGGACACCTCCGAAAGGTCCTTTATTAAATACCCGGCAATCGCCTTGATGAATATACCATCCGGCTGTGACAGCCAATTGATCTCCTGAACGAAATCCGATAGTCTTTGTCAACACACCATAATAAGCTCCCCAATATGGAGTCTTCTTCTCAGTCAAAAGATCATCTCCACCAATCACAACAGCCGGAAAATAGCGGCTTTCTTTTATTGGACGAATGCGAATCGTATTAGAACGGTCCTGATTATGATAACCCGTTCTGCCTGTGCCGGTTGTCATTTTGAGTAATGTCATCCGATAAGTGAATTCGATAAAAGAGAAAAGAGTCATATCTACAAAATAGTTCATGGTAGGAAAACTGAAAACCGATGGAGTAACTTGCTCGGGTAAGAAATTGACTCCTCCCATAAATGTACCGGTCTCCTGCATTTCAGCGGTAGGTATCATCAACTGCCCCGTTGTTCCCATGGAATATTGCGCGTGAACCAGACCGCTCATCGGAATGAGTATCAGAAATAGAATACTACCTTTTAACGAAATAAATGGCTTATTCCTAAAAGCCGCTTTAGTTTGTTTCATCTTTATTTGTATGTTATACTTTTAAATAGAGATATTCTCAAAACTTTTTTGATTAATCCACTATTTTTACCTTATATAATTCTGTTACTTCTTAGGTAACGGAAAACACACAATCAAGACCAATCGGAATGAGAACAGAGAAAAACATCGACAATTACAGTGGTAGAAGAGTTTTTGCCTTTAGCGAAGGGGAAAATTCTTTTTAAAACAGGACATATAAATCATAGGGCATGAAGATATGATTATTTCATGTTCGGATTTTTTTTTGCCGTATGCATCAGATAAAACGAAAAAAAATGGGAGAATATTTGTTTGCTATTTATATTTTTGTCTATCTTTGCGTCATATTTGATTCCGTTACCTAAGAAGTAACGGATACATTTAAATACTGATTATTAAAGCTTTGTCTATCTATCACCTACTTACATTGTAATTTTTAACGTAAGATAAATTCTTTCTATTCACCTCTGTGCGTTCTCTTAATCCAAAGCCTTTCAGATATATTTGTGTGGTTTTAATAGATTTGTGTCCCAACGATTCACTTATCATTTCAATAGGAACTCCGCGGTATTTGGCAGTAGTGGCCCAAGAATGTCGGAAAGTATATGAAGTGACAGGCGAATTTAAGCGCAACGCTCTCGCCAAATCCTTCAAACAATTATTAAATCTACGAAGAGCAGACTGATATTCCTTATATGCTTTTTCATCTTTTCGCTTCTTATCACTATGTAAAATATCGAATAAATAGTCGGGACAATCAGGAAGAGCAGGTTTATTGCTTCGAAGCTGATTCATCATCTCCTTTGCACTTTCGAGAATTTCCAGGCTCATTGGTGTTTTAGTCTTGATACGATTATATTGAAGCACATTCCGGTCTAAAGCCGACTTCTCTAAATGCGCCAAATCTGCGAATGACATTCCACAAAACTGAAACATTAAAGCGGCAATCGTCTGCGTACGACGCAAACGTTCGGATTTCGGGTCCTCATATAGAAGTTTGTGTAACTCGGTCACAGACAATGCTTTCTTTTGCCGGATATCCACGCCTGTATAAACATCATGAAACAACCGGGGAACATAAGGGGCACTTCCCGCTTCTACTCCCCGAT
>ERZ1673745.1483-NODE-1483-length-16055-cov-5.844313_pt1 | contig 16055 bp, 19 predicted proteins | sample MGYA00580206_ERZ1673745 | MGnify/ENA primary metagenome ERZ1673745 (study PRJEB41218, sample SAMN15661753) | gut metagenome | host: Homo sapiens | place: Canada: London | collected 2015-08-20/2019-03-30 | study: EMG produced TPA metagenomics assembly of... | reverse complement strand
AAACTTGCAGCGGGATGCCGGGGTAAAAGCCGACATCCCGCTTTTGTTTGGAAAGGAAGTTTGTAACCATGACAAGAGGCCCCGTTTACAAGCAGCCCGGTGTGCGAATGTGTTGAAAATAGAGGGAATACACATTCAATCAACAACACACCTGACAATTATAAAGGAGAATATATCATGAAAAAACTCATTTCTGCAACGCTTGCCGCTACTCTGGCCCTGAGCCTCGCCGCCTGCGGCTCCTCTGCCTCCACCTCCGAGGCCGCCCCCGCTGAAAGCACTGCTTCCAGCGCCGCGGAATCTGCCGCCGAGTCCACCGCTGAGACCAGCGAACTGGTCGGCACGACCCTGAAGGTCGCCGCCTCCCCCACGCCCCATGCCGAGATCCTGAATGTGGCCAAGGAGGTTCTGGCCGAGCAGGGCATCGACCTGCAGGTCGTTGAGTTCAGCGACTATGTGCAGCCCAACCTTGTCACCGAGAGCGGCGAGGTCGATGCCAACTACTTCCAGCACACCCCCTACCTTGACAGCTTCAACGAGGAGAACGGCACCCACCTCGTCAGCGTCGGCGCCGTCCACTATGAGCCGTTCGGCATCTATCCGGGCAAGAGCAATGACCTTGCCGCTATCGCGGACGGTGCGACCATCGCCGTGCCCAACGACACCACCAACGAGGCCCGCGCCCTGCAGCTGCTGGCCGCTCAGGGTTTGATCACCGTGCGTGACGGTGCCGGTCTGACCGCGACCATCAACGACATCACCGAGAACCCCCATAACCTGAAGATCGAGGAGATCGAGGCTGCACAGCTGCCCCGCACCGTGCAGGACGTTGATTTCGCCGTTATCAACGGCAACTACGCGATGGAGGCTGGCTTCTCCGTTGGTAAGGACGCCCTTGCCACCGAGGATGCATCCTCTGAGGCTGCCCAGACCTACGCCAATGTGCTGGTCGTGAAGGAGGGCAACGAGAACGACCCCGCCATTCAGGCCCTGTACGCCGCCCTGACCAGCGACAAGGTAAAGGAGTACATCAACAGCACCTATGACGGCGCGGTCGTGCCCATCTTCTAAGAAAATGCCTCGTACAGCCGTGAACGGGCACGGGCGGATATAGAATCCGCCCCTACGGTACGGCAAGCAGCGAAATTGTAGGGGCGCATTCCATATGCGCCCGCTGGCAGCCGCAAAGAAAACCCTTGCAACCTGCCGGAATATAGAGTACAATCTATAGCGAATGAGTTTTTGCGCTCATTCGCTATCTTTGTAAGTGAGGGAGAAAACCCATGATCGAATTGCAACACCTGACCAAGCGCTTTGCCACGCAGGGCGGCACGGTCATTGCGCTGAACGACATCAACCTGACGATTCGGGACGGGGATGTCTACGGCATTATCGGCATGTCGGGCGCCGGCAAATCCACGCTGGTACGCTGCATCAACATGCTGGAGCGCCCCGATGAGGGCAAGGTCATCGTCAACGGAAAGCAGATGCAGGAGCTGAACGCAGCCGACCTGCGCGCGGCCCGCCGCGAGATCACAATGATCTTTCAGCAGTTCAATCTGCTGATGCAGCGCACCTGCCTGCGCAATATCATGTTCCCGATGGAACTGGCCAAGGTCCCCCGGGATAAGGCCGAGGCACGCGCCCGTGAGCTGCTGGAGCTGGTCGGCCTGCCCGATAAGGCGGACGCCTACCCGGCCCAGCTTTCCGGCGGTCAAAAGCAGCGCATCGCCATCGCCCGCGCGCTGGCGACCGACCCGAAGGTGCTGCTCTGCGATGAGGCAACCAGCGCGCTGGACCCCAACACGACCCATGCTATCCTGCAGCTGATCCAGAAGATCAATCGCGAGTTGGGCATCACGGTCGTTATCATCACCCACCAGATGAGCGTGGTCGAGGAGGTCTGCAACCGCGTGGCCATTCTGGACAACGGCACGGTCGTGGAGGAGGGCGAGGTGCAGGCCATCTTCAGCCACCCCACCTCCAAGGCGGCACGGCGGCTCGTCTACCCTGCCGGTGCGCCTCAGGCGGAGCCGTTGCCCGGCCACAAGCTGGTGCGCGTGGCGTTCGGCGGCACCCAGACCACCGATAAGCCGCTGGTCGCAAGCCTTGCCATTGAGTGCGGCGCGTTGGTGTCCATCATGGCGGCGGATACCCGCATCGTGAACGGCCAAACGCTGGGCACCATGCTGCTGGCCCTGCCTGACGATGATAAGGCGGCCGCAGCGCTCGACTACATCAAGAACTATCCCGGCATTACCTATGAGGAGGTGAACGGCTGATGGCAGAGTTTTTTGCAGGCAAGGACTGGCAGACATTCATGCAGATCCTGCCCACCATTCCGTTTGAAACCTGGGAGACCATCTGGTCCACCGTAGTTGCGACCCTGCTGGCGCTGGTCATCGGCCTGCCGCTGGGTGTATGCCTTGTCACCGGTGAGCAGGGCGGCGTGCGTCCCCTGCCCCGCTGGCTGATGGCGCTGCTCAACGGCCTTGTGAACCTGTTGCGCAGTGTGCCCTTCCTGATTTTGATGATCATTGTTATTCCGCTGTCCCGCGCCATTGTGGGCACCTCCATCGGCACGGTGGCGTCCATTGTGCCGCTGGTCATCGCATCCTTCCCCTTTGTGTCCCGTCTGGTCGAGACGAGCATGCGTGAGGTGGACGGCGGCGTGATCGAGGCCGCCCAGAGCATGGGCGCAACGCCGCTGCAGATCATCACGAAGGTCATGGTCCCCGAGAGCATGCCGAGCCTTGTGGCGAATGTGACGATCGCAGCTACTACCATCATGGGCTACGGCGCTATGGCCGGTATCATCGGCGGCGGCGGTCTGGGCAAGATCGCCATCAACTACGGCTATTACCGCTTTAATGTTGTGCTGGAGTTCTTTGCAACGGCCCTGCTGGTCGTGCTGGTGCAGATCCTGCAGACCATCGGCACAAAGCTGGCTATCAAGTGCGATAAGCGCGTGCAGAAGTGACCACATAATACGGCGCTGCTTTGACTGGCAGCAAAAAATCCCGCATCGCAAGGATGCGGGATTTTTTTGCTGCGAGGGCATTGAAAAAGATCGCTTACAGGGCTTTTACATCGGCGATAAGCTGTTCCACTGCCTCGTCCTTCGTCGCCCAGCTGGTGCAGATGCGCACGGCGGTGTGGTGCTTGTCGGGCTTGCCCATGTGGGTCATGGCATAGCCTTCAGCCAGCTTTTCATACCATGCATCGGGCAGGACAAAGAACTGCTGGTTCGTCTGGGAATCGTGCAGCAGACTACAGCCCTTTTCCTCGAAGGCGGCGCGGATGCGCAGCGCCTGCTCGTCAGCCTTTTTGGCCATCGTGAAATACAGGCTGCAGCCGCTGCCGTCCTCGCCGTCTAGCAGGGCAAGAAACTGCTCACCCAGCAGGCGGCCCTTGGCCAGCATGCCGCCGCGCTGCTTGATGCAGTAGCGGAAATCACCCTTCAGCTCATCGTTGGTGATGACAACTGCCTCGCCAAAGAGTGCGCCGCACTTGGTGCCACCCAGATAGAACACATCACAGAGCGCCGCATAGTCCTGCAGCGTCAGGTCGTTGGCGGGGCTGGTCAGGCCGTAGGCCATGCGGGCGCCGTCCACAAACAGGTAAAGGCCCAGCTCATAGCAGGCGGCGGAAATGGCGGTCAGTTCCTCCTTTGTATAAAGGGTGCCGACCTCGGTCGGGTTGGAGAGGTAGACCATGCCGGGCTGGACCTCATGCTCATGGCTGGCGTTTGCGCGGTGCTCCTCGACCGCTTTGCGGATCTGGCGCGCAGTGATCTTGCCTGCCTTGGACGGCAGTGCCAGACATTTGTGGCCGGTGGCCTCGATGGAGCCGGTCTCATGGACATGGATATGGCCTGTGTCAGCGCACAGCACACCCTGCCACGGCCGCAGTGCCGCGGCAATAACCGTCAGATTGGCCTGCGTTGCGCCCACAAAGAAATGCACATCTGCGTCCGGTGCATCGCAGAGCAGCCGGATCTGCGCGGCGGCCTTGGCGCAGTAGGCATCCTCCCCATAGCCGGGGGTCTGGTCAAAATTGGTCCTTTGCATAAGATCCAGCACGGCGGGGGCTGCACCCTCGCCATAGTCACATTCAAAACGAAGCATATTTAACTCCTTACGCATTAGTATGTACGCCACACTACGGGTGTTGCCATAATTATAACACCGTGATTCACCTCTTGCAAGCCTCGCCGTGATACGCTATAATAATACTACTTTGTGAGAAAAGAGGAATCGTATGGAATCCCAAAAACAACGAGAGGGCTTCGGCTCGCGCCTTGGCTTCATCCTTGTCAGCGCCGGCTGCGCGATCGGCATCGGCAATGTCTGGCGGTTTCCCACCGTCACGGGCCAGTGCGGCGGCGATATCTTTGTGCTGTTCTACCTGCTTTTTCTGGTGCTTATGGGGCTGCCGGTGCTGACGATGGAGCTGGCAGTCGGCCGGGCGGGCCGCGGCGCAGCACGCGCCGCGTACAAGACGCTGGAGCCGGAGGGCAGTAAGTGGCATATCCACGGCTGGTTCTGCATGGCGGGCTGCACGCTGCTGATGATGTATTACACGACCGTCTCAGGCTGGATGCTTGATTACTTTGTCCGGTTTTTGACAGGCAGCTTTGACGGACTGAACGCCGAGCAGGCGAGCAGCGTCTTTGGCGAGATGCTGGCCAACCCTGCCGAGATGGTGTTCTGGATGGCTGTCATCACGGTGGCGGGCTTCATCGTCTGCGGCCGCGGCCTGCAGGGCGGGCTGGAAAAGGTCGGCAAATGGATGATGAGCGCCCTGCTGGTGCTGATTTTGGTGCTGGTCGTCCACAGCTTTACGCTGCCCGGCGCGGGCGAGGGACTTGCCTTCTACCTGCTGCCGGATGCAGGGCGCGCTGCCGAGCAGGGCCTTGGCAATGTCATTACGGCGGCAATGAACCAGTCCTTCTTTACGCTGAGTCTTGGCATCGGCGCGATCGAGATCTTCGGCAGCTATATGGACCGCCGCTTTACCCTACCCGGTGAGGCTGCCCGCATCTGCGTGCTGGACACCTTTGTGGCGGTCTGCGCGGGGCTGATCATCTTCCCGGCCTGCTTCTCCTTCGGTATTGCGCCCGATGCAGGCCCGAGCCTGATCTTCATCACGCTGCCCAATGTCTTTACGAATATGGCGGGCGGACGGCTGTGGGGCACGCTATTTTTCCTGTTCATGACCTTTGCAAGCTTTTCCACGGTCATTGCCGTGTTTGAAAATCTCATCGCCTGCGCCTGCGAAAACTTTGGCTGGGACCGCCGCAGGGCCTGCGTCATCGGCATGACGGCGCTCGTCCTGCTGGGGCTGCCCTGTGCGCTGGGCTACAGTGTCTGGAGCTTTATCCAGCCTTTGGGTGCCGGCTCTACCGTGCTGGATTTCGAGGATTTCCTTGTCAGCAACCTGCTGCTGCCGGGTGGCAGCCTTGTGTATCTTTTGTTCTGCGTCACCCGCTGGGGCTGGGGCTTTGACGGCTACACGGCCGAGTGCAACACCGGTGACGGCCCCAAAATGCCGCGCTGGGTCAAGCCCTACTTTAAATATGTGCTGCCCGTGCTGATCGCAGTGATTTTAGTGCAGGGGCTTTAACAGCCGTTGGCCTTGAGCCACCGCTTCATTTCTGCGGTGATCTTTTCAAACGCCCGTGCGGTGTCGGGGTTGTCGGTTTTGAAGGCCAGCAGCCGCCAAAGCCACCCCTGCTCGTCTACGATCCGCAGGCTTTCGGGATAGCACAGCTCAAATACCAGAGATGCATGGCCCACGGCGTTGTCCGCGGGCCATTTTTTCAGGCTGTGCAGTACGCAATGATGCTCATAAAAGGCGTCCAGCACAGCCGGGGTCACGGGGCTTTGGCGCAGCTGGGCTGTGGTGACATTGTAAATTTCCTCCATCGGAGTCTCGACATTGACGCGCAGGATGTCAATCTTATCAGCATCCCGCAGGATCTGGCAGAGCCGCTGCGTGCGTTCATCCAGACTGTCCGGCAGGCGGAAGGCGCTGTGCCACTCCACCGCCGCGCGCAGCAGGCTGTCGGCGTTGGTGTCATCGAGATAGTCCCGGATATGCCCCTCGTCAAACAGGACCGAGACGCTCAGCGCAGCATGGCTGACAGACTGCGCATCAATAAAGGTGTTGTACCGGCGCAGCTGTTCAAAGCGGCCAACATCGTGCAGTATGCCGCTCAGCCATGCAAGGTCGATGTCCTGCTGCGGCAGCGAAAGACTTTCAGCGATCCTGCTGCAGAGGGCTGCCACGCGGTAGGTGTGGTCGATCTTGAGCTTTACCTTCGGGTCAGCGGTGTTGTAATGCGCAGCATAGTCGGCAAAGGCCCGTTGCGCACGGGCACGGTCGATTTTCATAGTATCACTCCCCGCCCCTATTGTAGCATAACCGCACCGGTGTGCAAACTGCGAATTTGATAAAAAACCGTCAACAAAAACAGACAATTTAGTACAAATGGTTTAAAAATCCTTGACATCAGTGTTAAAAACGGCTATTCTTAAAGTAGTAAATCGTGAGGAAGGCGGTGCATACAATGAACGCCAAGGGGGACGCCAACCGCAGTGTGCGCATGACCAAGCAGCGGCTGTATCAGGCGCTGATCACGCTGCTGCAGCAAAAAAGCCTGCGTGAGATCACGGTGCGTGAATTGACGGAGCTGGCCGGTATCAGCCGCGGCACATTCTACTTTCATTACACCGATATTTATGCCCTGATGGACCAGATGGAGGCCGCCCAGCTGAAGCGGCTGAATGAGCTGATGGACACCTTGATCCCCAGCATCTCGCAGGAGGATGTCCCCACAGCGCTGGTGGCGCTCTTTACCTATTTGACCGAGAACCCCGACCTGTGCGCCGCTCTCTACGGCAAAAGCTGGGAGTCGGAGTTTACCTCCAGCGTAAAGCGGCTCATAGCCGAGCGCTGCTGGGGCAACTTTGCCCCCACCGGCGGGACCGAGGATCAGAAATATATGCTTTCCTTTGCGGTCAACGGCTGCTTTGGTACGATTGCGGCCTGGCAGGAAAATCAGTTCCAGCCGCCGTCGGCTGAGATTGCGCGCATTACCTGGCAGGCGATCCGCGCCGTGATGGAGCAGATGTAAAAGTGTCTGCCCGCCTTGCTTTTTGACGGGGCGGGGGGTATAATAGAACCATGAAAACGCCCGCAAAGGGCTTACGAAGGAGAAAATGAACGATGGGATTTTTTGATTTTCTGAAGAAATCTGCTGCACCTGCCGCACCTGCGGAGCCGACCTTCCCCATGATGCTGGCTGCTGATGCCAAGGGCGCCTTTGTGCCGATGGAGAACATCCCCGATGAGGTGTTTGCACAGGGCATTCTGGGCACCTGCTGCGGCATTGACCCCAGCGAGGGCAAGGTCTTTGCCCCTGCCGGCGGTGAGATCACCCAGGCCCCCGACAGCGGCCATGCGCTGGGCATTATGGCTGACGGCGGCGTTGAGATCCTGATCCATGTCGGTGTGGATACCGTTGAGATGAAGGGTGACGGCTTCAGCCCGAAGGTCAAGGTCGGCGATAAGGTAAAGAAGGGCGATCTGCTGCTGGAGATGGATCTGGGCAAGATCGCAGCTGCCGGTCACCCTGCCGTGGTCATCACGGTCGTGACCAACACCGATGACTTCAAGGCAGTCGAGGTCGTGGCCTCCGGCGATGTCGAGCCGGGCGCAGACCTCATCAAGGTCAGCAAGTAAGTTTCGATAGCAAAAGAGGACGCTCGTGAGGGCGTCCTCTTTTTGCGTCAGGCTTTCGCCACCTCATACTTGCTGAAGGAGTGGAAGGATGGCGCTTGACAAACGCATGGCGGCGTGTATAATGGAAGATGGACATAAAAACAGGGGCGCTGAGGGGCATCCTCGGCTGAGATCAAAACAAACCGCAGTTTTGGGTCGCCTTGAACCTGATCCGGGTAATGCCGGCGTAGGAAGTTTGACCCCCGTCATAACGCTTTTTGCGCCTGCAGGAATACCCTGCGGGCGCTTTTTCTGTTTTGTGTTACATTTTTTTGAGGAGTGGATACCATGTCCAAAACCTATTCCAAGACCCGTACCCTCGTTGAGTGCGCCCTGATGATCGCCCTCGGCACGGTGCTGGCCAACATCAAGATCTATGAGCTGCCCAACGGCGGCTCCATCACGCTGTTCAGCATGCTGCCGTTCATCATGATCTCCTTCCGCCACGGCGTGAAGTGGGGCCTTTTCACCGGCTTTGTCAACAGCCTGCTGCAGATGCTGCTGGGCTTCTACGCACCCCCGGCACCCGGCCTGCTGCCGCTGGTTGGCATGATCCTGTTGGACTATGTGCTGGCCTTTACCCTGCTGGGTCTGGCCTGTGTCATCGCAAAGCCGTTCCAGAATCGCCTCGTCGGCGTGGCCGTCGGCACGGCGGTCGTCTGCTTCATCCGCTTTATGTGCAGCTTCCTGTCCGGCGTGCTGATCTGGGGCAACCTGAGCGACGGTCTGCCCGCTTGGACGTACAGCCTGACCTACAACGGCAGCTACATGCTGCCGGAGACCATCCTGACGACTGTTGCCGCCGTGCTGATCTACAAGGCCGCCCCGCAGCTGTTTGCGGCGCAGGAGAAGTAAGAGCTAAATACTTTTCCCGGTACGCACGATATGAGCGTACCGGGATTTTTGTTTGCCGGTTTGTAGGGGGCGGCGTCCTCGACGCCCCGCGGAGGGGTCAAGACCCCTCCCTACAAGTCAATTTTTAAGGGGGTGTAGGGGCGGATTCCATATCCGCCCGTGCCCGCTCTCGGCAACGCAAAAATGCCCCGGTACGCAGAAACGCACACCGGGGCATTGGCTTTACGTAAGTATCAGTAGCTCATAATGTCCTTTACCGTGCCGGACATGGAGAAGAGCTTGGCGGACAGATGATCCAGATAGACGATGCCCAGCTTGTGGCCGGTCTCCTCGTTGTACAGGTCTGCCAGCTGGGGCATGACCTGAAACGCGGCGGCCTGAGCCTCGGGCGTGTTGTCAAAGTTGGCTGTGCCCTGTACGCGCAGCCACTCGCCGCGGTCGTTGGCGGCGCAGATCTCCAGATTTGTGTTGTCAAGCAGCTGCTTGTAGGCCGCCTTGTGCTTGCCCAGTGCAATGCAGAGGTGGCCGTTGTACCACATCGCAAAGCCGATGGGACGCACGCGGGGCAGATAGCCATCGACGGTGGCAAGGTAGAAGGTGGGATTCTCTTTCAGAAATTCCATGATTTCTTCATTTGGTTTCATGGTGTAAACCCTCCCGCAATATTACAGTGTGGCCAGCGCCGCTTTGATGCGTGCGGCGGCCTCCTTGGTGCGCTCGGCATCGCCGAACGCCGTCAGACGGAAATATCCCTTGCCGCAGGGGCCGAAGCCCTCGCCGGGGGTACCGACAACATGGGCGTTTTCCAGCAGCCAGTCAAAGAACTCCCAGCTGCCCATCCCGTTGGGGCAGCGCAGCCAGAGGTAGGGGCTGTTCTTGCCTCCGCAGTACCAGATGCCGGCCTCGTCCAGCGCGGACGCGATGACGGCGGCGTTGGTGCGGTAGTAATCCAGATTCTGCTGGATCTCCCGCATGCCATCCTCGGTAAAGACAGCCTCGGCACCGCGCTGCACAACATAGGCAACGCCGTTGAATTTGGTGGTCTGGCGGCGCAGCCACATCTTGTTCAGCTTACCGTCAGCCAGCGCCTGCGGCACGATGGTGTAGCCGCAGCGCGTGCCGGTAAAGCCCGCAATCTTGGAGAAGCTGCAGACCTCAATGGCAACCTCTTTGGCACCCTCGACCTCGAAGATGCTGCGGGCCAGACCCTTTTCGGTCACGAAGCACTCATACGCGGCGTCAAACAGGATGACGGCATCGTTGGCCTTGGCCCATGCGACCCAGGCCTTGAGCTGCTCGACCGAATAGGTCGCGCCGGTCGGGTTGTTGGGGCTGCAGATGTAGACAATATCCGCATGGGGCGCTTCGTCCGGCATCGGCAGGAAGTGGTTTTCTGCCGTGGCGGGCAGGTAGAGAATTTTGCGGCCGGCCATCACATTGTCGTCCACATAGACCGGGTAGACCGGGTCGGGCACAAGGATCGTGTTGTCCTGACTGAACAGGTCGAGCAGATTGCCCAGATCGCTTTTGGCACCGTCAGATACAAAAATTTCCGACATATCCAGCGCAACGCCGTGGTCAGCATAGTAGCTGCGGATGGCATCGCGCAGGAACTCATAGCCCTGCTCGCTGGGAATGTAGCCGTGGAAGGTATCCTTATGGCCCTGCTCCTCGACCGCGCGGTGCATTGCCTCCGTCACCGATGCGGCCAGCGGCAGCGTGACATCGCCGATGCCCAAACGGATGATGTCAGCATCGGGGTGAGCCTTCTGGTAGTCGGCTACCTTGTGGGCGATGGTGCTGAAGAGATAGCTCTCATTCAATTCTGCGTAATGCGGATTCAGCTGCATGATAGTTCCCCCTCTTATCTATACCTTCATATAATCTAACTTTACCACAATTCGGGCGAGTGTGCAATAGAATTTGCAAAGGGAATTTTTATGGGTGATTTGTAGGGGAGGGTCTTGACCCTCCCGTGAGGGATAAATCTCTTCCCTACTGTAGGGGGCGGCGTCCTCGACGCCCCGCGGAGGGGTCAAGACCCCTCCCTACAATCCTCCCCGTACAGGCTCTCGCACTTCTCATCAATTTCCCTCGCAGGCAGCGCTACTGCCATAGCGATGGCGGCGCTGCGGCATTCCTCAGGGCTAAAGCCCATGTCTGCCAACGGAAAATGCTGCAATATTTTTTCAACCAGCGCATCATAATACCGCGCGTAAAGCACGCCGCGGTCGGTGATATAGATCTTGCCGTACCGCCGCCGCACAACGGCCCCCTGCTTCATCAGGCTGGTCAAAATGCTGGTCACGCTGGGCTTGGTTACGCCCATGACCTGCGCGAGGGCCAGCGGGGAAACCTCCGTGTTTTGCTGCGCCAGATGGTGGATGGCTAGCAGATACCGCAGGTTGGAATCGGTCAGGGTCATGGCATCTCTCTCCTTTACGCCAAAAAGGGGCGCAGGCCACGAACGGACCCGCGCCCCTTTTCAGGCACTATTGTGTTTAGTTGCTGTGGCAGGCACCGCCGCAGGCTTTACAGTTCCCTGTGCAGCCGCCGTGACCGCCGCATCCGCCGCCCCCGCAGGAGCCATCGCAGCAGCCAAGGCCGCCGGTCTTGTGCTCATGGTACATAAGCCAGCCGGTACCGCCGAAGACGATGATCGAAACGATGATCGTAGGCAGGTTGAAGTTAGTTGCCAAAAATTCCATCATAGAAATCCGCTCCTTTCCGGAAGCATGATACACCCCAAATTACTTGGAAGCAACAGCCTTCTTGGAATCGAACTGAACCTCGTTGACACCCACGTACTTGTTGGGGCGGAACAGCAGGTAGATCGTGAAGGCGATAATAGCGACAGCAACGATGGTGAAGAAGTTGAAGCCGACCTCACCGGTGATCAGGCCGCCGATCTGATAGACGACCAGAGAAGCGCAGTAGGCAAACAGGCACATATAGCCGATGGCGATGGCAGTCCACTTGCCGTTGTTCATCTCGCGCTTGATGGCGCCCATAGCAGCGAAGCAGGGAGCGCACAGCAGGTTGAAGATCATGAAGCTGTAAGCGGAGAGGGCGGTGAAGCTGGCAGCAACCTCGGGCCAGATCTCGTCGCCGTTGTCAGACAGCTCGTCAGCATAGTGATACAGAACACCGAAGGTACCCACGACATTCTCCTTGGCGATCAGGCCGGAGATAGAAGCGACGGTTGCACGCCAGTTGCCGAAGCCCTGCGGGATGAAGATCCAGGAAATTGCGCTGGCAACGATAGCCAGAATGGAGTTGTCCTGATCCTCGACCATCGTGAACGCGCCGTTCTCGAAGCCGAAGCCCTGCAGGAACCACAGGATGATGGTGGCAGCCAGAATGACGGTGCCGGCACGCTTGATGAAGGACCAGCCGCGCTCCCAAGTAGCGCGCAGGACGTTGCCCCATGCGGGCACATGGTAAGCGGGCAGCTCCATAACGAACGGAGCAGGATCACCGGCGAACAACTTCGTCTTTTTCAGGATGATGCCGGAGATGATGATGGCTGCAAAGCCGATGAAGTAAGCAGAGGTGGCGACCCAGCTGCTGCCGCCGAACAGAGCACCTGCGATCAGGCCGATGATGGGCATCTTGGCACCGCAGGGAATGAAGCAGGTGGTCATGATCGTCATACGGCGGTCACGCTCGTTCTCGATGGTACGGGAAGCCATAACACCGGGAACGCCGCAGCCGGTACCAACCAGAATGGGGATGAAGCTCTTGCCGGACAGACCGAAGCGGCGGAAGATACGGTCCATGATGAAGGCGACACGGGCCATGTAGCCGACATCCTCGAGGATGGACAGCAGGAAGAACAGAACGAGCATCTGGGGAACGAAGCCCAGAACAGCGCCGACACCGGCGACGATGCCGTCCATGATCAGGCCGTACAGCCAGCCAGCAACGCCGATGGATTCCAGCAGGCCGCCCAGGGCGTTCGGGACGATCTCACCGAACAGAACATCGTTGGTCCAGTCGGTGGCAAAGGTGCCGATGCCGATGCCGCCGTCCGCAACGGAGGTGCCCATTGCGATGGCATACATCAGCCACATGATGGCTGCGAAGATCGGCAGCGCCAGAATACGGTTGGTGACGAACTGGTCGATCTTATCGGAGGCGGTCAGGTTCTCGGTGCGGGGCTTCTTCTTGACAGCCTTGTCAACAACGCCGTTGATGTAAGCGTAGCGCTGGTTGGTGATGATGCTCTCGGCATCATCGTCCATCTCCTTCTCGCAGTCAGCGATGTGGGCGTCGAGGTGGTCCAGCAGCTCCTTGCTCAGGTTCAGCTCAGCCTGCACCTTGTCGTCACGCTCGAACAGCTTGACGGCGTACCAGCGCAGGAAGCGGTCATCGACCTTGCCCTGAATGGACTCTTCGATGTGGGCGATGGCATGCTCCACGCTGCCGGTAAAGACGTGAGGCAGCTCGCCTGCCTTGCCCTTCTTGGCGGCGGCAACGGCCAGTTCGGCGGCCTTGTCGCTGCCCTCGTTCTTCAGGGCGGAGATCTCGATGGCCTCGCAGCCCAGCTCGTTGGACAGCTTCTTCAGGTCGATCTTGTCGCCGTTCTTGCGGACGAGGTCGATCATGTTGACGGCCATGACCACGGGGATGCCCAGCTCAATAAGCTGGGTGGTCAGATAGAGGTTGCGCTCAATGTTGGTGCCATCAATGATGTTGAGGATGGCATCAGGCTTCTCGTTGACGAGGTAGCCGCGGGCGACAACTTCCTCCAGCGTGTAGGGAGACAGAGAGTAGATACCGGGCAAGTCCTGAATCACGACATCATCGTGACCCTTCAGCTTGCCTTCCTTCTTCTCAACGGTAACGCCGGGCCAGTTGCCGACATACTGGTTAGAACCGGTCAGGCTGTTGAACAGGGTGGTTTTACCGCAGTTCGGGTTGCCTGCCAGAGCAATTTTAATTGCCATGTTGGTTATACCCCTTTCTTAAAATGCAATCACTCAACCTCGATCATCTCGGCGTCTGCCTTGCGGACGCTGAGCTCATAGTTGCGGACCGTCAACTCCATCGGGTCGCCCAGCGGGGCCACCTTGCGGACATAGACGCTGGTGCCCTTGGTCAGGCCCATGTCCATGATACGGCGCTTGACAGGGCCTTCGCCGTGCAGCTTGGCAACGGTAACGGTCTCGCCGACCTGTGCATCTTTCAGAGTCTTCATACTTCGTTCCTCCTCTTAAGGTACAATAAATCAAACAGCCTGTGGCTGAGATTCCCTTTTTATCAGCCGACAATGATACGCATGGCCAGCGTCTTGTCCAGCGCGATGCGGGCCTCCTTGACCTGAATGATCAGGTTGCCGCTGATCTCGCTGACGATGGTAACGGTCTCGCCCACGACAAAGCCGAGCTCGGCCAGATGCTGGCGAACCTCATCCTTGCCGGTGATCTTCTGGATGGTGACGGTATCGCCTGCTTTGGACATGGTTAAAGGCATTCCACACACTCCTCTTTTGGCAAATCTGCAACACATTAGCGCACGCTAACACATTGGCTAAAAGATTGCGGTTAGAGCACTCTAACCGCTTACGGGCATAGTTTAGCACCACTAACTGCGGATGTCAAGCCACAAAGTTAGTGTAGGGTAACATTTTGTGAGAATGGATAGTTATTGCTAACCAAAATCGTGCAATTTTGCATATTTTTTAGTGTGCGGCGTACTTTACTGCTTGACGGTCGTGCGCAGGGGCAGGTAGCCCGCATCGCGGATCGCCTGACGAATGGCTGCCTCATCGGGGGCTTCCTTGGTCAGGATGCTCACCTGCTGTGCGGCCAGATCGGCGGCGGCCCAAGTGCCGGGCATCGCGTTGAGGGCGTTTTCAACACGGCGCTGGCAGTTCTGGCAGGTCATACCGTCCACACCCAGCACCAGCCGATGGGGGTAGTGGCTGCGGTCGCGGTCGGCCACCCGCACTTTTTTGGCGGCAGCCTCATGCTCACCGCAGCAGCCCCCGCCGCAGCGCAGATGATGTACAAAGCTGTAGATGCCGTAGCCGACTGCAGCCGCTAAGAGCAGAACGATAATAATGTTTGCCATAGTGTAAAACCTCCAAGTTAGCTTTTTCTAATCCAACTCAGAATATACTAACTTCCGTCCGCTTTGTCAAGCAGGCACTTTTTGGGTACCGCGCAAAAAGAGGAGGGGCAGCGCTGCCCCTCCCGTTTATGGATGGATAGGTAATGTCGTAAAGGATCAGGCATTGGCCAGTGCCGTGCCCAAGGCTGCGCAGGCGGTCTCGGCATCGCCATCGGGGGAGCCGTTGGCCATGACCGGCTCAACGACCATGCGGGCACCGGCAGCCTCGGCATCCTCGGCCCAGGTGCGGATCCACTCGCCGTCGCCCCAGCCGTAGGAGCCGAACAGCCCAACGGGCTTGCCGCTCAGCGAGCCGCGCAGCGCCTGATACATCGGCTCAAACTCGCTCTCCTCCAGCTGCTCGGCACCCATGGCGGGGCAGCCCAGTGCAAAGCCGGTGTAATCACCGGCGGAGGCGGTGTTGAACTCGGACGCGGTGAACTTATCAACGGAAGCGCCGGCGGCAGCCGCTGCGCTGGCAACCAGATCCGCCATAGCCTCGGTGTTGCCGGTGCCGCTCCAATAAATAACTGCAATTTTGCTCATGATAAAGGACTCCTTTTCAGATAGTATGTGGTGCATCGTCAGGCGGCTACGGTAAGCCGGCTGATCGGGGTGCCGTTGTAATAGCAGCGGGCGTAGATGCGCTCGCACTTTTTGTAGCGGTCAAACTCCGCCTGCGCAGCGGCCGGGTCAGTGTAGACCTTCCAGTAGCCGCACGCCGTAAAGTTTTTGCCGCGGTTTTGGATGAACCCGATGACATCCGCCAGCGGGTAGCCCAGAAAAACGCCGATCTCATGCGGGAAATCATGCTCACAGCAGAGCCGCTCGGCCAGCTGCGCCAGCAGCTCGTCCGCTGTGCCGGGGGTGTAGCCCTCCCCTGCCAGAAATGCCAGCGTGCGGTCATCAGCCAACAGCTTTGCCACCCGCGCGGGTCGGTAGACATAGACAAGGACAGCCCCTGTGCGCGGACACTGCTTGAGCACCTGCACAGTGACCCCGCGGGGGGACAGCTCCGTATGCCATGCAGCCGCCATAGCGGCGGCATCCTGCCCGGGGGCGGGCTGGTAGCGAAAGAGACTGGCGGGCTTGAGCCCTGCCAGCGTGGGGGCGCACAGCGTGGCAAGATCACAGGCGAAGCTGCGCGGGCTGGGGGTAGCGTAGGTGCGTTCCTGCATGAGATGGCTCCTTACCGTTATGATAGTTAGTGTTTACTAACCGAGCGCTCCATAAAACCGCCCTGTACGGGGAGAGAACCGCGCAGGGCGGGGGATAAGAGCAAATTGGAAATTCGCAAGGTT
>ERZ1673745.1474-NODE-1474-length-16148-cov-30.556764_pt1 | contig 16148 bp, 18 predicted proteins | sample MGYA00580206_ERZ1673745 | MGnify/ENA primary metagenome ERZ1673745 (study PRJEB41218, sample SAMN15661753) | gut metagenome | host: Homo sapiens | place: Canada: London | collected 2015-08-20/2019-03-30 | study: EMG produced TPA metagenomics assembly of... | reverse complement strand
CGGCTATCAACGGCGCCGCAAAGACATATCTTTTCCGCAACCATGCAGGAGATCGTACAATCACAGTGGGAGACAGGCTTTACAAAGATTTCACATCCGCTATTGATGACTATGTTGATTTTCAAAATGCCCAAGATCCGAACGGTACTGCCAAGGAGCATTTGATCCGTCTGGGAAACCTCTTGCCGGAAGAGACTCCAACAGCGGATAAGCTTGGCATGTACGCGGCCAAGGCGGTTGCGGCAGATGCTACTGAGGCTAAAAAGGTGGCAGGTATTTATTTCTTGGAGAATTCCGTAAAAAAGGAGGAACTCACAACTGACAATAAGAATTTCGGTTACTATCGCCTACCGTATGCCAAGGTCTATACGACTTATACTCCAAAAGAGGTATTGCATTGGGATCAAGATCAAAAGAAGTTAATCAGTAAACCCGGGGTAAAGGGCGAGACGTTCTATCGAGGAGAAGGTGATGGGCTGATCTATGCCAGCAAGGATGCCGCAAAGAAAAGCCAGTTGAGCCCGGATCAAAAAGCTTACACTTACGCAAAAGGGAGATGCGCATATCGTGCGTTATGGAACCGTCAAACAAACGCTGATGGAAAAACGATTGTGAACGCTAATACTCGTCGTAACAACACCTATCTGTTGACAATTACGGCTTTCCAGGGCCTAGGTATGCCGTGGGATCCTTCCGATCCTAAAGATCCGTATCTGCCGAAGCCTGATGATAAGGAAGAACCGACGAATCCTGAAAATCCGGATATCGAGAAAGAAGAGACCTATATGCGTGTCGAGGCCAAGGTACTCCAGTGGAACCTCGTTTCACGTGATGTCGTTCTGGAGTAATTTTAGTATTAGATTGCTGATAAATTCAGCCTACAATTTCTTACATAGCTGTAGAGAGGGAAGAGGAATTTTTCCTCTTCTTTCTCCAATCAACAAACAGTTTGGTTTCAAACTGTTAAATAACCCCAACATAAACTATATCAAATGAGAATCAGAAGTGTACATTACATCGCATTTATCATGTTGCTGGTTTACTGTCTTATAGGATGTAATTCTACGGTATTTGATGACTTGGGTGGTTGTCCGCAAGGTGTTTATTTCCAGTTCTATAGACAGACCCCTTGCGAACAATTTCCTGGATATCCGTCAGATATCAGAGAAGTCCGGGTATTTGTCTTTGATGATGATGATCTGCTGGTGGGCGAATTTTCTGACAAGAAGGCAGTCCTTTCGGCAGATTATTCTTTGTCCGCCACATTGCGGCATACGGGGAAATTCACGTTTGTCGCATGGGGTGGCAGTGACCTGGAGGCCTATGATTTTTCAGATTTTCGGGAAGGCGTTACTACCAGACAGGAAATGCAAGTGTCACTGCGGTTGAAAAACGGACGGATTTCCTCAGCCCCCGGGCCTCTGTATGTCGGTCTCGCCTCCATATCACTGGAGAACCGGAAGGATATGGGAAGCGTGTATGAACGGGTGGCTTTCAATATGCAGGAATTGACATACCGGGTACACTTCACAATCAGTTCCATAGGTTCCCCTTTCCCCATAGACGAGGAATTCGTCATCAGGATAGAAGATGACAACGGTGTGTATGATTTCAACGGCCGGATCGCCCTTTGTGAACGTTTTGAATACGCGACCGAAGCCGTACATGACGCTGAAGGGGCATTGAAAGCGGATTTCACGCTGATGAAACTGGAAGAGGGAAGAAATGCGTTCGTATCTCTGATTGACAAGACAACCGGGGAGATTCTTTATACCGCTAATCTGGTTGATGACATCCTCATGTTCCGGGGAGATGCGGGCGAACCGCCGTATAGCCTGGAATGTGACCATGATTTTCCCATAACCCTGAAACTCAAGTACGAAAAGGAAACATGGATGCTGATACAAGCGACCGTTTTGGATTGGAATGTCGTTTCCCGCCCCATAGAATTGGAGAACTGATAATCAGACAGATTTTAAAACTAATGATTCGTGTAATATTAGAAAGGAATTGGTATTATTATAAAAATGATAGATAATGAAATACGGAATTGTGATAAAGCTGTTGATGGTGGCCTGTGTATCAATTGTACAATTGACCGGATGTTCGTCTGATACGGAAGAGTTAGAAAAATCAGTTTCGGGTATTCCCATCCGGATTGTGGCGGAAATGAATGGAGGAACCGGTATTTCTCAGATGACAAAGGCGTCTGTACGTTCATCCGGAGAGTGGAAAGAGAATTATATCGGTGCAGAGGAATATGAGAAAACTGTTAAACATGTTCTTCTCTTCGCTTTTAAGAATATGGAGAGCTCTCCGGAAAAAGTTATTTTCTATTATTCCCAAGGAACAACCAACCCGTTGGCGGGTATAACCGGCATTGAGCATTTTGAGATGAGAGAGATGGGTAGAGTGAATGCAGGCGAATCCAATATAGCCTTGGACCTGGAGTTGATGGGAGGCGATTATAATTTTGTTTTGTTGGTTAATTGTGAATCCGGATTGGAAAAAATCAGGAATGGACATACAATTCCTGATCCGAAGCAATTAATGGAAAAGACCGAAATTTTCACATCTGACGATCTGAAAGGAGAAAACCGGAAGTATCTTCCCATGACTGGGCAGTGTAACTTCCATGTTCCGGATAATGTAGTTAGTAATAATAGGATTACCCTTTCTCCCTGCATACTTCTGGAACGTATGCATGCCCGTATTGAGTTCATACTTACAACAGTTGATGACAGGGGGAATTATCTGTCTCCTTTGTTACCTCTTTCCAAAGTGACAAAACTCACCCTGAACAATGAAGCTAGCGGTTATTCTGTACTGCCTTCTTCTGGGGAATACACCGCCACTGGAAGTGGTAATCCGGATATGAGAGGAGTAGATTATGCAGGGACTCCCCTATTATTGCCGGAAAGAGCTAGTTTCCATGACGGTGCCAACGAGGGGTCCGGAGAATCCGCTTTTGTGACCAAATGCAAAGAAAGACTGCTTCCATATATGGGTAAGACACCTAGCTACATCTATGTGGCTCCGGGAGTCTACGGGAAAGGGAAAGAGGGGGCGCTGGCCTTGGTCTTATCCGTCGATTATCGGATGGGAACCCCCGATAAGCCGTATAGGATCGAACTCTATAATCCGGATCTTTCCGAGAATGATAAGGGTTATTACAACATCCGGCGTAATACGGTTTACCGTGTCTTCGCCACACTGAAAGGACCCGGAAATATGGAATATGACATAGTTGTGGACGAATGGGAGGATACGGAGGTGGCTATCCCCTGGTAACTAAGGTATGGTCAGTCATGCCATCACGAAGAAAAACAGTTTAAAGAATAGATACATATGAGAATCAAACATTACACTTTGATAGTTGCTTTTCTGGCGATATCTATGGGAATCCCTCTCGTGCAAGGGTGCAGTGATCCCTTCGATGAGTATGGAAACGGCGGGACAGAAATGCCTGTCAGGGACGGCTGGACGTCTGTCAGCATGTCTGTCGAAGGACTTGGTCTTCGAAATCCCCTGACACGGTCCCTTACACCGGAGGGGGAGAATTCCACGGCAGCGGAGAGGATTAGGGTACTTGTGTTTGACAAGGACAACAAGTTTTCATATGAGGCCAAAGTGACCTCCTATATTCCTTCCGGTGATCCGGCTGACAAGAAAGACAAGGGTACCATGACCTTGTTGGCGAAAAATACTCCTTCAGGCGATACCAGTACATTCGTGATGCTGGCCAATGTCACCCGGTCAGCTAATACAGACGCAGACGGACTGGCTGGAAAGACACGGGAGGAAGTCATGCAACTTTTCACTTTCTCCATGCCGGACAAGGGGATATGGAAAGACGGGGAGTTGCCGATGTGGGGTGCCTCGGACCCGGTCAGGGTGGATCACAGTGCCGGTGCCGTTCCCAAACTTGGAACTGTCTATCTGGTCCGTGCCGTGGCACGTGTGGACGTGGGGCTTAACTTGAGCAACATATCGGAAGGGGCTTCTACATTCGACGAGAAAGCCGGGGGGATTGAAGGGATAACGCTGACTAAAGTGTTTTTTTATAATACCAATACGATGGGACGGGTCTCTCCGTTCGAGAACGGGATTTACTGGGATGAGGCCAATAGAAAGGCGAAACAGCCTTCTATTCCTGATCCTGCTCCGGCTGTGACAGGAAAGATTGATAGAACATCTTCCATAGTGGATGAGAAAATCTTGTTACGTGAGGTATATGTTCCGGAGGCGGTCAATGTGCCGACGGCTGCCACGCAAGGAGCCAACGGAGAAACTCTTCCTGAGAATAATACGGAAAATTACTTGAAACGTCCTTATATCGTTGTCGGACTGACCGGTGCAGATAAGAGCCGTCCTGACAAGGAAACTTTCTTCCGGATAGACTACCTGAAACGTACCGGAGCCGAGGCTGATGCGACATACGAGTACCTTCCCTTGCTGCGTAACCACCGTTATCTGGTAAATATCAAGGCTGTAGGTGGTCCGGGATTCGATACGGAAGAGGATGCTAGGAAAGGACCGGCCGCTAACATCATGTATAATGTTGTGGTATGGAACGAGTCCACTATGTCTGATGTATTGTATGACGGGCAATATATGCTGGGGGTCAGTGCCGACCATTTCACTTTTTATAGGGAGGGAGGCAGCCTGACGGCGAAAGTGCAGACTTCCTGGCCGGAAGGATTTACGATAGAGGGACTGCCTGCATGGATCAGTTATTCTATAAAACCTTCGGATCCGGATAAGACCGCACCGACGGATGAGAAAACCGCGACCTTTACGGTCACAGAGCATGTGGATGCATCCCGAAGGTGGCCGGAAAAGCCGGAAGATGCCCAGAATGCGTTGAAAGCCGCTTATGTGAAGGCGGGGCGTATGAAATGGTTTCTTGGCTTTGAGCAGTCTAAGGATATCAATGTCACCTTACAGATTTTTGCGGACGAGGCCTGCAGCCGGCCGCTGGAGTTTATTGAGGTCAATCAGTATGGCGAGAGCTATGGGCAGGCAGGCAAAGTGGTAACGAAAGACGGGCGGACGCTTACGGCGGAAGAGGCAGGTGCCAGGGTTACTTTCTATGTAAAGACAGAACCGCATGATTTGGAGCCCGTTTTCCATGCCGAAGCCGCCAATCCGTTCAAGATAAAGAAAACGGGTCAACTTGCCGGGGGAATATGGAAGTACACGGTGACGGCTCCCGACATTACAGGAAATACGGAGTATTTCGATAATTTTAATACCACTTATACTTTGACTGTCACACATGTGGAAACCGGTAGAAGTGCGTCGGGAAAACTCAGCCTCCTGCAGAAGGAATATAATGCTATCCCCTTTTTTGACAAATTCCTGCATCAGTCATTGCTGGTATCCAATAACAGTATCTATCTGATGGATGGCAAACAGAAGCAATATTATGTCAAAGCCAACAGCGAATACAAAATTGAGTTGGTTTCGGCTTTGTCTGACAATAATGCTGGTAATGTGATAGAAGACTTTACGCTTTTCTATGAGAAGGATCCTTCCCTTTCGGGAAAACCTGTGTCTTTCATAGCTGTTGACGATATGGCGTCTCCGCGTCTTTACTCCGGTAAGGCGAAATTCAAGATTTATTCCCCTGATGGTCTTTTTCCGGAAAGAGAATTTGAGCTGGAGCTGGTTTCCGGAATTGTGCAGCCTGAAGCGAATACATATATGCTTAAAGCGGGAGCAAAGCAAGGGATCTTTATTCCTGTTTCCCGGGTAAATACTGCCTATGAGTATTACAAAAAGCTTCTGGATCATGACGCTGTTTTAAGTGATCAGCAGGGACTTCCCGGTAGCAAAGAGGATTTCATGTTGAATAAGTTGGATGCAGATGATGATTGGAGAGTCAATATCGTGTGGACGGATATTAAAGAGGCTGGTGGGCATAATGATATAGAAAAAGCGGGACTCAGTGAATTGTCCGAACAGGGAGGTTCCGGTCCGGGATCATATATTTATGTCAAGCCAGGGCAGACTCCGGGAAATGTGTTGATAGAAATTAAATCTGGAAAGATCAAGGGGAATCCGACACTCTGGTCCTGGCATATCTGGATTGTTGACAAGTATCCGACAGTATTGGATGTTGCGAGTCAGGGAGGTGATGGTCCGAAAACGGTTCGATTGATGTCGCATCTGTTGGGAGCGTACGAAAGGGTCCAATCACAGTATAGTGCAGATGCATATAGGGAATTTGGTATGCAATATCAATGGGGCAGGAAAGATCCGTTCCCGGCACATGATGTTCGTGTCAATAAAAACTTTTATGACGGCAGTGGCAAGCTATTTGATTTCCTTTGGGAACAGAGAGGAAATGATGTGGATTATGGAAAAACAGATGCTCAGCAAGCGAGAGGGGCTGCTCTTACGATGAAACAGAGCATCGGACATCCAAACGCTATCGTCTCTCATCAAAGTTTCTGGCTGTATGAATGTTTCCCGCATAGGTTTGTTAGTTATTTCAAAGACCGCTGGGTATTCCTGTATCCATGGAACCAGCCTTCTCGGACAGGGAATCCGGAGGATGTAGGCGGGAAAACCGTATTTGACCCTTCTCCTTACGGATTCCGGATTATGTCGCAGAAAGAGGCTGTAACTTTGAGGTCTGCATATTATTATGCAAGTCGTTCCGGCCTTAACACACCGCTGCCTGGAAGTATCTATGACGGCAGTTTTACAGATGGCAAGTCTGGGGGTAATGAAGTCATTTTCGCCGTGGCACAAGCCAGAAGCGATACTCATGCAGGGCGTTATCTGCTTAATTCCACTGGAGGTCCTGCCGGTTGGGCGCCTACTTCCAATACAAGCGCTGTTTACAGGCGTTGCATGACCTATTCCGTACGTCCGGTCATTGATCCGGATGTGCAGGAAGACTACAAAAAGTATTTGCCGGAATAAGTCATACTCCGTGTGAGCTTTTGCTTGCACGGAGTAAAAAATTTTGTTGTATTTTTCTGCAGCGTATCATATTCAGGTGTCTTTTTATAGTCATATATTCACGAAATAAATAACATGAGTTCGAAATAAGAATAAATATAATCTATAGATACATAGGAACATAGTAATAAAAGTATTAAATTTATGGTGACAAATTATATCGTTTAAACGATTACCACTATGTTCTCAGAGTCTAAAGTTACAGAGATTCATTGTCTGTCCGATGATTTTTGCAAGAAATTTGTGTTGTAACAGGAAAAATATATGATTAAGGATAAGAAAAAAAGATATTGCAACAAGCCCAACTGCATGAGTGATGCTGAGATTATGGGTATTCTTATCCTGTTTCATTTAGGGGCTGCTGTTTCAAGCATTATTACAAAGGGTATGTATGCAAACATATTAGGCACTTGTTCCTGAATCTGGTTTCCTATAACCGTTTCGTAGAGTTGGAGAAAGAAATACAGCTTCCTCTAACTATCTTCATTAAGAAGCTTCTATTGGGAACGTGTACGGGCATTAGTTTTGCTGATTCCACTCCTTTGCATGTATGTCGTAACCAAAGGATTCTGATTCATAAAACATTTGAAGGACTTGCAGAACGTGGAAAATGCTCTATGGGATGGCTCTTTGGATTTGAACTGCATTTGATAATTAATGATAGGGGGGGGGAAAATCCTCTATTTCATGTTTACTCTTGGGAATGTGAATGACCGGAAACCGTTAAAGTAGGGTAGGTTTCTGGAGAACATCAAAGGGAAACTCTGTGCAGACAAAGGATATATCGGATGGGTCTCATTTGAGAGCCTTTTCCTTGATGGCATAAAGCTTGTCACTAAAGTTAAAAACAATATTAGAAACTCACTAATGAGTATTGCTGACAAGATTCTGCTCAAGAAAAGAGCTTTGATTGAAACAGTCAATGACGAGTTGAAAAACATAGCACAGATAGAGCACTCCAGACATCGTTCTTTTAACAACTTCATTGCTAATTCTCTGTCAGCCATTGCTGCATACTGTTTCTTTGAAAAGAAACCCGCTATTGATGTCATTTTTATCAATGACTGGCAACTGGTTATTTTCTAATTTTATTTCGAACTCGCATTAAGTAAGAGTGTAATAGGAAGAAAGTTGCAGTATATACGCGGTGAATTATTCGGTGTCATAGGAGCAGAGGCTTTTGGTAAGATACCGATAATGAATAGAGAAATTAAAAGTTAATCATTCCCCGTCTCTCCGCTGGAAAGAATTGCAAAACGAAGAAAACCCCTGTAAATTAATATTTTACGGGAATTTTATTTTTGGTGCATAGCAAAAATAAGCATATCAAAGCATAGAAAACATAACGATTTTAATAGAATTAAGGATCATATCCAATCCTTTAATTCTTTATAAAGGAATAATATACCCAATAGATAAAAATCCAAGCCATATCTCCGGCAAGCAGACTGATAATTCGTTGCCTGAATTTTAAATCATACTTTTCCGCTTTCAACTGTTTCAGTTTGGGAAAGAAGTCGCTTGGCAGGTAATGCCTTTTAAACAAGTAAAACGGGGCGAACATAAACATGAAGAGCATTTCCCGCCATTTATAGCTGATATTCCTGTTCCTTTCGTTACGCTTGTCCATGCGTGCCTGTTCTGCACGTGCGGCAGCATCCAGTCTTCGCATGAAGGCTTCCTCTTTCTCCTCCATGATGTCGGCTATTATCTTGTCGTCCACGCCTCGGTTATATAGTTCCAACTTCGCCTGCTGCACCTGCTTGTCGGTATATTCGCCTGTCACGTTATTGGCAATCAGCAATAACTCATCTGTTACATATTTTTTTAATTCTTTATTCATGGCATTTAATGTTTTGGTAAGGGACACTTTGACTATTGTGATAAACGTTTTCCATTTCCTTGTATTTTCCAACGGAAGTCGGAAGGATTGAAAGCGATAGTCAACGAATCTATTTCTTTTTTAGTTTATAAATATAAGGTAATGAAAGGTTTTCTGCAAATGAAATTCTTGCTACGCCCATATCATAGTTGACTCTTATCGACAAAGGAATATCCGGGTCTTCATACCAATATTCAATGACTGGATACAATGAACCATCCTCTGTAAAATCAGTTTCTGAAGAGATGTAAGCATAATCGGATATGGAAGCATAACCTTTATACACATCTACCTGCTCCCCCTTTTTGATAGAAGATAGAGCGAAATAAATTCTTTTTTTATTGATTCTTTTGATTATTAACTCTTGATATACCGTGTTATTCTTATAGCACAAGGTATCTGTATCCAATACTTGGCCTATAACTGTCATGGACGGAAACAAGAAGAGTAAAACTGTATGAAGTAATTTTATTACCATTGTATTTATGATTTATTATGTTGTCAATGATTAAGCGAGGAACGCTGTCAAGCGTAATCACGTTTCGTTATAAACTCAATGTGTTTTGCATGATTGGCTTTCATTTGCCCACCATTCTTGTTCTTCCACTTCACGGGCCTTTTGTATCTCATCCGTTGTCAGATTTTCATTGTGGTAGGCATTATATAGATTCTCCCAGCCATTCTTACGATATTTTGGTAGCACAATCTATTCGCCAGCATCATTAAACAGGCAGAAGTTTACAGGAGTATCGGGTATGACTTCATCTGCCCAAGAGCAGATCTTTATCAGCCCATTTGCAGATCTCCAGTTGCCCCTATATTCAGCCAAGTTCAATCTCAGTTCTGCCATTTCATTCCGTCCTTTCTCTATTTGCTGTCCGTTAACCCGATACCCTTGCTTGAAAAAACCGGAAAATACACCGCTATATCGTTTATCTCCGTATTCTGCAAACGAATAATGCCCGTATATGAAACCGTCCACTTCCATACATTCACTTTTCATCATTTGAGAACAAGAAGAAATGCTATCTATATAAATATTTCCTTTAAGCAGACAGATTAAAGTCAATCGGGTACGACTGGCACCTTTTATCTCATATTCTTTATTATCCATTTTCCGAACTTCGGTAAAATGAATGTCAATTCGGCTACAGTCTTCTCCTAATATGCCAATCATGCTTAAATTGTCAAATAAGCCTGAAAGATCTTGCCGCAAAATATCCGCTTTGGGATTTTGTGAATAGGCTACTCCACAAATCCAAAAGAGGAAAAAAATATTAATATGGTATATTATCTGTTTCATATATCTATCACTTTCAACTCAAAAACAGCACTTTTTTATCTTAAAGATAAAAACATAGCCTATATAAAATTTCAAATCTTTCTTATTTACTGATTTTATTGTATTTACCGTCCAAAGACAGTTAAACAGAATCAATTATTAGACTTTACAATCGGAAAAGACATGATACTGTCTTTTGCATTAAGTAATGAATGACAGTGTCCAATAAAAACATTTTTACTTTCATCTACCTGAAAAGAATATATCTCATATCTCTTGTGTGGAGTAACATCACCACCATCAAAACTACCAATATATTTCTCTATTATTCCTTGTTTCTTATATACTCTCTTTTCATTATAGTCATCAAATAGTGATGCCGTTACATAATGACGGATTATATACTGCTTATCTTCAGCTATCTTTTCGGAATTGCTTGAACAGTCAATGAATATTACCAACAACATGAACAACCCTTTAGGAATTAACAGACTCATAATTATACTGAGCAAATAGATATTTCTATATATCCGTATGCCGTATTTGACTCCTTTAGGTACTTTATCAGGTATGCGTATAAAAAATGAGAATATCAAGGACAAGACGAACAGATACCCGATAATATATCCGATATTCCATCGTATTTGATCCATTTCCGGAACAGAGCATAGGATTGTCAGCCCCAGTATTCCACATAAAGCATGAATACCAAGAATGGTATAAAAGAACTTAGATTTCGTTATATTCCGATGCATATTGTTTATAATGGTTAGAAAGGAGTATCACCAGATGTTATCTTTCGTAGTTACCGATATTTTATTTTTTTATATATACAATCTATTTTATCTGTCTGAATTAACCCTTTCTTACATACAAGAAACTTATAGACTTTTTCTTCTTTCATAATTTCTTGTCTATCATCTTTCAGGTTTGTCCAGACAAAATGTAGCACTTGACCGGGATAACGTTCTTGTATAGTTGAAGGAATCAGTTCGGGAACAACTTTGCAAATGACTGTATTTTGTTTAATCTCCCAATTCCCTGTATAGAAAACAGTTCCAGATATATCCCAGCTAACCCATTCATCAATCAATTCAAATGTGCTGTCAGCATTTAATTTCATGGTTGCATCAGATGTAACCAGACAGTCGCTGTTTTCTAGTTCCCATCTACATTTATATGTACCGACCAGTTCTGATTTTCTGATAGTATCTTTAATTGATAGATTGGTCGTTTTATATTTCTGATGATAATACCAATTATTGCAAGACTTTGGGTATCTCCAGATATGGATATTCTGTGGAAGCGTATCATTCGCAATAAATTCCACTACTTGAAAACAGTAAGGATACCTTGTGTCAAAATGTTCTATGAGCAGTGTATCTCCACGCATACATTTAATGGAAAAATCCGAATCGCAAACGATAGGATATCGTTGTTTAGGATTATGTTTTATATATAGTTCATGTAAGAAAGTAGCTTCACTGGCATCACCATCATATACAATGTTCCCACGGAAAAGAATGGAGTCTTTCCCTGTTTGCCCCATTATCATTTGAAATGGGAATAGCACTGACAATATGATATAAAAAAGTATCTTCATTTTACATTTTTATCGGTAATGGTTAGAAAGTAGCATCGTCAGAGGCTATCTTTTGTTGTTACTAACTTATTAAATCTTTATTGTATAATTTTTAGCCAATGACGATGTATTATTATAAAATAAAGTAATACAACCAAAATGGGATAAATCATCCATGATATGAAGGAAGAAACCTTTTGGCTATTAAATATCAGAGGTTTACTCCTTATAATTTCCATACCTTTTTTCCTTTTGATATAATACGAACAGAATGTCTTGTATAATAAAACATAGGTTATGATGAAAAACACAAAAGGGGTTTTATAATTGAAATTCTCTTCTATCAGTAGATATACCAATACTATAACAGGAAGAAATAATATTCCACATATTATCTGTATCGTCCGCTCATGTGGATTTTCCAATATAAATTTATCCCTATTAAATATGAATATCTGATAATACATCGCATCTAAAATGAATTTTATCATAAAGAGTTATTCGTATTGTTAGTAATGGTTAGAAAGGGGCATCGTTAGATGCTATCTTTCGTAGTTACCGATATTTTTCCTTAATGTCTTATGAATAAAGTTATCCAAGTCTTTGGAGTTATAGAATTTCCATGATGAATATGCAATCATATTACCTTTCGGATTTTGTGATATGCTCCAATAATTCATACATTCTTTGTTCACATATTCCTTAATTCTGATAATTTCTTCCAGCGATAAACTGCTTAATTGAACAAAATATTCGCCGGAATAATCTTTGTTGATAAATGATGTACTATCAACAAACTTGTTCATGTGTGCGATACAAGCATAAAGGGCATATCCTTTTGCGTCTTCAAACCGTTCTCTATATGCAATCTTTTGCGTTGTACAACTTGCAGTTACACAAATCACACACATCATTGTTATCATTTGTAGGTGTTTCATATCTATAACTTTAGTCATTATCGGTAATGGTTAGAAAGGAGCATCGTCAGATGCTATCTTTCGTTGTTATAAACTTAATTGTTCTTGCTCACTTACATTTTCGTTTATTAGTCTGCACATATATTCTTGCAGGCAATAATTATATATTTCAGCAGTAAGTAATGATTTTATATATTCCACATTTTCATATATGTATTTCATTTTATAAGCTAATATTTCAAAGGGCATATCTTCGTTATTATATGTAGCCATTATCTGCCATAAATTTGAAATCGTTTGGCTTATGTCATTATCTTGGTACTGTTTATTGGCTTCCATATTCTGATATTTATAGATGTAATACTCTGTGTATGCTGGTATGCGGTATGTTTCATGTGCAAAGCCAGTTCCGCCCCCGGCAATACATCTCAACATATCATTTACACAATAGAATATTTTGTTTAATGTCTTACGTTCACAACGATAGTGTTTCCTATTATTGGCATTAAACTGTGCATACCATATACAATATAAGTCAAATCCAGTTTCTCCATAGAAATAACCTTGCAATGAAGTATATTGTTGGCGGTATAATGTATCGGGATAAACCGCTGCCGAATTTGCAAACAATCTTTCCGAATCTTCTTCTATATAGCGGTACTCTTTTTTACTTTGTTTACGGAATTTATCAATATTGAGTATATCATCTTGTATGTTACGTTCACACAGAGTTTTACTACAAGAGCAACCCATTACCACGAAAATGGCAAGAACAAATAGTACTATGTTTGCAATGCGATACATATTGTTTATAATGGTTTGGTTAGGAACAGCGTTAAGCTGTTGGCTCGACCTTGTTAACATTCAATTTATAAAGCTATTAGTTTAATAGGAGAAAATAGAACAGTGCGATTCCAAGTATCAATCCTCCTAATATTCCACCAACAAGATAAAACATCCACATGGGATAATGGAATTCGAGATCAATATATGGAATAGGTTTTTTCTTAATATACCTGCTCCATAACCAGATTATCATCTTTCCCCACTGTTCTATTTCTATCATATTGTAATATATTAATGTTAATGGGGATAGCGGGGAACGCTGTAAGGCGTTATCACGCTTCGTTAACATAATATTTTATTCTCATTCCAGTGTACCATATCGTATGGATAATACGGCAACCCTTTCAGGCTGCTATCATCCAGCCCCAAAACCTTGACCAATGCACCGCTCTCAAAACACCAATATCCGTCATGTATTAGACCATATTTGTGGTCGTCATGCCAAGCGCAATCGGAATGTCCACGATACCATTCCCTTTTGAGATACTTTTCCAATCGCTTTGTCGCCTGTGTCTTGTTTGTTTTAGCCAAATCCGACACTTCCAAGATTGCCCGATAAGGCATAGCGTCAAACACGCAATCCGCCATTTCCTTCCGTTCCGGGAAACAGTAATTCAGCAATACATCATAAACACGATCTTTAACTTCTTTCATGTCTATAAGTACACGGAGTTTGTGAATGACATTATTATCATACTCCAACATGATACCTATTGAAAGCAGCCATAACATCTGAACATAATAGCCATACGGAGTCCAACATTTTTCTAAAACATTGATTGTCGAAATATAATTGGATTTTATAAATTCTAAATTCTCCCCCATAGAATACATCGTTACGATAGTATAAACTCTACAATCAAATAAACGTCCATACAAATCAGGACTAATCTCATCTCCCTCTTTTTCTGATTGTTCTATCATACTATTAAGTTTTTCTATTCGACAATAATACTTAGCCAATTGCTTTATATACTGTTCTTCCGTAAAAAGTTTATCTCTTAATTCCATATATGGTACACTGCTTTTTGATGTTAATGGCTGGACGGGGAACGGCGTTAGTCCGTTATCCCGGCTTGTTATGAACTTACTTTACCTCTTGTGCCTTTTTATAATTTGCATAGCGAGCATTTAGAGTGTCCCGCCATTCTTGACTTGGGCAAGAGTTTATTAATTGAATATACCTATCATCATCAACACAAACGGACTCTACAAGTCTTAGTAAGCTCCACTGCAAATCATAAAAAGCATTTTCAGGGAAGATTTGTACCAACACCATAGCTTCATCAAATGATATGGGGAGTTGTATTTGTTCTAATAAAGTATCATAAGCATTTATCAACTCATCAATGCTATCAGAATCATTGATACTTTCATTAGGCATACGACCTAAATCTTTCAACTGTAAAATTTCATTTCTCATATCGTGTACTCTAATTGTTCATAATATTATTTGTAAAAACACTTGTTTGGTATCTTCTATTTTGATAACTGACACCTGACAGGTGTGTTTCCTAATCTCTAATAGCTACACCCTACAAATCATCCAGCGTATCAAGTGAATTGGGTATGCTTGACTTGAGGGCATTCGTTACATGAAGATAAATATTCGTCATCTTTAATATTGTTGTATCCCAGCAAATTTTGCCCATGATGCGTACCAGTATCCGTTCACTGACAACGCCTTGTGAGGTGAGATTCAGTAGTTTCAGATAGCCTTCCGGTAACATGTATGTCTGTTGTGAATTGGGATGCTGCACGTACGTCCGGCTATAATCTATGTAGGCGTAGGGAGAAGAGCGGTCGGAGAAATCCGGTAGTTTAAAGGCGGTAACTGTTATGTAGGCGGAAGCGTTGTCCGCCATTTGTATGCTGCTCTCCCGGGAAAGTAGTAGGGCAATTGCCGGATTATTTGCATACTTTATCCGTATGTAGCGTTCACCGTTCACTTTTTCTCTGTACAGGACGATGCTTGACCGTTGCTTCTGTATCTTGTCCATATCTTTGGCGGTTGCTTTATACCTCAAAGATAAAGCAAAGTATTGAAATCTGAACGGTTGTTCAGAAAATATTTTTATCGAAATATTTTAAATATTGCTAAAAGAAGTCAGGCTTTCAGGAGCGAGTATAGACAATCTAATTTCTCCTTCAATTCGTCTACATCCAGACCATTCAGGAACGATTGCTCGTAGGACATGCCCAGGAATATTTGACGGAACAACGAGGCGGTCTTTTTCACATCCGTATCTTGCTTTATTTCACCGCTCTCTTTTGCCTTCTGTATGACCGCCTTCCATAGTTCGTGTTCCTTGCGGAATATTTCTTCCATTTTTTCACGGGCTCCGGGATAATACATCCTCACTTGGGAAAGGAAATGGAAATAATAGAAGTTGGGACAGCATTCATTATCATCTGCACAGCATTGTACCTGTTTGATGATATGGTTCATGACTGCACTCACTCCTGCCACATACTGTTCTATAAATTCAGCCAGTGTTTCCGTCGGCCCGGCAAACTTGTTGGCCGGTGTCTGCATCTGTATGACATACTTGTCTGCTACCGCCATAAACAAGTCGAGTTTATGGGGAAAATAATATACTACCCCCGTCTTTACGGATCAATGTAAAAACCTGAGGGGTAATATTTGTAAAAATCCTATCTTTGCAT
>ERZ1673745.1411-NODE-1411-length-16901-cov-7.605604_pt1 | contig 16901 bp, 16 predicted proteins | sample MGYA00580206_ERZ1673745 | MGnify/ENA primary metagenome ERZ1673745 (study PRJEB41218, sample SAMN15661753) | gut metagenome | host: Homo sapiens | place: Canada: London | collected 2015-08-20/2019-03-30 | study: EMG produced TPA metagenomics assembly of... | reverse complement strand
GCCGGTCGGCAGTGGACCCGGCTGTCCGTATGGCCTTAGCCCCGATGGGCGGTCCCAGGTAATTTGCTTTGAAAAGACTCTGACACGCTTTGTCTCTCAAAATCGATGATATCTTATCATGCTATGAGGGTGGTGTCAATACTTTTTGGGAAAATAAAGCGGAAAATGGGCAAGCGGTTCGCATTATGACAAGGACACTGTAAAGACATGGTAAAAGTGTGGCAAAACACTTTGCACAGACACGGCAAAACGCTTTTGCTTGACAAATGAAAGAAATTCTACTATACTGATTCTTACCGGTGCGCCATCGCCAAGCGGTAAGGCAGGGGACTTTGACTCCCCCATCGTAGGTTCGACTCCTGCTGGCGCAACTGAAAAAGAACCCGCAGGGGGCCTGGGCGACAGGTTCCGTGCGGGTTTTATTTTTTGTGAAAAGAGGGTGTTTGTGTGAACGAAGAGAATTCTCTGCTGACCGGGGCAGTGCGGCCCGCGCTGCTGCGGTACGCGCTGCCCATTATCCTGAGCATGGTGGCAACACAGTTTTACGCCGTGGCCGATACCATGATCATCGGCCTGCGGCTGGATGCCGATGCGCTGGCGGCAGTGTCCAACGCTTCCACGGTTCTGATGATCTTTCTGTTCATCTCCGGCGGCATGGAGCTGGGCGGCGGCCTGCTGGTGGCGGCGGGCAAGCCCACTGCCACAAAGCATGAGATGACAGAGCTGCTGTACAACCTGCTGTTCGTGGATGAGGTCATCGCCCTGTTGACCACGGCAGTGGGCTTTGTGACCCTGCCGGCCCTGCTGCGGCTGATCAACACGCCTGCGGAGATCCTGGATACCGCTGTGCTCTACGGGCGCATCTATCTGCTGGGGCTGCCATTTCTGATGCCCTATGATCTGAGCAAGGAGTGTGTCATGGGCTGCGGCGATTCCAAAACGCCGCTCAAGGTCATTGTGGCGACCAGCGTGATGAACATTGTGCTTGACCTTGTTCTGGTGGGGCCCTTCGGGGTGGCCGGTGCGGCGGCTGCCACAGCGGCGGCGCAGGTGGCGGGCGCGGTCTACATGGTGGCGTTTCTGCGCCGCACCCAGATGGACGCGGCCTTCTCGCCCCGGATGCTCAAGGCGCGCTATGCCAGGGATATCTTCCGGCTGTCGGCCCCCAACAGTGTCCAGCAGGCCAGCGGCACCATCATCACCACGGTCAAACAGGGGCTGCTGGGCGGCCTGGGTGTGGAAGCCATTGCAGGCTTCTCCTGCGCAGGCAAGCTGTCCAGCCTGCTGATGATGCCGGTGTTTGGCTTTGTGCAGTCCACAGTGTTCTTTATTGCGCAAAACACAGCCGCCCTTCAGCCGGGCCGTGTGAAAGAGGGCCTGCGGGAAGGGCGGCGGATCTTGTTGGTGTATTCGCTTGGGGTGGTGGCGGTCTGCATCGGCCTGCGGGGGCCGCTGCTCCGGCTCTTTACCACCGACCCGGCAGCGGCCAGCTATGGCTGCACCATGCTGGCCTTTGAGTCGGTGACCTACCTGTTTGTGGCACAGAAGCATCTGTTCGAGGCCCGCCTGCGCGGTGCCCAGAAGATGGGGCTGTATCTGGCCTCCAGCCTGGGGCAGATCGCCCTGAACCTGCTGGCCTGCGTGATCCTGGTGCCCCGCATCGGTTTTGCAGGCTTCTGGATGTCCAGCTGGATCAGCGCACCCATCGGAATGCTGCTGGCGGCGGCGCTGGCGAACCTCTCAGGCGCTTCGCACCAGCTCCCCTAATAGGGGGGCTTGCCTCTCCTATTAGGAGAGGTGGCATCCCGCCGGGATGACGGAGAGGTTCAGCCAATCACCTCATACTGAAAATACTCGCACTTGACCTTGCTGCCCACCTCGATCTCGGGCGGCAGCAGGGCCAGCGCAACGGGATTCAGCTCGTCGCTTTCAATGTCAGTGCGGCGCAGGTTGACATAATCGCCGTCAAAGCTGATGACCTCGTAATACCAGGGGCCCATAGGATACCTTCTTTCATTTGAGCTTTTCTTTGAGCTGTCGCTTTTTGGAGCGGCGGCTTTTTTAATGCTTCCGTCTTTTCTTTTCGTCCCAGGCAAAGTGCCCGGCGTAGAGCAGGAACACGGGCAGGGCGGCAAGGGTGACAGTCCGGCTCAGGCGGATGCCGTCCGGCTGATAGACAAAGTCGATGGTGACCGTTCCGGCGGGGCAGAGGACGGCCATCAGGCCCTCGTCCACCCGCAGGATCTCGGTCTCCTGCCCATCCACATAGGCCGTGAAGCCGTCATCGTAGGGCACGGAGAAGAACATCAGGTTGGCCCTGTCCAGCGTGGCTTCAGCGTGGAAGCCTGCGCTGGTCATCTCAAAGGCGGTGCAGGCAGAGGCCCGGCGGTCGGCGCAATCCTGAGTGTAGCGGGTATAGGTCAGGTCGTTGAGCTCTGCCGTGGGCAGGGGCGTGAGGTACTGCCCGTAGGCCACCGCATCCTCCTCAGTGAGCACCAGTGCCCGCATGAGCAGGTTGGAGCGGGTGGGGGTCACGGTGTCCTCGTACTGGGCCTCGGTGAGATAGTAATCGTAGGTGAAGCCCATGGGAACGTAGTTCTGGTTCTCGTAGAGAACATAGCCGTCCAGGGTATCGTAATACGCCCAGCCCTCATCGGCCTCAGCGTGGAACTGCTTCTGATGCGCAAGTGTGGTCAGCAGGTATCTGACGCTGAGCAGGCCGCGCAGGGCGTAGTTGGAGAGCTCGGGCTGACTGCGCACATCCCGCTTGACCCCCAGTGCCGGGTAGAAGCTGAGGATGCTGGGAGCGGCGGTGCTGCCGAAATACTGCAGGCAGCTCTTGTCCAGCCACAGGCCCAGATTGTCGTGGGTCTTGTAGGTGTCAATGCGCCAGTCGCCCTCGGGCAGATCCTCCTTCAGGGCCAGCGCGTTGATGTACTGCTCCACAAGGTCACTGTCGGTGTTCCACTGGCCGAACTTGCCAATGCCGATGTGGACGATGCCGAACAGGCAGCTGAACGCCAGCACACCGGCCAGCAGGCGGCGGGCAAAGACCCTGCGCTGCTGCCAGCGCCTGCAGATGCAATGGTAGACGGCCAGCCCGCCCAGACCAAAGGCGAGCACTGCGCAGTACTGGCCCGGATTCTGAAGCACGCCCAGGCTCCACTCTTTGGTGGTGGCATCCTGCACGGGCACCAGTGCAAAGGCCAGCGTGGCGATCATCACAAAGGCAATGCTCCGGGCGGGGCGGGCGAGGTCGAGGCTGGGGTCCTCCCACGCGCTCACCGTCATGGCCGCAAGGATGAGCACCGGCATATAGAACCACCGGGCATAGTAGCTGGAATTGAGGGCATAGAACGCGCTGTTCAGGATGGGCACCAGCGCAAATACCATGCAGACGGCAATGATCCGCTTTTTGCTGTCGCCCTGCCGGGCACGCCAGTAGGCCACCACACCGGCCAGACTGCACAGGGGCAGATAGGCTGTCATGCTGGTCCATTTGATGATGCCCTCGGACCAGATGGAGGTCATATAGGGGGAATCCGGGGGCAGCACCCAGCTCAGTAGAATGGCCAGATACTGCTGGGGCTTGGAATAGGTTAGAAAGCCCCAGCCGGAGGAAAGATCGATGGTGCGCGGGTTCTGCAGCACGCTGAGGACAGTGGGCCAGAGCACCACAAAGCCCAGTGCCACGCCCAGCAGGCTCTCAAAGGCCAGCTGACCGAAGAGGCGGGGCGTGAGCCGGAACTCCCCGGCGGAGAGCTTGCAGACGAAGTAGATGACAAGGAAGAGCACCTGCCCCACAAAGAAGAAGTAGTTGTTGAGCAGGTTCACCGCCACCCAGAAGGCGAACCATCCGTGGCGGCGCTCGTAGATGGTCTCATCCAGTGCCCAGAGCATCCAGGGGAAGAGGGCCAGCACATCGATGAAGTGGTTGAAGAAGATGTTGTACAGCCCCCAGCCCGAAAAGGCGTAGAGGGCCGCACCCAGCACCGCAAAGTTCGGGTCTTTGACGTAGCGGCGCAGGTACAGATACGCGCCGCCGCCCGCCACCGCGAACTTGAGCACCAGCAGCGGCACCATGAGGTAGGGGAGCCAGTTCTGCGGGAAGAGCAGGGAAAACCAGAAGAAGGGGGAGCCGTACAGGTAGAACGAATAGGCGTTCATGGTTCCGCTGCCCAGGTCAGTTGCCCAGGAAAAGGTATTCTTCACGCCTCCGTATCCGGCGGGGTAGCCTGCCCCCTTGAGAAAGCCGTTCATGTAGCGGTAAAAGCTGATCTGCTGGCTGTTGAAATCGCCTGCATAGTGGAAAAAGCCGCCGTCCAGCAGATAGAACGGCAGGAAGATGAGGGCGGCTGTCAGGGCGCAGAGCCCCACGGTGAGCCAGAACTTGTCCTGCTTCTGCCCCAGCATCCGGGGCGAAGAATGAAATGCAGTCATGCGTCAGTCCTCTTTTCAGTATCGGAAATTTCCCGCTTACGGGAACGGCACCTCGCGGGTGTCATCGGGGTCCTGCGCGGCCCTGCGCTGCTGCTCGAACACCGCGTCGATGAGGGTGTCGAGGTCAGAGAGGCGGCTCAGCTCACAGCAGTAGCGCCGCAGGCTGGCGGCTCCCTTCAGGCCCTTCATATAGTGCATGGTCTGGGCCCGGGCCTGGGGCATGGCAACGAACTCGCCCTTCTGCTCCACCATCTCCTCCACCTGCCGGCGCAGGGCGTTCATCCGGGCCTGCAGGTTCGGCTCCTTGGGGGCGGGCAGGCCCTCCAGCGCGGCGTTCACCCGCTCAAAGAGCCAGGGGTCGCCCAGAGCAGCCCGGGCGATCATCACGCCGTCGCAGCCGGTCTCCTCCACCATCCGCACAGCATCCTCGGCGGTGCGGATATCGCCGTTGCCCAGCACGGGAACGTGGACGGCATCCTTCACCGCCGCAATGATGGACGGGTCGATGCCCGGGGTGTACATCTGCTCCCGGGTGCGGGCGTGGACGGCGATGAGCACCGCGCCCGCCTGCTCACAGGCTTTGGCGCATTCCACGGCCGTGACGTGCTCCGCGTCCCAGCCCTTGCGCATCTTCACGGTGACGGGGCGGGAGGTATTTTTGACCACTTCCTCCACAATACGGCCGCAGCGGTCGGGGTCAAGCATCAGCTTGCTGCCCGCCCCGCCCGAGACGATCTTGGGGGCCGGGCAGCCCATGTTGATGTCCAGAAAATCGAACGCGTACTGCTCCACGGCGGCAGCGGCCTGCCCCATGATCTCGGGTACTTCGCCAAAGATCTGCACGCCGTAGGGGGCACCGTTGGGTTCGGCCTTGAGCAGGCTGACGGTTTTGTGGTCGCCGTATACCAGCGCCCGGCTGGACACCATCTCACTGACGGTAAAACCGGCTCCGTGCTGGGCCATCAGCCGCCGGGCCGGGGCATCGGTAAAGCCCGCCATGGGGCCGAACACTGCCCGGTGGGGCAGGGAGATCTCCCTGATCTTCAAAGGGGTGTTGAAAGGTTCCATGATACTCCTTAGCGCTATCTGATTTAGTTGATAACATGATAAAATTTGGATTATAAGTATACCATATTTCCAGCGGCAGAACAAGAAGCGAAACATCTTTCTTGTCAGCGCGGGATTTTTCCGGTATACTGGGGACAAAAGGAGGAGCGGCTGGAACACGGCAGCCAGCTGCACAAAAGAGATGGAATACAGAACATGGAAAAAGCAGAACAGCGCAGGGGAGAGCATCCGCACCTCCCTGCTGGGCTACGGCTGTATGCGGTTCCCCACCACACCGGAGGGAGCCATTGACGAGCCCCGGGCCGAAGCGCTGCTGAATGCCGCGCGGGATGCGGGCGTGAACTATTTTGACACCGCCTACCCCTACCACGGCGGCCAGAGCGAGCCCTTTGTGGGCAGGGTCATTGCAAAGTGGCCCCGGGAGAGCTTTTATCTGGCCACCAAGATGCCGCTGTGGCAGTGCGGGAGCCTGGAGGAGGCCCAGCATATCTTTGAAGAGCAGCTCCGGCGGCTGGGCGTGGAGTACATCGACTTCTACCTGCTGCACTCCCTGCACACTGCCCGGTACGACCGGGCCAAGGAAATGGGCATCGTGGACTGGCTGTGGGAGCAGAAAAAGCTGGGCCGCATCCGCAGCTTCGGTTTCTCCTGCCACGACAACGCGGCGGGCCTTGAGCACATCCTGCGGGATCAGCCCTGGGATTTCTGCCAGCTGCAGTATAATTATCTGGACACCGATGACCGTGCCGAGGAGATCTCGGGTGACCGGGGCTATCAGCTGACCGAGGAGCTGAACATCCCCCTCATCATCATGGAGCCCATCAAGGGCGGCACACTGGCCAACCTGCCCCCGGAGGCCGAAGCACCCCTCAAGGCCCTGCGGCCCGAAGCCTCGGATGCCTCCTGGGCCCTGCGCTGGGTGGGCAGCCACCGGAACGTCCATGTCATCCTCTCGGGCATGAGCGCCGAGGATCAGCTCACGGATAACCTGGCCACCTTTGCCCGCTTTGAGCCGCTGACCGCTGCAGAGACCGCCGCGGTGGAGCAGACCGCCGCCTTCCTGCACAGCCGCATCAAGGTCGGCTGCACCGGCTGCCGGTACTGTATGCCCTGCCCCATGGGGGTGGATATCCCGGACAACTTCAGCATCTGGAACAAGCTGGGGATGTTCGGCCAGCCCGAGGCCATCAAGCACCAGTGGGAAGCCCACTTTCCCGATGCCGAAAAGGCCAGCCACTGCGTCCGCTGCGGCAAGTGCGAGGCGGCCTGCCCCCAGCATCTGCCCATCCGCAATGCGTTGGCCCAGCTGCAGCAGGAGCTGGATCAGCTGTAATCTGCATCAGAAAAGCCACCGGCAAAAACCGGTGGCTCTTTTCTCTTATTCGCTCCACTCCATCCCGATCTTATCCAGCATTGCGCGGCGCTCAGGGGTGAGCTTGGGGTCGTGGGCGGTATCCCACTCCCGCATCCGGCGGAGCCAGTCGCCCAGGCAGAAGCCGGTTTCGTCGGATTTGTAGTTGGCGGAGGCGTGGAGGTTGCCGTGGGCCTTGTAGTAGGCCTTTGCCTGCTGATAGGCAGTTCCCCACTTGGCATCCCGGGCATCCCACACCATGCCGATGCTGTTCAGCTTTTTGATGTGGGCGGGCGTGACCTGATAGGAATCCGGGCGGTTCTTGCGGGCTGCACGCAGGTTGGAGATCCACACGCCCAGCCGGACACCATCGCTGTCCACATAGCTGGCGGGGACCAGCAGATGTTTGTACTTGCGGGCGTAGCGGGCGGCACTGCGGAAGTTCCGCTCCCAGTTGGCCTCGCGCACGGTGCCGTGGTCAGCAGCGGGATCACTGGGGCGGCGCTCGCCCTTGAACAGAATGCGCAGCAGCTTGCGGCGCTCACTGCTCAGGGCGCTGCTGCCGGAGTTCAGGGTCTGCCGCTGGCGGCTGACCCAGCTGCCCAGCCAAACGCCGTCGGCGGTCTTGTAGACAGAGGGGATCTCCAGATCGCCGTGCTCTGTCTTGTAGGCCAGAGCCAGATCATAGCGCTCCTGCCAGGGGTCGTACTTTTCCCACACCATGCCCAGCTTGTCCAGCAGGGCCTTGCGTTCAGGGGGTGACCCGGGCGCTGGAGCGGTCCGGGTTCAGGTAGGCATAGCGCTGGCGCGCCACCCACTTGCCCAGCAGCACTCCATCCGGCGTGACATACTCCGAGGGGACGTTCAGGTTGCCGTGCTCATGGTAGTAGGCGGCGGCAACATCGTACAGGGACATCCACTTGCGGTCGTTGCGGTTGGTCCAGTCCATGCCCAGAGCGTCCAGCCGCTCCACCTGTTCCTGAGGCAGCTCGCCTGCCTTGTGAGCGGCGCGCTGGGCCCCCAGCCAGACCCCCAGACCGAAGCCGGAAAGCGTTTCGTACTTGATGGGCACTTCCAGATCGCCATGTTCCAGATAATACTGAGTGGCGGCGGCATAGTTCTGCTCCCACAGATCGTTGGAGGTGCTCCACACCATGCCGATGGCTTCCAGCCGCTCGATGCGGTTCTGGGTCAGGTTGCCGCCCAGATAGCGCTGGCGGTTGTAGACGATCCATTCGCCCAGTGCAAAATCATTTTTATCGCGGTAGCGCACCGGCACCAGAAGGTCACCGTGCTCGGTGCGGTATTTCTGCGCGGAGGCAAAGCCCTTTTCCCAGGCAGCTTCCAGCCGGTGGTTCCAGCGGATGCCCAGTTTTTCCAGCTTGGCGGCCTGTTCAGCTGTCAGGCGGCCCGGGCGCTGCCCGGCCTGTACCTGCCGCTGGAGCTCGAGCCACTTGCCCACGGGCACGCCGCTGTGGATGGTATAGCTCCGGGGCAGCTCCAGGGTGCCCTCTTTGGCGGCGGCATCGGCGGCAGCCTGGCACAGCACCTCCCAGCGGGCTTCCATCTCCCGGCGCAGCTTGCCATACAGGCGGTAGGTCTGCTGCATGGGGCGCTCCTGCCGGAAGCCCGGCGTTTTGCTGCCGGCCCTGGTCATGGCCTCGGTGCAGTCACGCTGCAGGGTACGGCCATTGCCCAGCCCCTCAAACTGCGCCACAAGGTCGAACACCGGTACGCTGCGGCTGCCTGCAGCCACCAGCGCGCGGCAGAGCATCTGCTTGAAGGTGGACATCAGGCTGGACTGGCGCACCAGAATGACCCCGGCCAGCCCCTCCAGCGGCTGCTGGACTCCCGGCGCGTTGACACAGAGCAGGACCTTGGGGCCGGGGGCTGTATCAGAGAGAAAGGTCTCCACAGCAGCAGAATCCGCAAAGCAGGCGTGATCTGCGGCGTAAAAGCGGACGGCAGGGTCCACAGTGCGCAGCAGCTGTTCCAGCTCCGCGCCCAGCTTTTCCTGATAGGCGGCGGATTCAAACAGGACCAGATAATGGCCGCTGGTATCGCTGAGCAGGCGGGGCAGCAGAACGGTCAGGTTTTCCACCTGACGCAGAGACCAGCTCAGCTCTTCATATTGAACGCGCAGGGAGGTGTCGCCCTTGGGCATACACAGGTTTTTGATCCGGGCGCGCAGGGTGGCCAGCTCCTCCTCCTGAGGCCAGAGCAGGGCCGCATAGGCCGAGGGCACTGGCATGGTCCCGGCGGCCATGGCCTCGGCCACAGTCATGTGGGAGACGATGCAGTCGGCAAACAGCTCCTGCGCGGCGGCGCAGACGGGGGCACCGTTGGGCACACCCAGCCCCAGCACCTTTGCCTGGGGGCACATCCGCAGCAGCTTCTGTACCGACTGCGCCCAGCACACGGCGCTCAACTCATGGTAGCAGTCCAGCACGATGCAGCCGGGTTTCTGCTCCCCCAGCCGTACCCACTGCTCCGGGGTGGCGGCGGCCAGCTTTTCGCAATCACAGAAGCGGACATTGCCGGGCAGGGTGCCGCCGTTGTAGCGTGTCAGCTCTGCCTGCCGCAGGGCCAGACGCTGTGCACCGGCCACCAGCCAGAAAAAGGTGGTCTGGGGGTGAGCCTCCACCACCTTCCAGGCAATACAGCTTTTGCCGGTGCCGGTGGGGTGGAACACGGCGGCCCGGTTCAGGGTCTCCAGAGACTGTACAGCTTTCTGAAAAGCGGCTTCGTTGACGGGATTCAGGGTCATCGACATGGTGGTAGTGTCCTCTCCGAGTTGCATGTTTGACATCGTTGGATACAACGAAAATATTTCATAGAATTAGTTTATCGCAAAAAACATTTTTCTGTCAAGCCCTTTGAAGGGAATTTAGAGCAAAACTCGGGAAAAGAATAAAAATAGTGTGGAATCTGTGGCAGAAACTGCGAACTTTGTGCGCAGCAACGGGGATACTGAAAGTGGAAATGCGTCCCGGAGCGGAGAGAAAGTATGACCTATGGCAGGAAGAAGGCTTCTTTTGCCCCGGCAGAGCTGCCCGGGCCGCACCGGGGAGATTTGGGCAGGAAGGCTGCTGCGGAACATCCAAGAAGCATTTCATCTTTGCGGCCGAAAAAATGAAAAATTCCCTCTTGACTTTATGAAAATAAAGCGTATAATGCAATCAACAAACCGATGAGGCGGAAGAGAACCTGCAAGCGCACTTACAGTGAGTCCGAATGGTGAAAACGGGCAGAGAGCGGGGCAGAGTTCGTGGGCCGCCGAGGGCCGGGCGAACAGGGCAGTGCCTTTAGTAGCTTGGGACGGAAGCCTCCGTTACAGGGCAGGGGAGTGTTGGCTCTCCGTCGAGGGGCTCCTGCAGTTTTCCATGGTGGGAAGACGAGCGGAGCAAGCAAGGTGGCACCGCAGATTCGAATTTCTCGACTCTGTCCTTGTGGATGAACACACAGGGACGGGGCCGTTTTTATTTTACCCGTTCCGCAGGTGGAGCGGGTTTTATTTATTTTGGGCCGCCCGCTCCGGGAAAGGAGCAACCGCTATGAAAACCATGAACATGATCTCCCGCCGCAGCTTCCTGAAGGCTACCGCCGCAGCCGCTGTCGTATCCGCACTGGGCCTGACCGGCTGCGGCTCCTCCGGCTCTTCTGCCGCAGCATCCAGCACCGCTTCCAGCGCTGCCGGTTCCGCTGCCGCCGCTTCTGAAGCAGGCCAGACCTTTAAGGTGGGCATCGTCAACTATGTGGATCATGCTTCCCTGAACCAGATCGTGGCCTCTGTTGAGAGCCGTTTGGATGAGGTGGGCGCGGAGAAGGGCGTGACCTTCGACTATGCCGATTACTACGCCAACGCCCAGGCTGACCAGTCCAACCTGAACCAGATCGGTGCAGACCTCGTGGCCGACCAGGTAGATGTCATCGTGGCCGTGGCCACCCCCACTGCCGCCACCATGCTGGCCGCTGTGGAAGATACCGGCATCCCTGTGGTCTACTCTGCCGTCACCGACCCTGTTTCCGCCGGGTTTGACGGGGAGGAGGGCATCACCGGCACCTCCGATGCCCTGAACACCGAGGCCATTATGAACCTCATCACTGCCATCAACCCCGACATTGACACCATCGGCCTGCTGTACGACCTGAGCCAGGATGCCTCCACCCAGGCCATCGCCGATGCCAAGGCGTTCTGCGACAGCAAGGGCATCAAGTACATTGAAAAGAACGGTACCACCACGGCTGAGGTGCAGATGGCTGCCGAGGCCCTTGTGGCCGCCGGTGTCAAGGCAGTGTTCACCCCCACCGACAACACGGTGATGACCGCCGAGTTGTCCATCTATGAGACCTTCCTGGAGGCAGGGATCCAGCACTTCACCGGTGCGGACAGCTTTGCACTGAACGGTGCTTTTGTGGGCTACGGCGTGGATTACGTCCAGCTGGGCGAGGCCACCGCCGATATGGTGATGGAGCTGCTCTGCGGCGGCAAGACCCCCGCAGACCTGCCCTACCAGACCTTTGATAACGGCATCGTCACCATCAACACCGAGAGCTGTGAGGCACTGGGCCTTGACCTCGACACCGTCAAGGAAGCCTTCAAGCCCTATTGCACCGAAATTGTGGTAGTGACCACGCAGGAGAATTTCTAAAAAGGAGTACATCAACCATGCTGGCGAGTATCTTTTCGCTCAACGTGATCCAGACGGCGCTGGAGCTGGGCTGCATTTACGGTCTGGTGGCGCTGGCGCTGTTTCTGAGCTATTCGATCCTGAACATTGCCGACCTGTCCACTGATGGCTGCTTCACCCTGGGCTGTGCCGTGGCCTGTCAGGTGGCGCTGACAGGCCACCCCATCCTGGCCCTGTTCGCGGCCATGGCGGCGGGTGTGTGTTCGGGCTTTGTCACCGCCTTTTTGCAGACACGTCTGGGCGTTGAGAGCATCATGGCAGGCATCATCGTGAACACCGGTCTGTACACCATCAATCTGGCGGTCATGGGCTTTTCGTCCACGATGTCCCTGGTCAAGACCGATACGGTATTCTCGCTGGCAAAATCCGCGCTGGCCTTTACGGGCGGCTGGTATAAGCTGGTCATCGCGGCGGCGGTCATTGTGATCGCCTGTGCCGCCATGGTGGGTTTCCTGGGCACCCGGCTGGGCCTTTCCATCCGCGCCACCGGCGACAACGCCGCCATGGTGCGGGCCTCCAGCATCAACCCGGCCTTCACCATCACAGTGGGCCTGTGCATCTCGGGCGCGCTGACCGCTCTTTCCGGCGGCCTGCTGGCCCAGTACCAGAAGAGCAGCGACATCAACGTGGGCACCGGCATGGTGACCATTGCACTGGCTTCCCTTATCATCGGCGAAACGCTGGTGGGCAAGCGCACCATGGTGCGCCGGGTGTTGGGCGTGGTGTTTGGCAGCTGCCTGTATCGCTTTATCGTGGCCGTGGCCCTGCGCTTCAATGTGCCCGCCGCCGCCATGAAGCTGGTGAGCGCCCTCATCGTGGCTGTGGCCATCTCGATGCCCGCCATCCGGGCAAAGTTTGCCTTTGAGCAGCGCAAGCACAATGCCCGGAAGGAGGTGCACTGAGATGGAAATGCTGGAACTGAACAACCTGCACAAGACCTTTAACCCCGGCACCGTCAACGAAAAAGTGGCCCTGAACGGTGTGAGCCTGCACATGGAGGCAGGCGACTTTGCCACCATCGTGGGCTCCAACGGCGCGGGCAAATCCACCATGTTCAACGCCATCACCGGCGGTTTCATTGCCGACGAGGGCAGCATCGTGCTGGGCGGGCAGGACATTACCTTTGCGCCCGAGTATGAGCGCAGCAAGGTCATCGGCCACCTGTTCCAGGACCCCCTCAAGGGCACGGCCCCCAACATGACCATTGAGGAAAACCTTGCGCTGGCCTATCTCCGGGCGGGAACCGCCCCCCACGCCATCTTCTCCCGCATCTCCCGCAAGGATAAGGAGCTGTTCCGGGAAAAACTTGCCCTGCTGAATATGGGCCTTGAGGACCGGATGAAGCAGCCGGTGGGTCTGCTTTCCGGCGGCCAGCGGCAGGCGCTGACCCTGCTCATGGCCACCCTCGTCACCCCCAAGCTCCTGCTGCTGGACGAGCACACCGCAGCCCTGGACCCTGCCACGGCGGAGAAGGTGCTGGAGCTGACCAAGAGCATCGTGGCAGAGAAAAAGATCACCTGCCTGATGGTCACCCACAACATGCATCAGGCCCTCGAGCTGGGCAACCGCACCCTGATGATGGACGGCGGCCGCATCGTGTTCGATGTCAAGGGCGAGGAGCGCAGTAAGATGACCGTGGACGACCTGCTGGAAAAATTCCGCGAGAACGCCGGTAAGGCCCTGGACAATGACCGTATCCTACTGAGCAAGGTGGAAGCGGGCAACTGAAAAGAAACTCAAAATACCCTGTCTGGACCTGAAACCGTGTCAGACAGGGTATTTTTGATACAACAAGGAGAAAGCAAGATGAAAATAACGATCCGTACCCCGCAAATGCAGGATTATGACCGATTTTCTGCTATTATGGATCAGGTGCAGCAGATGCATGTCGAGTGGCGGCCGGATGTCTACAAACCGGCTAGCCCGTTGATCACAAAGGAACTGTTTGGCGAACTCCTGAAAGGGGACAGCTGGTATATTGCCGAGACGGACGGCATCGTTGTTGGTGTTCTGGAAGTCTTCAAGCGCCATGTGGAAAGCCCGGCACAGGTGACGAAAGATATTTTGTTCGTCAGCACCATGGCGGTGGATGAGGCGTATCGCGGGAAGGGCATCGGGCACCAGTTCTTTGATCAGGTGAAGCAACTCAAAGCAGAAAAGGGATGCGACACCATTGAACTGCAGGTGAACGCCAGAAATAAAAAGGCGTATGAGATGTACCGGAACTACGGCTTTACGGAAAAGTCCATCAATATGGAGCTGAAATAAAACGATTGTAATGATCCTTGTATATGTAGTCATAATGTGATACAATGCTTTTGACAGGAGGTGTCACCTATGATGCAGACATTTGTTCGCCCATCCCGTGATCTGCGCAACCACTACGCTGAAATTTCAGAGATGTTGAAAGACCACAATCATGTTATTATCACAAATCATGGTCGTGGGGAATCCGTCCTTATCAACATTGAGGACTACGCCAAGTATGAGGAGTTCATGCACCAGCGGTATGTTGCCGAGGAGCTTGCCAAGGCAAAACAGCAGGCGGCAGACCCCAACACGCAGTGGACAGAGCATGAAAGCGTATGGGAGACGCTCCACGAACAGTATGACGTATAAGATCAAATACCTGCCCCTTGCTGTACAGGACTTGAATGACATTGCCCGGTATTTGTCCGGCTTCTACCCCCAAACGGCCCGCCGTGTGCTGAAAGAAATGCGGGAAAAGATCACAAAGCTGGGGGATACCCCACGGATGTGTGAAGTCTATGCCCTTGACCCGACCTACCGCAAGCTGGTGGCAGACCAGTATCTGGTGTTTTACCATGTCAATGAGAACGTCAAGGTGGTGGAGATCCACCGTGTACTGCGCGGCTCATGGAATTTGCCGCAGTACCTGGAATAAAACAAAGAGCAGAGCGCTCCAGCCAGCTGGCCAGACGCTCTGCTCTTTTTCATGCAATATACTGAAAACGCAGAAATTACTTGACGTACTCAACGGTGTACTCGAAACCATACTCTTCCTGCAGTTTCTTGACGGCAGGCTCGCAGTCCTCGATGAAGCTGGGTGCGTAGACGGAAGCACCGTTGTGGTCCTTCTTGTAGTCCTCCACGATCTGCTGCAGCTTTGCCCAGCCCTCGTTGGCCTTGGCGTTGTCAACAGTGTCGGGGAAGTTGATGATGAATTCACGGTGCTGCGGAATACGAGCTTTCATAAGTGATATCTCCTTAATTGACAATTTGTAGTTTGTTACTTGATTTATACAGAAGCATAATGCTTTTGTAGATAACGGATAGGTTGTATAGAAGGATAGCCTGCCCTCTGTGCCCGGCTGCTGCCGGTTTCAGACGGAGAGATTATACACCTGGCAGGCATTCTCCATCGTCTGCCGGAACACCTGCTCCGGTTCCTCACCCTTGATGTTGGCGATATACTCGCCTACATAGCGGATGAGGGAACTGTCGCAGCGGGTGCCGCGGACAGGTTCCGGGGCCATATAGGGGCAGTCGGTTTCCAGGACGATGCGTTCCAGCGGCAGGGCGGCAATGGCCTTGGCGGCACGCTTGGCACCCTTGAAGGTGCAGGCCCCGCCAAAGCCAATGTAGAGCCCCTGCTCTGCCAGCCAGAGTGCGTCATCGGCGCTGCCGGAATAGCAGTGGACGATGCCCTTGGGCCGGTATTTTTTCAGCAGGGCGTAGACATCGGCGTGGGCGCTGCGGTCGTGCACGATGATGGGCTTGTCCAGTTCCAGCGCCAGCCGGATCTCAGCCTCAAACAGCGCCAGCTGGGCATCCTTGGGCACGGGCCAGTGGTAATCCAGCCCGCACTCCCCCACAGCCACCACCTTAGGGTCCTCGTAATAGGGGGCAAGGGCACGCATCTCTGCGGCCCAGTCGCCGCCGTATACCGAAACAGTAGGGGCGGGGCCTTCCTCATCGCAATCCTCCGGGGCCAGCAGGCTCTCCGGGTGGATGCCAACGGCGGCGTACACCCAGGGATATTTGTGGGCCAGCTCCAGCACCTTGGGCGCATCGCCCGAATGGGTGGCCTGCTCGCACACGCCCACCACCCCTTTGCCGGGCAGGCTGTCCAGCAGGGCAAAGCGGTCCGCGTCAAAGGCACGGGCGCTGTAATGGGCGTGGGTATCAAAGATGGGGTATTCCATATTACCGGGCACGCTCCTTTTTGGCGGGGGCCTTGTTTACCAGCCAGATGCCGATACAGACCAGCACCAGCGCCCCCAGATACTGCCACCGGAACAGCGGCTCCCCATTGATGAGGGCGCTGAGCAGGACATTCACCACCGGGTTCACGAACCCGAAGATGGCGATCCGGCTGACGGGGTTGTTCTTCATCAGCAGGGCCCAGACGATGTAGCCCGCACCGCAGATGAAGGCCAGCGCCAGCAGGTCCAGCACGCTGAGCACAGACCAGTGTTCCAGCCGTCCGCCCAGAACAGCGCCCAGCAGGAACAGGGCTGCACCGCCCACGAACAGGTTCACAAAGCAGACGGCAAAGCTGTCTGCCCGGCGGGTGACGGATTTGTTCCAGGGGCCTACCAGCGTGAAAAGGACGGTAGCAATGAGCATGTAGGCTACGCCCCGGGCGCTGCCGCCGCCGTGGTTGCCCAACGTGGCGATGAGAACGCCCGCAAAGCCGATGCCGCAGCCCAGCGCCTTGGCCGGGGTCATGCGGTCAGCCCTGCCGTAAAGGAAGTGGGCGAAGATGACCCCCAGAAAGCTCTGGGTGCTGTTCAGGATGCCCCCAAAGGCACCGGTGAGCAAGGCAACAGCACTGTAGAAAAAGGCATACTGCGCTGTGGTCTGCCACAGGCCCAATGCACAGCATTCGGCCAGGATCTTCCCTTTGGGCATGGCGGGGAGCCTGCCCTCCAGCAGCAGGCTGCCGCCCAGTACCAGCACACTGCCCAGCATGAACCGCACCCCTGCAAAGCAGAGAATGGAGGCCGTGTCAGCGGTGTCGATGGCAAAGAGCCGGTAACCCAGCTTGATGAAAGGGAAAGCCGAACCCCACATGGCGTTGCAGAGGATGGCAATGATAACGGCAAAGGCCGGTGTGCCGAAAAGCCGGTCCAGCTTTTCGGCGCGGCTCAGCTGTGTCTCCATGGCTCAGTGGATGCGGCTGCCAACGGGGGTGTTGTCGCCGTAGAAGGCGATGGAGCAGCCGCCGTCAGCGGTGTCGGCAGCAAAGATCATGCCCTCGCTGACATACTTGCCCTTCAGCATGGGACGGGGGGCCAGATTGCAGACGATGCCAATTTTCTTGCCGATCAGATCTTCCGGCTTGAACCACTTGGCAATGCCGGACAGGATGCAGCGCTCACGCTCGC
>ERZ1673745.1410-NODE-1410-length-16902-cov-8.113017_pt1 | contig 16902 bp, 12 predicted proteins | sample MGYA00580206_ERZ1673745 | MGnify/ENA primary metagenome ERZ1673745 (study PRJEB41218, sample SAMN15661753) | gut metagenome | host: Homo sapiens | place: Canada: London | collected 2015-08-20/2019-03-30 | study: EMG produced TPA metagenomics assembly of... | reverse complement strand
AGCATCTGGGTGGCAGTGACGATGGGCTTGCCGAAGGAGAAGGAGCGGTCGATGATGTCCTTCTGGATGCCGGGCAGCTCGGTGAAGTCGATCTCAACGCCCAGGTCACCACGGGCCACCATGACGGCATCGGCTGCGGAGAGGATGCTGTCGATGTTGTTCACACCCTCGCGGTTCTCGATTTTGGCAATGATACGGATGTTGGAATCGTACTCATTGAGCAGGTTGCGGATGTCGTACACATCCTGTGCGGTGCGCACAAAGGAAGCAGCGATGAAGTCAAAGCCGTTCTGCACGCCAAAGATGATGTCCTCGCGGTCCTTCTGGCTCAGGTAGGGCATGGACAGATGCACGCCGGGCACATTGACACCCTTTTTGGTCTTGATCTTGCCGCTGTTCAACACGGTGCAGATGATGTCGGTGTCGGTGACCTGCTCAATGTGCAGCATGATCAGGCCGTCGTCCAGCATGATGGTGCCGCCGGGCTGCACGTCCTGGGGTAGATCCTTGTAAGTGACGGAGCAGATCTCCTTGGTGCCCTCCACCTCGCGGGTGGTCAGAGTAAAGGTCTGGCCGGCTTCCAGCATCTCCACACCGTTCTTGAACTCCTTCAGGCGGATCTCGGGGCCCTTGGTGTCCAGCAGGGCGGCAACGGGCTTGCCCAGCTCCTCACGCAGCGCCTTCAGCTTTGCCAGACGGCCGCCGTGCTCCTCGTAGGAACCGTGGGAGAAGTTGAAACGGGCCACGTTCATGCCGTTTGCAATCAGGTCGCGCAGGACATCGCCCTTATCGGTAGAAGGGCCCAGGGTGCAGATGATCTTCGTTTTTCTCATAAAATACCTCCAACGTTCACGCTATAATGCTCTCTATCTTGACGCAGCAGCCCAAGCTGGCTGCTCTCTGGCGGGCAGTGATTGCTTTGCGCCCGCGGCGGCAGTATACGCCAATATGGCTGTTTCAAAAAACCATACCACTATACATTATAAGCTCTTGGATACAATAGCGCAAGAAAAATCTTTGCAAAGAAATTGCTAAGATTTCATCAGGTTTGAACAAAAAACTTTCCACCACAAAGCGCTTGCATAACCGGCGGGATTTGCTTATAATGAAGGTAAGCAAAAGTGCGACTGTTCCGGGGCAGCCCCGGAGGAAAATGGAGTGAAAACATATGGAAAAGCGTGTATTTTTGATCGTACTGGACAGCTTTGGCATCGGCGCGGAGCCGGATGCAGCCGCCTTTGGCGACGAGGGCACCAACACGCTGGGGGCCATTGCAGGGCATCCCAATTTCAACTGCCCCAACCTGAAAAAGCTGGGCCTGTTCAACATTGACGGTGTGACTGCGGGCGAAAAGACCGACGCGCCCGCGGGTGCCTTTGCCCGCCTGCAGGAGCAGAGCATGGGCAAGGATACCACCATCGGCCACTGGGAGATCGCCGGTGTGGTCAGCCCGAACCCGCTGCCCACCTTCCCCAACGGCTTCCCGGAGGAGCTCATTCAGGAGTTTGAGGCAAAAACCGGCCACAAAGTCCTCTGCAATCTGCCCTATTCCGGCACCGAGGTGCTGAAGGACTACGGCGAGCAGGCCATGAAGGAAAATGCCCTCATCGTCTACACCAGCGCCGACAGCGTGTTCCAGGTGGCCGCCCACGAGGAGCTGGTGCCCGTGCACGAGCTTTACCGCTACTGCGAGATCGCCCGTGAGATGCTGAAGGGCACCTACGGCGTGGGCCGTGTCATCGCCCGGCCCTTCCTGGGCAGCAGCGCCGAGACCTTCTACCGCACCACCAACCGCCACGACCTGAGCCTGAAGCCGCCCCGTGCCACCATGCTCGACCTGCTGAAGGAGGCCGGCAGGGATGTCATCGCCGTGGGCAAGATCTTTGATATCTTTGACGGACAGGGCGTGACCGAAAAGATCAAGACCACCGGCAACACCAATGGTATCGCCTTCACCAAGGCATTGCAGACCCGGGATTTCGAGGGCTTGGCCTTTGTGAATCTGGTGGATTTTGATATGCTCTACGGCCACCGCCGCGACGTGCCCGGCTATGCCGCCGCCGCCACCGAATTTGACCGCTTCCTGGCCGACTTCATCCCCGGGATGCGGGAGGGTGATCTGCTGATGATCACCGCCGACCACGGCTGCGACCCCTCCTACACCAAGACCACCGACCATACCCGCGAGTATGTGCCGTATCTGGTCTGCGGCAAGGGCGTGAAGCCCGGTGTGGACCTGGGCACCCGGCTCTGCTTTGGTACCATTGCACAGACCGTGTGTGAATATCTGGGCGTGGATGCTTCCAGCCTGGATGGCCACAGCGTGCTGCAGGAGATCCTGAAGTAATATGAGCCCTCTCAGTCACGCGATCGCGTGACCGAGAGGGTTATTTTTTGTGCAAAGTCTTGAACAATATAGTCAGTTGTGGTAGACTAGCACATGCACGCCCGGTGCGTACAAAGTTTACGCCGGGCGCAGGAATTGATATGGTTTCAGAATAGAAGGAGACTATCACATGAGAATCAATCGTACTCTGGGTCTGGCACTGACCGCTGCTGTGCTGGCTGTTGCCATGACTGGCTGCTCCAATAGTGCATCTTCCACCGCATCCTCCGCTGCTTCCAGCGAGGCTGCTTCCTCTGTTGCCGCTTCCAGCGAAGCTGCCGAGAGCGAGGCCGCTGCCGCCAGCGTTGTCAGCACCGAGGATCTGGACGTGAACGGCACCACCTACTCCGCTGACTGCTACGGCGAGTTCACCCTGTCCAACGGCGACACCATGAAGCTGTGGAAGGTGAAGGACGCTTACGCAGACCTGAGCGCTCTGCCCATGAAGGGCATGGCCGAGGAGTTCCCCATCGAGGCCGAGGCCGAGCAGATCTATGTTGCTGACGTGACCAGCAACGGCGAGACCACCCGCCAGTATCTGCGCACCGACAAGGCTGGCCGCAACGGCACTGTCTCTGTCAAGACCTTTGAGCTGGGCGACGCTGAGTAATCGCGCTTCCCTGTAAGATCAGCAGACAACAAGCCCCGGACCTTTTGCAAGGCCCGGGGCTTGTGCTGTTTTTATCCTGTTTTATTCTCCGCTGCTGCTGGAACCGAACAGGGCATCCAGCACGGTGGAAGCGGCCTGATGCAGGGAGTTGGCAGCAGATTCCACCTGCTCCTGCGTGGGCAGAGAGATAGAAGGTGCTTCTGCTCCGCCGGTGGATTCACTGCTGGCTTCACTCTCAGCAGGTGCTTCGGTGGAAGCCTCGCTCTCAGCAGGTGCTTCGGGGGTGGGTTCTGCGGGCTGCTCGTCGGCAGGCTGTTCCGCAGGCACGCTCTCGGCAGGTTCCTCCACAATGACGCTGTCGGGCGATTCCTCCACAGAGGTGCCCGCGTTGGGGTCAGCCGTGGGGGTGAATACCTCGGTCTTTTCGGGGGTCTGCTGGGTATCGCTCACGGTGCCATCGCCGCCCAGAACGGATGCGATCAGCTCCTTGGCCTGGTTGACGGAGTTCTCATCCGGCTTCATCACATAGAGGCTCTGACCCTTTGCGGAGTAGCACTGGGAGCTCTTGCCGCCGGTGCCGGTCACGGTATAGCTCTGGATGTCCCAGTCAGACAGGCTTGCCAGCTGCATCCGCACCAGCGCGGAGATCTGCTCCTGAGAAAGGCTGGTCACAAAGCAGTCGGACACAGCATCCATCAGTTTGGAGAAGCTCATCAGCACGGTGGGAGATTTGATCTTGTTCATCATGGCATCGATGACTTTCATCTGGTTGATGCCGCGCTGGATATCGCCGGAGGCAAAGGCATGGCGCTCACGGGCAAAGGCCAGAGCGCTCTTGCCGTCCAGATGGTTCCAGCCCTCGGCAAAGGTGGTGGGGTCATAGTAGCCGGGGCTGCCCACCGAGGTGAACGCCTGATCGGAGTAGACATCCACGCCGCCCACGGCATCGATGATGCTGATGAAGCCCGCAAAGTTGATGCGGAGGTATTGGTCCACATTGACCCCGTACAGGTTGCCCAGGGTTGCCATGCTGGTCTCCACGCCGTACAGACCGGCATGGGTCAGCTTGTCCTTGCTGTTGGTGCCCGCCAGATCAACGTAGTAATCACGGGGGGTGTTGATGAGCGCCACCCGTTTGGTGGAGGGGTTGACCACGGCAAGGATGTTCACATCGCTGCGGGCCTTTTCGGTCAGTTCGCCGCGGTTGTCAACGCCGCTCAGGTAGACCACAAAGGGCTCCTTGGTGATCTTGTTGGCCTCGGTGCCGGTGACAAGGCCGGAGGTCACGTTATCCAGTGCACTCAGGCCCTGCTGCGCCCAGACACAGCCCAGTGCCAGAAAGGCGCACAGGAACACCGAGAACACCCGGGATACCTTGCGGGGGGCGCTGTACTCCTGGCAGCGCTTGACCAGCAGCCAGAACAGCACCAGCAGCGCCGCAATGATGACCAGATACAGTGCGGGCAGCATCTGGGTGCGCCAGAGCTGGAAGAAGGCCGCAATGCTCAGAATGGCTTGTACGATCAGCAAAACAGTACCTCGTTTCGGGTTGGCCGCGCCGGTATCTGCATCCGGCTTGCGGCGGGGGGGCTTTGACTCCGGGGCAGGCCCGCCGGTATGCTTCGGCGGCTTGGGCGGTACAGGCGGCGGGGTGGGAGCGGCAGTTTCCGGCGCAAAAAAGGCCGAGCTGTCCACCTCCACAGTCTTTTCTTCCGGTGGGCGGTGGCCCCGGTGGATGTGCCGGGTGCTGTCATCGTCCGTGTGGGAACGGGAAGTTTCATCAAACATAGGAATTCTCCTTTTTGACATGTCCTCAGGCAAGGGGCACGATGGTCAGAACAGCCCGTGCCGGCAGGCAGGTGGCCGTCTGATCCTCCTGCGAGATCCAGCCAAAGCTTTCGCAGATGTGGTCAGGGCAAGGGGAATCAATGAACCGTGCCGCGCCGTCCTTGACCTCGATGTGCACCGTCAGATAGCCGGTGTCGATGTCATAGACGGCATCCTTGTCCAGAGAGATCTTCTGCACCGTGTTCGCATCGCCGTAGATCAGCTCCGCGCCCAGGGTGCTGCCGCTCTGCCCGGCACTGCGGAGGTAAAAAAGCACCCCCGCGATCACCAGAACAACAGCGGCGAACAGTAAATTGACCCAGAGATTTTTTTTCTGCTTCATGGCTCAGGCATCCTTCTGGGGGAACAGCTGTTCCAGCTCGGCCAGCCACAGGGCGGCGCAGGCATCGCTGGGCATCCGCCAGTCCCCGCGCGGCGAGAGGGTCACGCTGCCGATCTTGGGGCCGTCGGGCAGGCAGCTGCGCTTGAACTGCTGGGCAAAGAACCGCCAGTAGAAGTTGCGCAGCCACTTGTAAAGCACCGCGTCCGGGTATTCCTCCCGGCCCGCAAAGGCTGCCCTGGCCAGCCGGAAGATCTTTGCCGGGCCAAAGCCGAAGCGGAGCACATAATAAAGGTAGAAGTCGTGCAGTTCATAGGGACCCACCAGATCCTCGGTGCGCTGTGCGATCTCGCCGTTGTCCTTGGCGGGCAGCAGCTCGGGGGACACAGGGGTGTCGAGGATGTCCAGCAGCACCTCTTTCAGGGCCGGGGTGGCGGCAATGTCGGCTTCGTACCGGACAAGGTGGCGCACCAGCGTTTTGGGCACGCCTGCGTTCACGCCGTACATGCTCATGTGGTCGCCGTTGTAGGTGGCCCAGCCCAGGGCCAGCTCGGAAAGGTCGCCGGTGCCCACCACCAGGCCGCCGGTGCGGTTGGCGGTGTCCATCAGCTCCAGGGTGCGCACGCGGGCCTGGCCGTTCTCGTAGGTCACGTCCAGCACGCTCTCGTCCTGGCCGATGTCCCGGAAGTGGCTGTGCACCGTGGCGGCAATATCGATCTCGGTAAAGCTGACGTGCAGCTCGTCACAGAGGATCTCTGCATTGCTGCGGGTGCGCTTGGTGGTGCCAAAGCAGGGCATGGTCACGGCCAGCACATCGGTGGTGGGGCGGCCCAGCTGCTTCATGGCGCGGACAGCCACCAGCAGGGCAAGGCAGCTGTCCAGACCGCCCGAAATGCCGATGACGGCTGTTTTGGCGCGGGCGTGCTCAAGACGCTTGGCCAGGCCATCGGCCTGCATCTTCAAAATCAGCTCACAGCGCTCGGCACGCAGCTGCTCGTTGTGGGGGATAAAGGGGGTGGGGTCTACCCAGCGGGTCAGCACGGTGTCGGTCAGGGCCAGGTCGAACTCCACGGTCTGGTAGCCCTCGGTGCTGGGCTCAAAGCTGGTGTTGCGTGCCCGCTCCGACTCCATCCGCTGGCAGTCCAGCTCTGTCTCGGCAGGGCCGCCTGCAAAGGGCTTCACCTCGGCCAGCAGGGTGCCGTTTTCGGCGATCAGGTCGTGGCCTGCGAACACCATATCCTGGGTGCTCTCGCCGTGGCCTGCCGAGGCGTACAGGTAGCCGCAGAGCAGACGGGCAGACTGGTTTTCTACCAGTGCCCGGCGGTACTCGGCCTTGCCCACCGTTTCATCGCTGGCCGAAAGGTTGGCGATGACGGTAGCGCCTGCCAGTGCGTGGAAGGTGGAGGGCGGCAGGGCGCTCCACAGGTCCTCGCAGAGCTCCACGCCCAGCACAAAGCTGGGCATCTGGCGGCAACGGAAGAGCAGGGAGGTGCCGAAGGGAACATCCTGCCCGCAGACATTCACCCACTCTACTTCGGTGGAACCGGGGGTGAACTGCCGCTTTTCATAGAACTCGCCGTAGTTGGGCAGGTACGTTTTGGGAACCAGACCCAGCAGCTGCCCGCGGCAGAACACGGCAGCGCAGTTGTACAGCTTGCCCCGCACCATCAGGGGCAGGCCCACAAGGGCCACGGTGTCCAGCTCCCGGCTGGCATCCAGCAGCTCCTGCAGGCCGGTCAGGGCTCCCTGCTGCAGGGTGCGCTGCAAAAACAGGTCGCCGCAGGTATAGCCGGTCAGGCAGAACTCAGGGAACACGGCCAGCTTCACGCCGCGGGCGGCGGCGGCACGCAGCTCCGTGAGGATCTGCCGGGTGTTGTAGGCGCAGTCCGCCACCCGAAGCGCGGGCGAGAGGGCTGCTGCTTTCAAAAAACCATCTTTCATCGGAGGATTTCACATCCTGTCTCTCTTGTTTGCCCACGGCGAACAACTGTGCTCCCGTGGTGAGGATAGTATACCACACTCTGGCCAAAACGAAAAGAGGGCTGTTATCAACCCTCTCTGCCTCTGCGCCTGACGGCGGGGCAAAGAAGGGTTCTAACAACCCCCTGCAGATACACCAAATGGAAAACGAGATGGACCGTAAGCCGGGTTCTGTATTAAACGACGATCTGTCTAGGCCTGCCATTGCTGACAGGCTCGTGCCGCCTTCGGGACACGCGAGCAGCGCTGTACGTCCCATATAGGCGTTGCTTCCGGTAGGGTTTACAAAGCCGCATGGTCACCCATGCGCTGGTGAGCTCTTACCTCGCCGTTTCATCCTTACCGCATTGCTGCGGCGGTTTGTTTTCTGTTGCACTTTCCCTAAGGTCACCCTCGGCTGCCGTTAGCAGTTACCGTGCTCTGTGAGGCCCGGACTTTCCTCAGAGCGGTCAAAGCCGCCCCGCCGCCGTATGTTCCACTCGTTTTCCGCTCCCCATGATACCATAAAAAAACAAGATTTGCAAGTGACGATAAAATTTGGTATAATAAATTTAAATATGGCGTGAAATTTTTGGGGAGGGACAACGGATGCAGCTGCTTTTCAATGTCCCACCCGAAGCCGATGGCGTGCTGCTGCGCGGCTTTCTGCGCCGGTGTGCCGTATCCACGGAGCTGGCCCGGGCGGTCAAATTCCATGGCAGCGGCTTTTTTGCGGACGATGCGCCCATTCTGGCCAACCGCCGCGTGCAGGTGGGGCAGACTATCCGCTTTGCGCTGCCCGCCGACGGCCCCGGCGTGGAGCCGCAGCCTGAGATCCCGGTCAGGGTCGTTTACGAGGATGCTTTTGCCGTGGTGCTGGAAAAACCGCCCCATCTGGCGGTCCACCCCACACTGAACTACCCCCGGGATACCCTGGCCAACGGCTATGCCGCCTGGGCGGCTGCCCACGGCGAAAGCCCGGTGTTCCGCCCGGTGAACCGGATCGATAAAGACACCAGCGGGCTGGTGCTGGCCGCAAAGAACAGCTATGCCGCGCCCCTGCTGGCCGAGGGTGTAGAAAAACTCTATTACGCCATCGTGGAGGGTGAACTGCCCCTTGGCCCCGGAGTCATCGATGCCCCCATTGGCCGAAGAGGAGACAGCATCATCGGGCGGTGCGTGACCCCCGAGGGCAAGCCCAGCCGCACCGAGTATACCATATTAAGGGCAGCGCAGGGCCTGAGCCTTGCCGCCTGTGTTCCCGTGACGGGCCGCACCCATCAGATCCGGGTGCACTTTGCATCCATCGGCCACCCGCTGGCCGGGGACGACCTTTACGGCGGACACCGTGACCGCATTGCCCGGCAGGCGCTCCATTGTGCCCGGCAGAGTTTCCGGGTGCCGGCTTACACCGAGGTGCCCGGCGGCATCCGGCTGGAAACGCCGGTGGAGGAACACAACCGCACCGTTGCAGTGGAGAGCCCCCTGCCCGAGGATATGCGGGCATTGCTGGATGCTGAAAATATGAAAATACGGTGAAACCTCTGTGAAAGCTCTGCCCAAATTTTGTGACAAGCCTTGTATCGGCCCGAGCAGAGTGTATAATTGATATGAATTTGTAACTTTCGACCCAAAACGTCAGGAAGGAGCAACCCCTTTTGATCGAAGAAAAAACAAAGGAGCCGCAGAGCCAGGCTCCTGCAGCGCCGGTGAAGGGCAGAGAAAAACTGCGAAGCTTCTGGGCAAAGGTCCAGATCTCCGGCCTGCTGCGGCGGCACCGTTTCCGCCGCAAAACGCAGCGGCACATGAATGATGTGGCCAAAAAGCTGCGGGCCAGTGCCGTGGTGCTGACAGTTGGCGAGGCACTTTATGCACTGGGCTTTGCGGCAGAGTACATGGTGGTGCGCACAGGGCGCGGCATTGCTGCCGTGGCCCACAGACTGGCCCGCTGGTGCAGGAATGCCCGGCATACCATCATTGCAACAGCCTTTCCCGGTGCGGCGCAGATGTTCAAGGATCTGCTGGCACCGCTTTACCTGTTCTTCAAGGGCCTCGGCGCTGTGGCGGCCCACGCCAACGACGTGCGCCGGGAGCGGGGCTTTGGTGCTTCCGTAAAAGCGGCCGGGCGCTATTTTGTGGGCGGGCTCAAGCGCAACCTGAGCCTGCTGCCCCGGACAGCAATGTACATCCTGCCCCTGTGTATGCTGGCCGTGTTCGTCACGGTCTGGAACAGGACGATGGCCCAGCCCTATGCGCTGGCTGTGCAGGTGAACGGCCAGACCGTTGGCTATGTGGCCAATGAGGAAGTGTTCAACCTCGCAAAAGAGGATGTGATGCAGCGCATCAACTACGCCGGTTCGGACAAGACCGAGCTGACCATCGAGCCGACCTATACCATCTCCGTGACCCACAAGACCATGGACGAGAGCGAGACGGCGAACGCCATTCTGCAGAGCGCCAGTGACCAGATCAGTGAGGGCACCGCCCTGTATCTGGACGGGGAACTGACGGCAGTCTGCTCCGATGGTGACACTCTGCGCAGCTATCTGGAGAGCCTGCTGGCCCCCTACGAGGATCAGGCAGACGAGAACATCAGCGTGGGCTTTAATAAAAATGTGACGCTGGAAGATGGAGTCTACTTCAACGACAGCTTTGAGGATGACAATTCCATCGAGAATATGCTGACCGGCGTGCAGCAGCAGGAGAAGATCTACACGGTCAGGGCGGGCGATACCCTGTGGGATATTGCCCAGAAGAACGACCTGACCTTCCGGGAGCTGTGTGCCCTGAATCCGAATTTCAAGGGGGCTCCCCTGACCGAGAACTCCAATATCCAGGAGGGCGACCAGCTGATCGTGACCAAGCAGGAGGCTCTGCTGGAAGTCCGCATCACCAAGGTGGAGACGCGGGAGGAGGAGATCCCCTTCGGCACCGAGACCACCCAGTCCAACGAGTACACCAAGGGTACCACCAAGACCCTGCAGGAGGGCCAGAACGGCCTGCGCCGCGTCACCATGCAGAACGTCTACGATACCAACGGCGTGCTGCTGGAGCAGACCATCCTTTCCACCGAGACCATCCGGGAGCCGGTGAACAAAAAGGTGGTCGTTGGCACCAAAAAGGTCACGAAGAACGGTGCGGCGGCATACATCGGCGGCAGCGGTCAGTTCATCTGGCCTGTGCCGGGTTACCGCAACTGCTCGCGCTGGTATGGCAGCGGCCATAAGGGCGTGGATATCTGTGCCTCTGCCGGTACGCCCATCTATGCATCGGCGGGCGGCACCGTGACCAAGGCGGGTTATAACAAGGCCGGTGCCGGTACGGGCTATGGTTATTCTGTGATCATCAGCCACTCCGGCGGCTATACCACGGTCTATGCCCACTGCCTGTCTCTGGCGGTCAGTGCGGGCCAGACCGTGCGGCAGGGCCAGCTCATCGGCTATGTGGGCAGCACGGGCCGCTCTTCCGGCAACCACTGCCACTTCGAGATCCGCCGCAACGGCTCGTACATCGCACCGCAGAGCGTGTTCTCCGGAAAGCGATAAATCAGAACAGAACCTCTCCGTCAATGCTTCGCATTGCCACCTCTCCCAATAGAAGAGGCAAGAGAGCGGAAGCATAAACTTGGCTCCCCTATCAGGCAACAACGACGACCGCCGCCAGTGGCGGATGAAGGGAGGAGTTGTTGGGGCAGCGGCCAGCAGGACACGAGTGCAATACTTTGCACGAAGTGGACGCTGGGAGCCGCAACTCGTATGCTGGCGTGAAGCGCCGGAGAGGTTTATTTTACAAACAAAAAGGAGAATGATTATGGCAACACCCCACATCAGCGCTGAAAAAGGCGATTTCGCAAAGACCGTCCTGATGCCCGGCGATCCGCTGCGGGCAAAGTTCATCGCGGATACCTTCCTCAAGGATGTCCGCCAGGTCACCGGTGTCCGTGGAATGCTGGGCTTTACCGGCACCTATGAGGGCCGCCCCATCAGTGTGATGGGCAGCGGCATGGGAATGCCTTCCATCGGCATCTACTCCTACGAGCTGTACAAGTTCTACAATGTGGACAACATCATCCGCATCGGCTCTGCCGGCAGCTACACCGACAAAGCCAAGCTGTTCGATGTGGTGCTGGCCGCCGGTGCTGTGAGCGAGAGCAATTATGCCCGGGTCCAGAGCGGCTTTGAGGGGGACCTCACCCTGCCCAGCCAGACCCTGAACGACAAGCTGCGCGCTTCCGCCGCAAAGCAGGGCATCCCCCTGATCGAGGGCAACATCCATTCCTCCGATGTGTTCTATCGCCAGCCCTCCGATGAAAAGCCCACCTACTGGGAAAAGCTGCGGGATGAGCGCGGCTGCCTGTGCGTGGAGATGGAGAGCTTTGCCCTCTTCGCCAACGCTCAGGTCCTGGGCAAGAATGCCGCCTGCCTGCTGACCATCTCCGACAGCTTTGTCTCTCCGGAGATCACCACCGCCGAGCAGCGTCAGACCAGCTTCACCAACATGATGAAGGTCGCACTGGGCGCGGAGTACTGATTTGCATTCACAAAAAGGGTTGTTGTCACACGACAACAACCCTTTTATGTTTTAAGTGTCACTATAATGTCCGAAACAGGATGCGATAATGATATTGCCGTCCTGCTCTTTATAAACAATGCGGTGCGTATCGTCGATGCGGCGGCTCCACCATCCACTCAAATCACCTTTTAAGGGCTCAGGTTTTCCAATGCCCTCGTAGGTGTTCCGCTGGATGTCTTTCAGAAGTGTGTTGATACGCTTCAGCAGCTTTTTGTCTCGCGTCTGCCAAAGGCAGTAGTCCTCCCATGCTTCCTCTTCCCAAAGCAATCTCATTTAATCTACCTCGATCAAATCGTGCTCAGTGAGCTTGGCTTTTCCGGTATCGATGTCGTGGACGATCTGGCGGAGATGATTGATGTTGCTTTCCGAGTAGAACGGGTCGGCGGAAACCTCAAAGGGAATGCGGTGCTCCCGGGAAACTTTTTTGGCGAAAATCGTGAATGCCGTTGTCATAGAAAGTCCCATCTCGGCGCAAACCTCTTCCATGCTGCGTTTCAGGTCTGGGTCCATCCGGAAGTTCACATTGACTGCATTTGCCATTCTAATACACCTCCTTCTTGATTCTATTATATGCGTCTGTAATGAAAAATGCAAGAACTTTCGTTACATAATAAATGAACAACGAGAAATCTCTTGAAGAATTTGAGAACACGCCGTATAATTGAAGTGCAAAAGAGGGGATGAAAGATGAACGACTTTCAACCAAATCAGGATATCTGCCTTGTACCTTATTACCCAGCCTATGAAATTGCCCTTCCGTGGTATCAGGACGCAGAACTGTGCCATCATGTAGATAATCAGAATCGCATTTATGATCTGTCTATCCTGAAAAATATGTACCAGTATCTGGATAGTCATGGTGATTTGTTCTACATTGAATATAAGGGCATTCTGTGCGGAGATGTATGCTTGCAGACAAGCGGAGAAATTTCGATTGTGGTCTGCAAAGAGTATCAGAATCGGCACATTGGGAGAACAGTGATTGGGAAGATTCTTGCACTGGCAAAAGAAAAGAAGTATCCGCAATGCTATGCAGAAATTTATTCTTTCAACAAGCAGTCCCGCAAAATGTTTGAAAGTATAGGATTTGTTCAGAAAGACGCAGAAACGTTTGTTTATACTTTAGAATGAAAAGGAGGCCCCTATGACCAATCTGACTTTAGACGAAAAGAAAGCCCTGATCCGGATGGCACTGGAAGCCCGGGAGCAGGCCTATGTGCCTTACTCCGACTTTATGGTGGGTGCTGCCCTGCGGGCCGAAGATGGCCGCATCTTCACCGGCTGCAATGTGGAAAACGCCGCTTTCACCCCCACCAGCTGTGCCGAGCGCACGGCCCTGTTCAAGGCGGTGAGTGAGGGCGTGACCCGCTTCACCGACATTGCCGTGGTGGGCTCTCGCCGCGGTGAAGTGAACAAGCAGATCACCTCACCCTGCGGGGTCTGCCGTCAGGCGCTGTTTGAGTTCGGCGGACCGGAGCTGAATGTTATCATGGCAAAGACCCCCGATGATTTCATCGAGCGCAGCATGGACGAGCTGCTGCCCTTCGGCTTTGGCCCCTCCAACGTGGCGGGCAACAAAGCCGTGGAAGAGTGAGGCGGGAAGCGGATATTTTGCCAAAATTGGCGAAATAGTACGACTTTTACGCGAATTTTACAAAAAATCTGTAAAGATTTTGTAATCGGAAATGCCTTGCTTTCCTCACATGACCCGGCTATACTTGGGTCAGTAAATGTGCAAGTGTGCGCATTCCCTTTTTAAAGCGCAATTTTTAATGTATAAAAAGGAGAGTTTTCTTATGATGATTTCTCGTCGTAACTTTCTGGCTGTGGCTGGCGCTGCAGCTGCTGCCGCTGCTCTGACCGCCTGCGGTGGTTCTTCCTCTTCCACCAGCACCGCTTCTTCCACTGCTTCCTCTGCAGCTTCTGAGGCTGGCTCCGAGGCTGCCAGCAAGATCACAAAGGTCGCTTTGACCTGCGATACCGGCACGATCGATGACGAGAGCTTCAACCAGGCTTGCTGGAGCGCTGTTTCCAGCTACATGGGCAAAGACTGCCAGTACTACATCCCCGAGGCTGACGCTTCCGATGAGGACCGTGAGACCATGATCCGTCTGGCTGTCAACGAAGGTGCTGACGTGGTGGTCTGCGTGGGCTACCTGTACGGTGCTTCTCTGGCATGGGCTGCTGAGCAGTACCCCAATGTCAAGTTCATCGCTATCGACGTGACCCAGTTCGATATCGGCACCGATGAGATCCCCTCCAACTGCTACTGCATCACCTTCAAGGAGGAGCAGGCAGGCTATCTGGCAGGTTACGCCATTGCCAAGGACGGCAAGACCAAGCTGGGCTTCCTGGGCGGCATGGCTGTTCCCGCTGTTATCCGTTACGGCTACGGCTTCGTGCAGGGCGCTGACGCCGCTGCTGCTGAGCTGGGCCAGAACATCGAGATCAACTACTTCTACGGCGGCCAGTTCTACGGCGATGCAAACATCACCTCCCGTATGGAGGGCTGGTACTCCAACGGCACTCAGGTCGTCTTTGCCTGCGGCGGCGGTATCTACACCTCCGCTGTTGAGGCTGCCCTGAAGAACAACGGCTACGTCATCGGCGTTGACGTTGACCAGAACTACATCGGCGCAAACGGCGTTGCTGATGGCACCTATGCTTACAACCCGTTCATCACCTCCGCTATGAAGGGCCTGTCTGAGGCTGTTTCTACTTCTCTGTCCGACATCGAGGCAGGCGAGTGGAGCACCATCGCAGCGACCAACGGCAACTTTGGTCTGGAGGACGGCGATTACATCGGCCTGCCCACCGATGAGGACAGCTGGAACTTCGAGACCTTCACGGTTGAGGAGTACGAGGCGCTGAAGCAGAAGATCGCTTCCGGCGAGATCGTTGTTGACAACAGCTCTGATGACGCTACCAAGCCCACCGTCAGCGAGTTCACCAACGTCACCTACATCCAGTAAAATTTGAACAGTCCGCAAGGGCTGCAGGGAACGACCCTCTCCGTCATTGCCGCCAGGCTTTGACGGAGAGGGTCGTTTTTGTCTCGCGAAAAATCGTGCAGCTTGCACAAAAGTAATACTTATAAGAGTACATCCCGCCAAAAAATCAAAAAGAAGTGTGCAAAACCGCAAAAATACGGTATAATGGTACACAGAATAGTATAGGTGTCGATTTGACACGAAAGGAGAGTGAGCAGATTGGCAGAGGATTTTGTGATCGAGATGCTCCACATTACCAAGGAGTTCCCTGGAATCAAGGCAAACGATGATATCACCCTGCAGCTGCGCAAGGGCGAGGTACATGCCCTGCTGGGCGAAAACGGCGCTGGCAAAAGTACGCTGATGAGCGTGCTGTTCGGCTTGTACCAGCCGGAAGCCGGTAAGATCCTCAAGAACGGCAAGGAGGTCGCTGTCCGCAACCCCAACGATGCAAACGCACTGGGCATCGGCATGGTGCACCAGCACTTCAAGCTGGTGGAATGCTTCAGCGTGCTGGATAACATCATTCTGGGCGTGGAGCCCAATAAGCTGGGCTTTTTGCAGAAGGCTGAGGCCCGCAAGAAGGTCATGGCCCTGAGCGAGAAGTACGGCCTGCGTGTGGACCCCGATGCACTCATCAGTGATATCTCTGTTGGTATGCAGCAGCGTGTTGAGATCCTGAAGATGCTCTACCGCGACAACGAGATCCTGATCTTTGATGAGCCCACCGCTGTTCTGACCCCGCAGGAGATCGACGAGCTGATGGAGATCATGCGCGGGTTCAAGAAGGAGGGCAAATCCATCCTCTTCATCACCCACAAGCTCAACGAGATCATGGCAGTGGCAGACCGCTGCACGGTTCTGCGCAAGGGCAAGTATATGGGCACTGTGGACATCAAGGACACCACCAAGGAAGAGCTTTCCCGCATGATGGTCGGCCGCGATGTTCAGCTGCAGGTGGACAAAAAGCCCGCCGCCCCCGGCGAGGTGGTGCTGGATGTGCAGAATGTAACCATGCACAACGCCCAGCACAAGAAGGATGCCGTCAAGAACGTCTCCTTCCAGGTGCGTGGCGGCGAGATCGTCTGTCTGGCGGGCATCGAGGGCAACGGCCAGACCGAGTTTGTCTACGGCCTGACTGGTCTGGAAAAGTTCAACAGCGGTAAGGTGCTGCTGGACGGCAAGGAGATCACCAACGAGAGCATCCGCCAGCGCTCCAAGGACGGCATGAGCCATATCCCTGAGGATCGCCACAAGCATGGTCTGGTGCTGGATTACAGTCTGGAGAACAACATGGTGCTCCAGCGCTACTGGCAGCCCGAGTTCCAGCACAACGGCTTTATCCGCAGTGAAAAGGTGCGGGAGTACTCCGATAAGCTGATCGCCCAGTATGACGTGCGCAGCGGCCAGGGCAGCGCTACCATCGTGCGCAGCATGTCCGGCGGCAACCAGCAGAAGGCGATCATTGCCCGTGAGATCGACAAAGACCCCAAGCTGCTGGTGGCAGTGCAGCCCACCCGCGGCCTGGATGTCGGTGCCATTGAGTATATCCACAAGCAGATCGTGGATGAGCGCGACAGGGGCAAGGCTGTGCTGCTGGTCAGCCTGGAGCTGGACGAGGTGATGAACCTCTCTGACCGGATCCTTGTGATGTACGAGGGTGAGATCGTGGGCGAGTTTGACCCCAAGACCACCACGGTCCAGGAGCTGGGCCTGTACATGGCCGGTGCCCGCAAGCAGGGAAAGGAGTAAGCAGAAATGAAAAACAAAAAACTTTCCCACAACGGGCTGCAGGGTTCTGTCACCAGCGTGATGGCTGCTCTGCTGTGTATCCTGATCGGTCTGGCTGTGGGCTTCCTCGTGCTGCTGGCCATCAACCCGGCCCACGCATGGGCAGACGGTTTTGTCCGCATCCTCAAGGGCGGCTTCCATGATGCCCCCTATGGTGTCGGCAAGGAGCTGGCCAACGCCGCGCCCCTGATCATGACCGGCCTTTCCGTGGGCTTCGCCTTCAAGACCGGCCTGTTCAACATCGGTGCAGCCGGTCAGTACACGCTGGGCGCTTACGGTGCCCTCTACTGCGCCATCATGCTCAAGCTGCCCTGGTTCGTCTGCCTGCTGGCTGCGGCCATTCTGGGCGGTCTGTGGGGGGCCATCCCCGGTTTCTTCAAGGCCTACTTCAACATCAACGAGGTCATTACCTCCATCATGTTCAACT
>ERZ1673745.1364-NODE-1364-length-17404-cov-20.264107_pt1 | contig 17404 bp, 14 predicted proteins | sample MGYA00580206_ERZ1673745 | MGnify/ENA primary metagenome ERZ1673745 (study PRJEB41218, sample SAMN15661753) | gut metagenome | host: Homo sapiens | place: Canada: London | collected 2015-08-20/2019-03-30 | study: EMG produced TPA metagenomics assembly of... | reverse complement strand
GTATCGGGATGACAAAGGCATATGCAATTATAAAGGAATATAATGCAGAGCTTGAGGCAAAAGGTTATTTCACCATGCGGGGCAAATGTCCAAGGAAGTACTTTGAACAGAAAATCTATGGTTACGAAGATTATTACAATCCGGATTATGAGCCACAGCGTAACCGAAGCAAGGTTGCAGAAGAAATGGATTATGAAGCGGCAGTTGGGGATTCTGTGATAAGCGAACATGATGAAGTGGATATACCGCCTGAAACAAATGAATTGCCGGAAGATGGTGCTGAGATAGCAGAAAATGTGATGTCGGATGCAGATGTAATGGTGGAAGAGACAACTGAATAGGTGAATCCAGCGAGTGGGGGCAAAAAGCGCCCCCAAAACGTGCAAATGGGGGCAGAAAGCGCCCCCAAAACCACAAAGTGGGGGCAGAAAGCGCCCCCGCACAAATCAGAGCTGAAAAAAGTGTGGGGGCAAAAAGTGCCGTCAAAATGCAAAAGTGGGGGCAAAAAGCGCCGTCAAAACAGCAAAGTGACGGCAAAAAGCGCCACCACTCAAATCAGAGTGAAAAAGTCATGGTGGCGGAAAGTGCCATCAAAATGGAAAAGTGGTGGCGGAAAATGCCACCAAACAAGCAAAATGATGGCAAAAGGTGCCACCACTTTTAAATCAGGTGGAACTTTAGCCACCATATCAGTAATTGTGGTGGTACATTAACCACCACATATCATATACAGGGTGCAGGTGCTCCTGCCAAGACGAAAAATTATGTAAACGCTGATGCGTTTATATTTTTTCGGGAAAAGGTCCGACCTTTTCCGCATCTTGCAAAACCTATAAGCAGAACTTTTAGAAAGGATGAAAAAAGCAATGGTACAGATAAAAAGAGATTGGTTTGATACAGAATTTGGAAATTACGAAAGGGGAAAAACGTATGGCAGATGGAAAGAGAAGATACAAGTCTGACAGGAAAGATTATAAGATATCGGTGAAGCTGTCAGAGAAAGATATGGATATTCTGAAAGCGGCACTTAAGCGAACAGGAATGACAGCAAGTGCCTATATAAGAGAATTAATTCGGACAGGAGGCAACATTGATACAAGTTATCCAGAGGACAGGGCAAAAATAATTCGTGTTATTGCAGGTATTGCAAATAATATTAATCAGGCGGTAAAGCTTGGCAATTCACAGGGAAGATTGTATTACAGCGATATTGATAAATTGCAGAGCAGTATGGATGAGGTAAAGAAAACATTCGGGGAGGTGCTGGAAGTATGGCGATTACAAAGATCCTAAATATCATGGAATCGGAAGGTAGAAATCCAGCATCACACCTAAAGAATGCTTTGGAATATATTCAGAATCCAGATAAGACAGAAGAATGTGTACTGGTGGGCGGTATTAACTGCCTGCCGGATACAGCATTTGAGCAGATGGAAGAGACAAAGAATATATTTCATAAGACAGGTAAAAGGCAGGGCTATCATGTGATCATATCATTTTCACCGGAAGAAAAAGTGACGGCAGAGCAGGCAATGTATGTGCTGGAGCACTTTGCGAAGGATGTGCTTAGTGATGATTATGAGGCTGTGTATGCAGTCCACACAGACAGAGAGCATATGCATGGACATCTTATCTGGAACAGTGTCAGCATGACAACCGGCAAGAAATACAATTCACCGAAAAGCAACTGGAAGAATCATCTCCAGCCTATCACAAATAAATATTGTGATGAACTTGGACTTTCCATAATGCCGGCAGAGTACAGCAGGAATCCGAAAAATATCAGCAGGGACAAGTGGGAAAGAGAAATGTCAATGAAAGAGATAATTCTCAGGGATGCAAAAATGTGTGCGTATGCAGCCGGAAATGTGGAGCATTTTAAATATCTGATGAAAAGACTTGGATATGTATTCAAGAAAGATGCGTGGATGGAAGTGCAGGCACCGGGATTTCGGTATTATCATAAACTGGCAAAGCTGGACGAGATGTTTTCAGAAGATATGTTACGGCATTATGTGGATATGCCCTGGATGGCAAAGCCTTACTTTTATTCGTCGGATATCAGGGGATTGCACAGGGCGAAGCTGTCATCATTCCAGAAGAAGTTTTATGCAAAGCTATACAGATTAAGGATTGTAGAGCAGAAGCGTTTTGCAGTCGGTGGAGCAAAGTATACAGAGGATTTGAAGCGGTTTCATCAGTTACAGGACGAATATCTGCTGATTGTAAATAATGACATCAAAAGTGTTGTGGATCTTGTGGATTTCATAAATGAGCAGGAAGAAAAAATCCAGCAGATTGAGGACAGACAGCATGAGATATACAGAGAAAGCTCTAGTCGGAAACGCAGTATAAAGAATGAAGAGCAGTACCGGGAATATCAGATATGGCATGTGGAAGTGCAGGAAGAACTGGACGAACTGAAGCAGGAGAAAAGGAAAATTAAGAGGCAGATACAGCTTGCTGATGACATTATAAAAGAAGATTTGTATACGGCTTATTATGCGGTGTCGGGGAAGAAGGAGATTGTTGCTGACAGGGATGTTGAGATACCGGGGATGGAAGAGGATATGCTGGATGAGATAACAACAGAAGCGGTTGTTGAGCCGTATACAAATGTTGAGGTAATGAATCCTAACAATAATCAGAATGATACGTCTGTAATGCCAGATATTCGTAATGTGTCTGATGTAAATACGGCAAGAATGGATGAAGATATTACTGACGTAACAGATAAAGGTGAATATGTGGAAATTAGAGAAACTGAACCTGTGGACAAAGCTGACTGGATTGTCAGGAGAATATCAGAGCTTGGTGGTTATGAGAATGTCAGTAATTCTGTTAAGGCAGATATATTTGGATTTGATATTGCTGCTGTAAGTGGAAGTATAAGACTGTTCTCGGATGTAATGAAAAAACTTGGAATGAAGCTGGATGGGGATGAACTTTATGAGGAGTTTCAGAGGATTTATGATGAAACGGTTAGCAGGGATGCTGATAAAGAAAAGGTAAGAGATAAGATAGGAAATAGGGGCAGAGGAAGGTAATTCCTCTGCTTTTAGCTGTTAAATATAAATAGATAACAAAAAAATGATATTTAAAATACAATAAAAATGTGATATGATTTATCTATACATTTTTATTTGCAACTAAGGGAGAAAATATGGGTATCGAATTATTTTTGAATGATTATTATGACCTTTTGAAATTGATGCATGATAATGAAGTTATAATATTAGACGAGAAAGTGATTCCATTAACACAACAACAGATAGCTACAACTTTGAAATGTAGCAAAATGAAGATTAATAGTATGTTTAGTGCGTTACAAAAACAGGATTTCGTCGAGCAAAAAACAAGAGGAAAGTATGTGTTGACGGATAAAGCTGAAATGATAATTGAGACAATAGAAAAACTGCAATAATTATAGATAAGGAGCAAGTAAATATGCCTACATTGGATTGGATAGGAAAAGATAAGGTAATAAATCATCATAATGATGTGCCATATAAAGTTCTTGAACGCAAGTATAGTTATGATGAAGATGGTGAGCATAAAGATGATATTCACAGTGAGAACATGATTATACATGGCGATAATTTAGAAGCATTAAAATCTCTTTTGCCACAGTATGAGGGGAAAATCAAATGTATCTATATTGATCCTCCATATAACACTAGGAAGAGTTCAGAAAAAAATAAGGCATGGATATATTCAGATAGTGTGGATGACCCGAAGATAGAAAAGTGGTTAGGTGTGACTGTTGGTGATGAAGGAGAGGATTTATCTAGACATGATAAATGGTTATGCATGATGTACCCTCGGCTAGTATTATTAAATAAATTATTATCCGATAAAGGAATTGTATTTATCAGTATAGATGACAATGAATGTAGTTATTTGAAAATAATTTGTGACGATATATTTGGGAAGAAAAATTTTGTTGCACAGTTAATATGGAGATCGGATGGGAACTTTGATAATCAGGCGAAGATAAAGAATGTTCATGAGTATATTTTGTGTTATATAAAGAATGCTGATGAGGTTGGACTTCCTCAGGCAATAGATCCAAGTGCTTCTGAAAATAGTAAAATATATAATCAAGAAGTGAGAAATACAGTTGTCAAGAACGGACCTAAAAATCCTATGTCAACAATAAAGCTACCAATAGGTTTTCCGTGCTCGGTCAGTGATTTGATAATAAAATCGAGGAAAGATAAATTTCCATATTATGGAGCAGATGCAATTATAGAAGGCGGACGTTTAATTAATGAGGTAGAAGTTGAAAGCGGTTGGTCGTCAAAGAACATATTAATGAAGTATATTAATAATGGGTTTAACCCAGTTAAGGATACCAAGGGACAAGATACAGTGTTTGAAATTACAAAAACTGGAAATATCGAAATGATAAAAAAAAGAGGAGATGCTAGTCATGTTCTCTCGCTTTTACAGAACTTAGGTAGCACACAAAATATGAGTACAGAGTTGGCAAAAATGGGTGTGAAATTTGATTTCCCTAAACCGGTTGATTTGGTAATATATTTAATTAGTTTTTATTGCCGAAAAGATGACATTATATTAGATTCTTTTGCAGGCTCAGGTACAACAGCTCATGCTGTTTTAAACATGAATAAAAAAGATGGTGGCAATCGTAAATTTATTCTGGTTGAGATGGGAGATTATGCTGACACAATAACAGCCGAACGTGTAAAAAGAGTGATTGATGGTTATGGGGAAGGAAAGAATGCAGTAGATGGAACAGGTGGTAATTTCTCATATTATGAATTAGGAAGTCCATTGTTTTTGCAGGATGGAACTATCAACAATGATATAGCTACAGCTGAAATTAGAAAATATATCTGGTACACAGAAACCAATGGGCTTGAGTATGCTGAGAACGAACAGGAAAAATATTATCTTGGCTCTCATAATGATACAGCATATTATTTTTATTATGAAAAGGACAAGGCTACAATACTTGACTATTCTTTTTTGGCAACGGTAAATGTAAAGAACCAGTCATATATTATATATGCAGATTCTTGTGCATTATCAGATATTGATTTACAGAAGTGGAATATTACATTTAAGAAAATACCAAGAGATATTGAGCATATCTAGAAAGGACAAGGTATGGAACTTAAAAATTATCAGATACAGGTTATAAGTGATTTAGAACGATTTTTAGAGCTGCTTATAGAGAAGCAGAGTATAAGTTCAGCGTACAGCACCTTATGGAATGAAAAAGGAGTGAATGTGGGGATAGATGGAATGCCGCCATACAAAACGGAATTAGCAGGTGTTCCACAGGTGTGCTTTAAAGTTCCAACAGGTGGTGGAAAAACATTTCTAGCGGCAAATTCAATTAAGCCAATATTTGATTCTATGCCACATATACATCCTAAAGCAGTAGTATGGCTCGTTCCATCAGATGCAATACTTACTCAGACATATAGAACATTAACGGATAAGAATCATGATTATAGGAAGAAAATAGATGTTGATTTTGGTAATAAGGTCGAGATTTATTCTAAGCAGCAATTGTTAAATGGACAGAATTTTAATCCGACTTCAGTTAGTGATAATTTATCAGTATTTGTATTGAGCTATGATTCATTTCGGACGAGCAAAAAGGATGGAAGAAAAGCGTATCAAGAGAATGGTAGTTTGTTGCCATTTGTGAGATTTAAACAGGATAGTGGTTCGTTGTTGGAAGATACGGATGAAACAGCTTTGATACAAGTTATCCGTAAATTGAATCCAGTTGTTATTGTTGATGAGAGTCATCATGCTACAAGTAAGCTCAGTAAAGAAATGTTACAGAATTTCAATCCTTCATTTGTACTTGATTTGACAGCCACACCGAAAAATGGAAGTAATATTATCTCGTTTGTAGATGCAAGACAGCTTAAAGCAGAAAATATGGTTAAATTACCTGTAATTGTTTATAACAGAAAATCACAGGAAGATGTTTTTGTATCTGCAATTTCATTAAGAAGAAAATTAGAAAATGAAGCGGTTGAAGAACAGAAAAATGGTGGCAGATATATCAGACCAATTGTTTTATTTCAGGCTCAGCCTAGAACCAATTATGACAGTACAACCTATGATAAGATAAAGCATACTCTTATTGATATGGGGATACCAGAATCTGAAATTGCAATAAAGACTGCGGATAGGGATGAGTTAAAAAATATAGATTTAAGCAGCAAGGACTGTAGTATCAGATATATCATTACTGTTAATGCATTAAAGGAAGGATGGGATTGTCCATTTGCATATATATTGGCAACAGTCGCAAATAGAACATCAAGCATAGATGTAGAACAGATTTTAGGAAGAATTCTCAGACTTCCTAATACGAGAAAGAACGAAAGAGAAGTATTAAATCTTTCGTATGTTATTACATCATCAAATGCCTTTTATGCAACACTTGACAAGGTTGTAGCAGGACTTAATGCGGCTGGCTTTACGAGTAAAGATTATCGTATAGACGATTATGTGGAACAGGATACTGAATTTTCAGTAGAACAAGCTGGTAATATACAGACAGAGTTAAAGTTAGATAATGATGTAACTGATGATACAAATAATGTGTCGGATGAGATAGATCCTTTAAATATAGACTTTGTGAGGGAACAAATATCACCATTCGTAAATAATGATAATATGGAATCACAGAGTCAATCTGAGGTTAATGATGTGGTAACAGATATGCTTGACCATGCAAAAACACAGAATGAATTATATTGGCAAGACTTTGAGGAAACAGAAGAATATCTGCCAGTGCCACCAGAGGTTGGAAATAAGATGAAGCATTACAAAGTAAATCAGTTATATGCTAGTGAAGCAGGACAGATAGAAATACCGCAGTTTATGATAGAAACAGGACGTTCTCTGTTTTCTGAACATGAGCATCAGGTATTAAAGAAAGAAAATTTGTATGCGGGATTTTCATTATTAGATAAGGATACGGTAATTGATTTTGACAGCATAGATTCAGAAATTGCAAGAATTGATATTGATGATTCAGATGCAATGCCAAAAGCATGGAAGTTGCAGGGCTTTGATAGTCAGAATGTAAAACAGTGGTTTGATGAACAGCCGTCAGATAGAAAAATGCGTCTGTGTAAGGATATGATAATAAAGAAATTATCAAAGAATAATGCGATAAATGATAGAGATTTGGAGGTATATGTAGACAGGATTATTCAGAATCTTACAGAGGATCAATTAACAGATATGGAACAGACACCAGGTATCTATGTCCTGAAAATTAATAAAAAAGTTAATTCGCTTTTAAATGAATATGCAAAGAAAATGTTTTTTGAGTGGGTGGAACAAGACAAAATTTCTTGCCAGTCGTCATATAAGCTACCGAAAGAAATCAGCCCGACAGAAACAATAGCATCAATACCAAAATCATTATATAACGAAGAGGAAAAGTTTGATACCGAATATGAAAGAAAGGTTGTCATGGAATTATCCTCATTAAACAATATTAAATGGTGGCATAGAAATATGGCAAGAAAAGGATTTGCCATAAATGGTGCTGTAAACGCATATCCGGATCTTATGGTGAGAACAGAAAGCGGTAAACTTTTACTGATAGAAACTAAAGGTGATCAGCTTGAAAACTCTGAATCCAGAGAAAAAGCCGAAATCGGAGCAAAGTGGGCAGAGATGGCTGGAAGAATGTATAAGTATTATATGGTGTTTGAAACAAAGAATCCTGGATATAATGGTGCTTATTCATATGAGGAGTTTATGAGGATTGTTAAGGAATTGTAGTAGAGTAGGAGGGTGGAGCTGAATTGGTATATATGACAGAGTTTATTGGAAAACATGATTATCAAGAGATTTTAGTTGAAGACATAAAACAGATTTATAAAGTTGCAAATGATTATAATTCATTTCATAAATTGCCTAGGCAAGGCAGGGGAGATATTGGTGATGAATATACATATTCGCGAGCTTTTTATCGAGGACAGAGTGATTCTTCATGGAAAATAATGCCAAGTATATGCAGAAATAAGGGCGTTGATGAGAGAATATCAGAAAGTGGAGATTTGTTGTTTGAGGTAATGGCATATGAGCAACATTATAATATACAGGCAACAAGATTAATAGATTTCACAACAGATATAAATATTGCTTTGTATTTCGCTTGTTGTGATAGTATGGATAAAGATGGAGCAGTATTTTTATGGTCATATTCACCATATGATTCAAAATGGGTGAGAACTATAATACAATGTGAGCTTGTCAATATTCAAAAAGATAAACTTAGCATTCAAGAATTTGCAGAAGAACTTTTTGGCAAATACCCAGAATTGAAAGATAGGTACAGTTATACAGATGAATTTTATACAGAATTGATATCTTTTTTAGATCATGGTTTTATGATAATGCAACCAAGAAGACAGCAGAAGACTAATATTAGAATACAAAGACAAAAAGGATGCTTATATGTGTGTGGAGTGAAATTTGAAACACCAATTGACAAAATGCGGACAAGTATGAATGCAGGACAAAATATATTTTGTCCGCACGATGTAGTAGCACCTAGAGAATTAGATGGAGGGCATTCTTTAGTTAAGATTATTATTCCAGCTAAATTAAAAAATGCAATAATGAATGAACTTAAAGGTAAGGGGATTACGAAAGAATATTTATTGCCAGATTAGAGGAATTATGAAATATAAAGATAAAGAGTATGTTTTTTCAAAGGATGATATTACGAATATTTGGATTGCGTTAAACTGTGAGAGCGCATTGAATAACAATAAAGAAATTATTGTAAAAGTAAAGGAAAAGAGAAAGATAGACAAGACATTTCCAGCTCGAAATAGAATTACTTGTGCATTAGAACAAATCGAAAATGTATTGGATTATTTGAATTATGATTATGAGTTCAAACCTACACATAATCAAAGAAATGCATTTGACTTCATTGAGTTTTTAAATTGTGAGTATATTGTGGTGCATAGTATTGATACTTTGGCAAAGATATTTGAAGTATCAACAGAAGATATCACTGATAATCGAGATTGTTTTTCGGGTTTTGCATACGGAGATGGAAATGATGGAGAAGTATTTGAGTATATTAGATCCTTATGTGCAGTTCATCCAACTGACACAAGTATGCATCCAACAGTACATAAAGCTGGAGAGTTTGATTGTTGTTCAAGAATAGTATGGGATGGTATTGGATGTGTAGATCAGAGGGATTTGACAGCAATTGTGTATCCGTCGGAAGAAGGGGGAGAAGAAGAATATATTGGTATTAAGGTTGAGCCGTTTATCCTATATCTGAATAAATGGATTTCTCTTATGGATAATATTAAAGAACATATATATTCATTTGCAGAAAACGAAAAAGAAAGGCTTAGGGGAGAGACTATTTTAGAACCGGAATCGTTTGCTAATTACATAGAATATATAGATAATTTGCATAAAGAATATCAACGAAGAGTTGGCGAAGAACATGAATATTTGTTTGAAGAGTATAAATTAGCTTTTCAAGTCCATTTTGATAATGATAAAACAGAAAAGATGAAAGAGTGTTATAAGACAGCCATTAAATATATGTTTGGTTTTTTGCACAAGCAAATGCAGGAAATGAATAAGGAATGTTATACAGGGATAAAAGGTTTACCGAATAATGTTGAAACTAATTTGTTTTATGAATTATATCAGCCAATTGAAGGAAGAAGTCGTTTTTCAAATGGAAGAAGTGCATTTTCGTATGTACATAATTTAAATAGCAGTCATCCATATGATGTATATCATGCGAGACAGGTACTTAATACTATAAAGCCTTTGGTGAATAAATATGTTGAATTTAATAATACAGAGTCACAGAAAGAGACAAATTTGCTATTACAAATTGCAACTTATTTTGATGCGCTAAAACAGGATGGATATATAAACAGAAGTATCCCAAATACAATTGAGTATAGAGGTCATTTTTATTCGGCTGAAAAAGACGTAGAACTGGAAGAATTCGATGAATGAGTTTAAAATCAAGATGATTACGAAAGAATATTTATTGCCAAATTAGATATGAAAGCTTATTAGGAAAGAAGGTGTAACACTAATGACCGAAGAAGAATTTAAAGAAATATTAGATAAAGAGGAAACTGATACAGTTGAATTTAAATCTTGGATAAATGCAAGAAATATGAAAGAAATTATTTCTCTTGCTGTTGATGAATTAATTGCATTTGCAAATACTAAGGGAGGAACAGTTTATTTTGGAGTAGAAGATAACCCGATTGAAGTTACTGGTTGTGATAGGAATTATAATGGTCAGCGTATTATTGAGGGAATTTATGATAGAACTGTGCCACCATTATTTACAGAAATATCAGACTTCGAGTATCAAGGAAAACTCGTTATTGCAATATCAGTTAAAGCAGATGGAAAGACATATACAACTACAGATGGCAGATGCCTGAAGCGATTAGGTAAGAATTCAAAACCTGCATATCCGGATGAGTTGAGCAATTTTTATTCTTCTGCGCAGAATCCGGATTTTTCTGGCAGAATTATAGGCGAAAGTACTCTGGATGATGTAAATAAGTTAGAAGTGTACAGCTTGAAGGAAAAACTAAGAGTCAGGGATTCTAAATCTACATTACCAGATTTGGATGATATAGATTTTTTGAGAGACTTACAGCTCATAAAATATGACGGAGATGTAGAACGTCTGACTATTGCTGGTCTGCTCTTTGTGGGAAAAGAAACCTCAATTCAAAGATTGTTACCGCAGGCGGAAGTTATATATTTACATTATTCAGCTGATAATTTAGAAGAATACGATGCAAGACTTGATTTAAAGCTGCCATTAATAAGCGTTATTGACAAGTTGACCGAGAGAGTACAAGCATACAGTAAGATAGAGAACATTCAGGTAGGATTATTCAGACTTGAGGTGGAAGATTTTCCGGAGAGAGTATTTCAGGAAGCACTTCTCAATGCGTTGTCTCATAGAGATTATCAGAGCAATGCAGCAGTTTATGTAAAACAATATCCAGATAAAATAGTTATTGAAAATCCAGGCGGATTCCTTGATGGAATTACAGAGGACAATATCATAACGCATCCATCTATACCAAGGAATAAACTGATAGCAGAGACACTGCAAAATTTGAAATATGTTCAGAGAACCGGTCAGGGAGTAGATATCATCTTTAAGGACATGGTTTCAATGGGCAAGCCTTATCCAAGATACAGATCGTTTAATGATGCAGTTTCTTTGACAATATTCGGTGCAATAGATAACACAGAATTTGTTAAGTTTATTACCGAAGTACAGGATAAGAATAGTAAAATTATGCCTTTGGCTGAAATGATGATATTAAGAGACTTAATGGACAACAGGAAAGAGCAGTTGTCAGAACTATCAAGAAAAGTCCAAAAATCGTTGGATGAAACAAAAAAGTCATGCAATGAGCTGGTTAACGGTGGTCTGATAGAGATTGTTGGCAAGGAATATATGCTCACAGCTAAGGTATATGAGGCATTAAAATCAGACGTGGAATATACAAGAGACAAAACAGTTCAGTATATTAAGGCTAAAAATATGATTTTAGAATATTTACAGATAAATGATCGGATAACATCTGCTAAGATACAGGAGATGTGTGGATTTACTAAGCAGCAGGCGAGAAGTGTCATTGATAAAATGAGGAGTGAAGAACTGATAGATATTTGCAGGCGAGGAAATAAATCATATTATGTAAGACTTTAGTATTTCGAGTTTTCTTTCGAGTGGATTTTGAAAAAACTCGGAAGAAAACTCGAAAGGTAAGGAGGTAATTTGTTAATTAAAAACGTGAATTACAATATGCTTATATTGGGTGAACTTCAAAGATTGGAAGACTTGTCATCAGAGTATAAGGCAATACTTATTCTTATTAGCAAGAGAATTAGAAGAGATTTATGGCAGTGCGGTAAAAATGATGTAATGTTATATAAGATGCTAAATGAGTGTGGAAAGCAATTGGATATGGCTTATAAGGGTCCAGATCAATATATGGAACAAGATTTTACAGATTATATATTGAGTCTAAAACCATATTCTTTGTTTTTGGGAGTTCATTTACAGCCATATTATTTTGAAAAATTCGTATCGGATGTAAGATTAGAGAATTCTAGAAACATTATCGAAAAACAGTGGGATAATATCATATGTGCCGCAGAAAATAGTGATAAGGCATTTATAGATATTTTTGACGATGTTTTTTCAAAATGTATAGACCAATATGACGATGTATTTTTTCATACATTAAGTGATAGTGATGTTTTATGTAGAGTGGTTCCAAAATGGGGCTGGGACGAAAGCAGATTTATCCCATGGGATAATATAGATAATATGAATAGATGGAATCCACCAGGAAAAACATATTTGTACCTGTCTTTTGATGAGAGCGAAAGAAAATATAATGATGAATTATCAGTTAGTGAATATATCTGTTTAGAAGAATACCGAGCCGAAAAAGATAACAAATATTCATTTTGTCATTTTAAACCGATAAAGAAGGGAAGAATCCTGGATTTATCGTATAATGACGTAGAACTATGGAAGCTTGAAATGGCATTGGATAGATATCAAGAAATAGTTAAAGATTTATTTGTTAATTCAACATTGTCAGACCAAGCGGAATTAAAGAAGATGGGGACAACAAAGAGAAGCGTTAAGCGGTATATCAAGAAAAATGTTGATGAAACTATAATTGATAGATCGATTATTGAGAAAGCAATTGCAAAAACATATTTAAAGATGGTATGTAATACGATTTATAAAAAAGTAGACGAAGATGATAATGCCGGAAAAGAGAAAGCATATAAATCATTTCATATTTTGGCAGGTTATTTGGAATCGAAAGGAATTACAGGAATTATATATCCATGTACAAGAACAAAGAAAATTATAGGAAAGAATCTTGTGCTATTTAATAGATATGATGCAGTTCCTATCAAGGATAGTATTCGGGAAATTATTTATAAATAGATGTCTAGCTGGTTATATAAATTACTTGTAAATAATGTTGTCAAGAGTTTTGTGTATTATAAGCCTATGAAATAATTGTATTGTCTCGAGTTTCTTTCGAGTTATTTTTAGAAAAACTCGAAAGAAAACTCGAAGAACAACTTAAGACACAGAGAGATTAGGTAGGATTAATTGAATTCATTCATAGCATCAACATATCTTTGCAAACCATCTGCTTTGAGAGCAAGTTCTGCATACAGCAGAGGAGCATCTTGTGCAAGCCTGTAAAGATATACAATATCATTAGGATTATCAAGAATGACAGATGAATTACACTTCTGGCAATTGAGTATGAATGGGTCACTGTCATTTGCATATACAACAATGGAATCTGAGTCAGGTTCATACATGCCAAACAGATAAAGAAGGTTATTGTTCATTGTGAGCACCACCTTCCCAGAGATATTTAGCACCATCAAGTAAGTCAATGATGGCAGAGAGCATATTATTATAGCTGGTCTGCAGCTCTGCAATTTCATTGCTGGTAGGTAGATTATCGGGATTCTGATCCTGACAATATCCAACAAATGCTTTATGCATTTCAAGTAATTGAAGATACAAAGCATTGACAGTCTGTACAAGCGGATAGATAGTTTCTTTCTTACCTACAACGCAGATTCGGTTATATATGCAGGAACGGGCGAAGTAATCTTTCTTCATCATTCCACTGGCAAGAATACGTGCTTCGATTTGTTTCCGTTCAGCATCAGAAACTCTAAAACTTATAGTTGGGTGTTTGTGTTGGTTACTCATGGTAATGCTCCTTTCGTTTTGGATGGCAGCAGAGTGATGATTTTGAATCACTCGCAAGCCACAGTTGATTATTCAATGATAGGCAGAATATTATATGTTTTTCAGACGAGGCTCACAGAACTCAGCTTGAACATTCTAAGAAAATTCAGTTTAGTAAGGATGCCGATGAAAATATGAAAGCTATGGTTTCAAAACCATATGCAAAAGTATTGAAGGAAGCATTTCCACATGCTACTTTCGTTGGTTTTACCGGAACGCCTATTGCGGAAACTTATCAGACCTTTGGTGATGAAATTGACCGATATACAATGGATCAGGCAGTTGCAGATGGACTTACTGTTTCCATTAAGTATCATCCGCGTATTGCAAAGGTATTGCTTGATAATAAAAAAGTAAAAGAAATTGAGAATTATTATAAAAAATGTGCTGATGATGGTGCAACATATGAGGAGATTGAAGTAAGTAAGAAAGCAATGAGCTCTATGGAAATAATTCTTGGTGAGCCTTCCAGACTTGAGCGTCTTGCTACAGATATCCACAACCATTATGTTGCGTCTTGTGCAGGTGATCCGGATAGAATACAAAAAGCAATGGTTGTATGTTCTAATAGAAAGATTGCTTATGCATTATTACAGAAGTTTAAGGATAAATACCCGGAATGGTTTGAGGAAAAGAAATCACCGGATGGGGTTTCTGTAACAGAAGAGGAACTGAAAGAATTGAAACCGATGCCATTTATGGCAATGGTATCTAGTGTCGGCAGTAATGATGAAAAAGATATGTATGATTATCTTGGCGGAGTTAAAAATGATAAGCGTTCAGAAGAATTGGATGCTGCTTTTAAACAGGAAAAATCAAATTTCAGTATTGTCATTGTTGTAGATATGTGGATTACGGGCTTTGATGTTCCTTGCCTTACATATTTATATAATGATAAACCTCTCAAAAAGCATTTGCTGATACAGACAATAAGCCGTGTAAACAGAAAATATCCGAGGAAAGAATATGGTATGGTTATCGACTATATTGGTATTCGCGACAATATGCGTGAAGCCATGAAGGTATATGGAGGAGATACATCTGTTGCACCGACATCCGATGATGTTGAGCAGGCTACATCAGTGTTTAGAGAAGAACTAGAAGTGTTGAAAAACATGTTCACAGGTTATGATTTATCACCATTTTTAAATCCGGAATGTGATCCTATAGAACGATATAGACTTCTTGCAAAAGCAGCAGAATATGTATTTGTATCAACAGAAGAATTACAGTCTGAAGGAAATAATGGTGTTCAGAAAGTTTCCTTCAAAACCTATTTTTTAAAGAAAGTAAAACGAATGAGGGCAGCTTTTGATATTTGTCAGCCTTCCGGTTATCTTGGAGAAGAAGAATCTGCACTTGCACAATGTTTTATGGCTATAGCAGGTTTTGTACGTAAGATGAGCGGAACAAGTGAAGTAGATACTGATACCATGAATCGTGCAGTTTCAAAGATGGTTGAAGAAGCATTAAAATATAATCAGGTAGAAAGTGTTCTTGAAAGCGGAGAGGAAGAAGATATTTTTTCTCCGGAATATTTTGAAAAATTATCTGATGTCAAAATGCCGGCAACTAAATTGGAACTTCTTGTGAAAATGCTCCGTAAACAAATTAAGGAATATGGAAAAGTCAATCGGTTAGCTGCAAAATCATATCAGGAAATGTTGGAAAAGACGATTGCAGAATATCATGAAAGACGTAAACATCTTACTGCTGAAGAAGCCGGTGAGGCACAGGAACAAGTTTCGGAAGACATTATTAAAATTGCAACAGAGCAGGCGTTAGCTATACTTAGAGCAATGGATGAAAATAGAGAAAGCTTCCGAAAAATAGGACTTACTTTTGAGGAAAAGGCATTTTATGATATTTTGATTTCTATGCGTGACCAATATAATTTTGAGTATGGAACGGATAAAGAGGTTGACGGTATTGTAATCAATGGTAAGTGCAAAAACTTGGCAATAAAGGTAAAGGAAATCATTGATACAAAATCTTCCTTTGCTGATTGGCTTAACAATCAAAATGTAAGAGACCAGTTGAAATTGGAAATAAAGATTTGTCTAGTTAAGAATGGTTATCCACCACAATATAGCCCGGAAGTATTTAAGAAAGTTATGGAGCAGGTGGAGAATTTTGAAGAGTATTCTGGTGAAACAGTAGAAAAAGGTAATAATGCTTCTGCGAAGGTATATCAATATGAGATGCCCGAAGGTAATGTGATGATGGTTGCAGAGAAGGCAACACCTTATGGTAAATTGTGAAATATTTAATTTCTAAACAATATAATTAAATATTCGTTTAAAATTGCTAAGTAAAGTAAGGAGAAAGATAAGTGGACAAAATATTGTATCATTATTGCAACACACAAAAAATGTATGGGATTATGTCAGGAAGACAACTTAGAATGAGTGACATAACTAAGAGTAATGATTATAACGAAGTATATATGTTTTTTCCAGGTATAATAGATGCTATGAGAGATGCATATTATAAAAATCCATTTCCTTTTGAATTTGATGGCAAAACAAACGAGATAGGGATGTCGATGTTATTTCAATTGGCATATGATTATTTTAGAATTGAATTTGAAAAGGGTGGAGTTACTAATTTTGTTATTTGTTTCTGTGAGGAAGGTGACAAGTTAAGCCAATGGAGAGGTTATGCAGATAATGGAAGAGGTGTTTCTATTGGATTTTCTGAACAAGAATTAAGGCAGTATAGCGAAAAATACAAAGATATCATAGCAATAGAAAAAGTAAAGTATAAAACGGCAGAAGAAATAAATGATATTATCGTAGCAAAAGCAGATAGTTTGTTAAATGAGTTGAAGAATTTGCGTAAATGGATTATAGATAATTTTCATTGCAATGATAGTAAGCAGGAAAAATATATGTTGCTTTTCTTTATACAAATGCTAAAAATAGTATTTATGAAATCATTACAGTACAAATATATATCATTTCAAGAGGAAAAGGAATGGAGAATGTTTTTTAAATATCCTATAACAAAAGAAACAGAATTTATATATGGAGAAGACGGTGACAAAAGAGTAATATTTGATGAAATGGTAGAAATGTTGAAAGATAAGATTGATTTTAATATTTTGGATAATGACATAGTATCGTATTTTCCATTAGATTTATCAGACATATCTGCAAAACCGATAAAAGAGGTTATCAGCGGACCAAATAATCGTATATTACTTAAGGATTTTCAATTATTGTGTGGTAAGTATAAATATGATGATGTTGCATTTAGGTATAGTAAAATATCGTATAGAGAGTAACAAAGTATATAAATAAAAAAACATATTTATCTCTGCTGACTGGAAATGCTTAAGCGGCAATGGAAAGGAGTAGCATTTAATGATAGAAATATATACAGAAAAAGCTAATTCAAAAGACTGGATACTTCAGAATGACCTATACTTTAATTTGAATACAGGTAATGAAGAAATGACTCAAAAAGAAATAGATTTAATCTGGCAGGTAGATGAGGCAAAGCTGACACCAGACAAGCATATAGAAACAAAATATGGCTTAGGTACGATCCGAA
>ERZ1673745.1349-NODE-1349-length-17623-cov-4.281990_pt1 | contig 17623 bp, 10 predicted proteins | sample MGYA00580206_ERZ1673745 | MGnify/ENA primary metagenome ERZ1673745 (study PRJEB41218, sample SAMN15661753) | gut metagenome | host: Homo sapiens | place: Canada: London | collected 2015-08-20/2019-03-30 | study: EMG produced TPA metagenomics assembly of... | reverse complement strand
CTTTTTCTTTTAAATAATCAATATATAATTTATTTAGCCTAAGAACATCAAATAATCCATGTTCACACAAACAATCATAGGTAATCAATTTTCCTAGTTTATCTACCATATCTGGAGATTTGATCGGAATGATACCCTCTTTATTATCATAATACCAATAGAAAGAATCATTTTTTATTAAATTATATGTTAATCTATAATTTTTACCAAAATTCAGACCTTCATCAAATAAATACTTATAGGTGGTATTTAATAAAGCATCATTTGCACTTTCGCGAAACTCCTCCATCTTAATTTCACGCACATGATTCAACCACATCCCTTGTCCCAATAAAACACATATCAATAATATAACAGACAATTGTCCCATCGTTTTCATACTGTTTTTCATTCCTTAGAGTACATTATAGAACAAATTTTTTTTTACAAAATTAAGAATCTTTCCTAACTTCGCGTCGTCTTAATCAACAAATATGAAAATGAGAAAAAAAGCCAGAATTTTTATAGGAGGCATTATTTTATTGACTTCCTTGTCTATTAATTTTATGTTTTCTAAAGAATCTACGATTACCAATATTACCTTTGACAATATAGATGCTTTAGCCGAAAAAGAATCCATTGACCCGGACGCAACATGTATATATGTCGGAACTTTCTGTTTTGGTGTAGACGCAGAGGGCCATATAGGAAATCATTTTGGATTAAGTAGTTATAAAGAATAACATTAATTAGAAGGACAATTGATATGAAAAAACTATATTACTTCATCATCCCTGCTCTTCTGCTCGGCAGTTGTCAATCCGATCCGACCTTAGAGACCGAATCTTCTCCGTTAGTACGGACGAAGGTGACAGAGCTTCAATATGCCCAAACAGACAAAATCGATGTGGAGGCATTGAACATTATCTCTCCTTATAAATTTGTAAAAAAAGGAAACTTATATGCTTTTCTTACTCCCAGTAGCGCTTACCGTTTCGCCATTTATGACAGCGAAAACGGAACCGTTACCCGTTTAGTACCGGCAGGCAGAAACGAAGGAGAAGGCATGTATTTTATCAGTATGAACCTAAACGGAGACATCGTTTCGGCATTCGATTTCGGAACTAAAAAGTTCGTGGAAATTAACTTGAACGAATATGCGACTCCGGGTTACCAGCCTACGTTCACTTCCCTCACCGACAACAACAAGACCCCTATCGGAGCCATCCGGATCGGTGACCGCCTGCTGTCGACCGGAGTTTATACCCAAGGCCGTTATTGCATCAGTCAAGCATCCGGAGCCGACACCTATTGTGTAAGTTATCCGGCCTGTGCCGACCCCACTCTGACGGATACGCTCAAAAGTGCATTTTATGCCAGCAATACCTTAGCAGTAAAACCGACGCTCGAACGCTTGGCCTGCGCCAATATGCAAACCGGTTGCCTGGACATTTGTGAAATCAACGGTAACGAACTGATCCGTGTCAATGAAGTGCATCTGACCCCTGCCAAGGTAAAATTCAACCGTCACCGTCCCAAAGGCCGTGGTTTAGTCCATCCGGTCAGTTATTCCAAATATAACATTTTCGGGTTCTGTGATCTGGCTGTATCGGATGATTACATCTATGCCCTGTATTCAGGACGGACGCTAAAACAACATAATCTGGACGTCGACAAAGGCAAAACCATACTGGTATTCGACTGGAACGGTTCGCACGTGCGTACTTACCGCCTGGAAAATGCTTGTTCTTCGATCAGCTATAGCGCCGAAGAAAATACCTTTTATGCCTTATCTCAGGAAAACAATCATTCCGAGATTATAACACTCCATCTCTAGTGTTGTCGCTATACTCCACTGCATATAGAGGAGAGCGAACTTGAAGTAAGATTGTCTGCCAGACTCTCTTCTCAAGTTCCTCTCTATTTTTTATGCCCTTCCTTCAAGAAAAGAGGAGCGAGCGGTAATCGCCGTTTCGTACTTCAATTAATTCCGTTTCTGTGGTAAAGTGATCACACACTTGTTTCCGTTCGGTTTACTTATAAAGCGGATTTTTCCTCCATAACCACCGACCACTTGCTGTACGACGAAGGCCAGTCCCGCCCCGGTGGATTGTTCCGGCAGCCTGTCTCCCGGATCTATTTTCCTGCCATTATCTTCGACTGTCAACATATAATGTTTCTTGTCGGTATAAAATTCGATCCTCACTACGGGGTGAACTCCGGCAGATACAATAGCTTTATCTACCAAACAAAGGATCAGATAATAAAAATATACCTTATCCAAACAAGGATATTCCGCTCCTTCGTCGATTTGGTAACCCACCAGTGCCTGTGGCCGGATCAGAGAAAACAACTCAACGATCATTTCCATCTCCGATTTCAGATCGATATTTTCCCGGTCGATTTTCCATACCGAGGTCTTTAAAGCACTCTGCTGCATACCGATGATTTCAGCCATTTCCACCAAGTGCGTTTTTATCGTATTCAATCTCAATTCCTCCTCCACAGACAAGGCAATCCCCTCGCATTGCAGCTTACCGTCGATCACTGCCATCCACTCCGTTAAAGGTATCTCTTCCGAAGGTGTCTTCCCCATCATCTGTACCAGTGTCCTTCGTTCAATCCTTTTCACCACACCCCTTTGCCAAACTAAACAAACGATAAACCCGATCAGGAAAATCACCTCCACCCACAAGATATCGTTCAGTCCCCGGCCGACCGTCTGCTCGAATCCATGATTTTCCATTTCACGTACCCGATACAACCAAATTCCCTGTCCCAGTATTATACAGATCAGTAATCCCAACGATATACGTCCCAGTATTTGCATCTTATTCTTCATACCATCCGTCTATAGAATATTTTTTACAAACTTAAGAATTTTTCTTAAGTTTGTATATATTAAATTTACAAGTATATTTTCCCTCTACAAGGATGCAAAACCGATGTACGCAAAATCCCTTTCTGAATTTGCCGGTATCCTACTTCTTTCCGACTTTATTCAAACCCATATCCTTTTTTGATAAAAGCTTTTACCAGTATCACCTTTTCTCCCGGTGTTTCATTTATAATCCGGTAAGTAGCGGCAGCAGCAGGAATTACAAACGTTTCGGCATAATTAAAGCGTTGCCTCATTCCTTCGCGAGTCTCCACCCTTACTGCTTTCCCTTCCACCACCATCCAAACCTGGCAACTCCCTTCGGTTTCTACTTCCACCGCATCTTCGACGGTATACCGATGGACATCGTAAAAATGCTTTTCATGGGTCGGCAGATGTTCGAGTGTATAATGTTCGTTTTTTTCCAATACCTCGGGATGACAAACCAGTTCTTTTACCACCCGTTCTCCCTTCCGTTCGAAATAGAGGTTATCCATTCCCCGCTGTACATTCAGCGGACGGGGTTTCCCATTCAAATCCAATCGCAGCCAATCGTACATTTTAAAAGTAAAAATATACGGAGCACTACTGATTTCCAGCACCATACAATTCTTTCCGGAAGCATGAACCGTTCCGTTGGGTATCAGAAAAAGGTCGTGTTTGTGTGCCGGAAATTTCTGTACATATTTTTCAATGTCTATCGTCTTACCTTCTGCCTGGCTCTGTTTCAATACCTCGCCGAACTCTTCAGGCCGGATATTTTCCTGAAATCCCAGATAAACCTGGGGATTCTGCCGGCTATCCAGGATATAATACGTCTCATCCTGTGTAAAAGGCATATTAAACTGTTCCCGGATGTACGTAGTCCGGGGATGACACTGTACCGACAGGTTACCTCCATCGAAAGTATCCAGAAAATCAAAACGAATCGGGAAATCGGTTTTAAACACATCGGCCGATTCTCCCAGAACTTGACGGTAATCGTTATACATCAGAAAATCGAAAGAAACTTCCAAACGATATCCGTTACTTTCGAACATCAGTCCATTTTCCAAAACCATCAATTCGAAAGACCAGGCTAAATTAGGCACTTCTTCATTCAATCCCGGGATGTGTTGTTTCATCCATTGCCCTCCCCATGCGCCGGGTTCGAACCAAGGGCGAACCCGGAAGAAATTTCTTCCCATCCGGTGTAATCCCTCTCTCAAATCCTCCCCGCTCATCATCAGCAATTGCTGTCCCCTGCGTTGTTCATCCACAATCAGCTCTATCTGTGGCAGACACTCCGCTTTATGCCGGTTCAGCACAACCCAATCCACAAAGAAAAAATGTTTATAGGTTTGCTGATTATTCTTCGGTTTATTCATACCCAGATTTTTCACCCACCCGGCCCGCATGCGAAACTGTATTTCATTTTTAGGTACATCGACATAGATCAAAGGTGCTTTCCATCCGGCCAAAGCAGCTCCTATACCGATCAGCACATTGATATCGGCCTCCTGGTCCGGCCTAAAAGCGTTCAACTTCCCGGGATCAAACCAATCCCTCAATTGTCTCTCCGTCATCCGGCCGAACAACGGATCTTCTCCTCCCAGATCGGGAGCGAGCATTTCCTCCAACGTCCGAGCATCCCGCATCGCGACATCGGTACGGAACCAACGTACACACTTCCCTCTCCGACGAAATTCATCTCCCAGTTCGCTCACCAGTTCGTCCCAAAACACTCCTCCATAACCATCGATAACCACCTGCCCGTGTCGCTCTATCCAATCGGCCAAACACCCTATCCCCGAACGGATCTTATTCTCCCCGACCGGAAAAGCCGGATACAAATCATAAACTCCCCGGGGAGTTGCCTGTGCTTTCATAGGAGCCAGATACTGTTTTGTATTTCTCTTTACCGCCTCTTCTTCCATCCCACTCCGGCCCAAGACCTGATTCGCATACATCGCCGCCCCGATCAGCGGAGCATCTTCCCATAAACGGCAAGTATCTATTCTCACTCCGATCCCCTGGGTTTCCAACTCAGACTTTATCCGTTCCAGAAATAAATCGGCACCCCGCATGATATTTCCCCCGAGCACCAAACAGTCCGGACAGAAATGTCTCAGAAAAGGAGCTATAAATCCGGTAAAATGATCGGCAAACTCTTCAAACAGGACTTTAGCAGCCTGTTCTCCCCGATAAGCATATTCCGCCAATGTCTTCACATCCATCACCGCTTTATCGGGAAAGCGGTGATTCCAGTTCGTTACAAACCAGCGGGTAGAAAAATAGTCGTCCGCAATACTATCCCGAAAAGGAATATTATACAAATATCCGTGTTCCGGAACGGCGGGTGTCGTTTCGTCCAATATTTCTTCCCGGGCCATAAACGTACTTCCCAGTCCGGTCCCGACCGTAACGACCATACTCCTCTCACTCCCCTGAGCCGCTCCCCCATAATATTCTCCCAAAGCATAAGCAGAAGCATCGTTCAGGAAGACAACCGGTAAACTGCATACCCTTTTTATTTCCTCTTTCAAATCCAAACCGAATAAGGCATCGAATTTTCGTACCCCATGAATAGCAGCTATTCCCCGGGTATAATCGAAAGGCCCGGGTATAGCAATTCCTATACCCCGCCATTCGTTTTCAGAACGCCCTTTCTTCAATGCTGTAATCACCCGAAGTATCCCCTTTATAATCGAAGTAGCAGAGCCTCCGGCATCTATTTTCTCATAAACTATAGTCCTCTGATCCATCTTCCCGGTAGTCCCTGTGACAATCCCACCTTTTACATGAGTTCCCCCGATATCGATTCCTAATAAATATTCCATTATTTCACCACATTAATATGTATAGACATTTATACATTGACAAATATAGTGCATTCTTTTTATTGTTACAAAGTTTATCTCTTTTTATTGTTTTACCGACACAAGCCGAACAAATAACAAACTAACGATCAGCATATTATCCAAACATACTACTAAAAAACAATTACTTTTTTTGATTTATAAGAATGAAATTTTACTTTCGCAAGTACAATTTTCCTACTTTTGCTTAAATTTTTCAATCATGAAAATATCGATCGATCACAATAGTGCGATACCTTTATATCTACAAATAGAAAATCAATTGAGGAACATCATCCGGGAACCGGAGTATAAAAAAGGGAAGATGTTACCCAACGAAGTAGATTTGTCGAAACAATTGGGAATTTCCCGGAATACGCTGCGCCAGGCGATCAACAACCTGGTCACTGAAGGGTTATTAGTCCGAAAAAAAGGGATCGGTACTATAGTAGTCAACCAATCGGTCAGCTCGAAAGCCAAAAACTGGTTGAGTTTCACCCAGGAAATGAAAGCGCAGGGAATCGAACCGACCAACTATGAATTACATACCAGCTGGGCGCTTCCTTCAGAAGAGATCTGTCGTTTTTTCTCCATCACCGATGAAAAGAAAATATTAAAACTGGAGCGTTTACGGGGTAATCCGGAATTTCCGTTCGTTTATTTCATCTCTTATTTCAATCCCCGGATAGGGCTGACCGGTAATGAAGATTTTTCCCGTCCCCTATACGAAATATTAGAACAAGATTATAGTTCTGTTGCAAAAATTTCGAAAGAAGAAATCAGTGCCCAGCTTGCCGACAAATTTCTGGCTCAGAAGCTTGAAATCAAGCCCGGGGACGCTATACTCATCCGAAAACGATTTGTATATGACCCGGGGGGACGCCCTCTGGAATGGAATATCGGCTATTACCGGGCCGATAGCTTCGTTTATACGCTTGAGTTCGAGAGGGAAGTATGAATTGGAGTTTATAAAATGCCGGAAGACCATTGGAGCGGGAACGAGTATCCGGTTCGGTTTTTCGAACGACCGATGGTGTCTGACAGAAACGTAACGTAAAGTTTTTTGCGCAGTAAGGGGTTCCGCCGTTCAGTGAGTTCTTCGAATAAGCGAAAGAAAAACAAAAGATTTTGTTTTTCCGAACAGGAGAAAAACCGATAAAATCAACGAAAGTCTTAACGGACCGGTCTGACGGTATAAAATCCGGAATCGGAATAGAAAGAAAAAACATACCTATATTTCAGGTAAACCGGATTTACTCGGCATCCACAGCTTCTACCTGTCCGATCGCCCTGATTCTTTTCAACAAAGAGGGATGCGAATAGTATACCCATTCGTACAGTGGATGGGGGGTGAGATTGCTTAAAGACTTCACAGAGATCTTCTTCAAGCCGGAAATGAGCGATTCACCATCGTAATACCGGGCAGCAAAAGCATCTGCCTGATATTCATTTTTCCGCGACCAGGCATTCATCACCAATCCCAATATCATACTCAACGGCGAATAGAGGATTGTAAAAGCGATCAATCCCAATTGGAAACAGGCCCGGTCACCTCCCAGAGCCATTGACAAAGCCGGCTGGTTGACAAAAAGCGAAAACAACCAAAGGATCACGCCGGTCTGAATCACAGATGCCAGCATAAATTGAACGGTATGCCGTTTTTTATTGTGTCCGACTTCATGGGCCAGGACAGCAACAATTTCTTCCTCGGTCAAATCCTTTATCAGGGTATCATACAAGACAATCCGTTTGCGGGGACCGAAACCGGTAAAATAAGCATTTGCCTTCGTAGAACGCTTCGATCCGTCGATTACAAAAATATTGTCCAGTTTAAAGCCCACTTTCTCTGCAAAAGCATTGATTTTATCCCGTAAAGCCCCGGCCTCCAAAGGAGTCTGCTTATTGAACAAAGGCACAATCAACTGGGAATAAAACATAGCCATAAAAACCGAGAATACAGAAACTATTCCCCAGGCATACAACCAAAAGAAAGAACCGGCCCATTCATAAAACCAGACGACAGCCGACAGCAACAGTCCGCCGATCACCCCGGAAACCAACATTCCTTTGAGTAAATCCAATCCATAGGTCTTCATTGTCGTTTTGTTGAAACCATATTTTTCTTCAATATGAAAAGTAGCATACCAATCGAAAGGCAAACCGAGTAGCCCGGAAACCAGCGACAAGCCCAACATAAAAAGTAAGGTCTGTAAAACCGCCTGATCTGTCCAGGTCACCACCCAGGCATTCCACCAACCGAAACCTCCTGTACACAAAAACACCATCATCACGATAAAAGAAAAAGTGGAACTGATCAGATCGAAACGATTCGTTTCGCGCTTATAATTCTGAAAACGTGCATATTCTTTTTCATCGTAAATTCCCTTAAGATTTTCAGGTAATACAGGCGCCATAGCCCGCATATTCACCCATTCCAAAATCCGTTCTACAATAAAATCAGCAACTAAAAAAACAACGATAATAATAAAAACAACCTCAGTATTCATATTCAAAATAAAAAAGTATAAACGGATAAAACTATTCTGCCGTTAATTTTTACAAAAATAGTAAAATCCATATATTCCTCCATGATTTATTCAGATCATTTCTAATTACAGAAATTTTTCTTTAAAACTCTCGGGATTTTCATTTATTAATTTTAATTTCGTTGCGCAAATAATGAATTCATAAATCAATCCAGATAAGTATGGCAGAATTTAAGTATCAGGAACCGTTTCCTATTGAAAATGATACCACAGTGTATCGCCTTTTGACAAAAGATTATGTAAAAACGATCGAATGTGAAGGACGTAAGATTTTAAAAATAGAGCGTGAAGGGTTAGAGTTATTGGCTCGCGAAGCTTATTCAGACGTCTCTTTTTACCTGCGCGCCGCTCATTTGCAAAAATTAGCCGACATCCTGAAAGATCCGGAGGCCAGTGACAACGATAAATTCGTTGCCCACACCATGTTGATGAACCAAGTGGTTTCGGCAGAAGGGGAACTACCGACCTGTCAGGATACCGGTACGGCCATTTGTATCGGTAAAAAGGGAGAAAACGTATGGACCGGGATCAATGATGCCGAAGCGATCAGCAAAGGGGTATTCGAAACTTACCGGGACCGCAATCTGCGTTATTCCCAGGTAGTGCCTTTTACCATGACAGAAGAAAAAAACACCGGGACCAATCTGCCGGCACAGATCGACCTTTATGCCACACAGGGCAATAAATACGAATTTTTGTTCATCACCAAGGGAGGGGGCTCTGCCAATAAGACTTTCCTTTACCAGCAGACAAAAGCTTTATTGAACGAAGAAACCCTGACTAAATTTATCCAGCAAAAAGTATTGGATCTGGGTACTTCGGCCTGTCCTCCCTACCATTTAGCGGTAGTCATCGGCGGCACTTCGGCCGAAGCTTGTCTGACCACAGTCAAGAAAGCCTCGGCAGGCTACTACGATCATCTCCCCACTTCGGGTAATGAAGGTGGCCGTGCTTTCCGGGATCTGGAATGGGAAGAAAAGATCTTGAAGATTTGCCGGGACAAAGGTATCGGAGCCCAGTTCGGAGGTAAATATTGGGTACACGATGTACGTGTGATCCGTCTTCCGCGTCATGCAGCTTCTTGTCCTGTCGGCATCGGAGTCAGCTGTAGTGCCGACCGGAATATCAAAGGTAAAATCACGGAAGAAGGGATTTTCCTCGAACAACTCGAGAAGAATCCGGCACGTTTTCTGCCGGCAGAAAGTCCTGCTTTAACTCCGGCGGTCAATATCGACCTCGATCAACCGATGGAAAACGTATTGAAAGAACTGAGCAAATATCCGGTGAAAACCCGTTTGAACCTATCAGGGACCCTGATCGTTGCCCGGGACATCGCCCATGCCCGGATCAAACAAATGATCGACGAAGGCAAACCGATGCCCGAATATTTCAAAAAACATCCGGTCTATTATGCCGGTCCTGCCAAAACTCCGAAAGGCATGGCATCAGGTAGTTTCGGACCGACGACAGCCGGGCGTATGGACCCTTATGTCGATCTGTTCCAGTCTTTAGGTGGTTCTATGATCATGGTAGCCAAAGGCAACCGTTCGATCGACGTCACTAATGCCTGCAAATAGCAGGGCGGATTCTATCTGGGATCGATCGGTGGACCGGCAGCCATTCTGGCTAAGAACAGCATAAAATCGGTCGAAGTGGTCGATTTCGAAGAACTCGGTATGGAAGCTGTCCGCAAAATCCGCGTAGAAAACTTCCCGGCCTTCATCATCGTCGATGACAAAGGCAACGATTTTTTCGCTGAGTGGGCTCATTGATAACAAGAGACTATCCAACGGTTTGTTGTAGTTAACCTCCTTTTGAGGGTCATTCTGCCGATTGGCGGAGCTTCGTTTCTGATCGATAACAGGGATCAGGAAATGAAGCTCCGCCAATCTTTCTTTTTTCAAAAGACAGCTCAAGTTTGAAAAGTCGCTTATCGATATTCCAGGGCATAGAAACCATCCATTTATTTTTCACACTTATTTCCGGTTTGTGAAATAAAGACAAAAATTTTTGCACACCTTGACGTCATTTGTGTAAATATCTCATTTATTGATAAATAAGCTATGTTGTTTCATTTTATTGTCGTTATTTTGTGGTTGCACACAAAACACGACAATAAATTAATAGCTATGCAAGCAACATTATCCTATGCCTGCGGAATATCAGATATTCCGTTGAAAGGAGAGACAATCGGTCAGAATCTGCGACAAATAGCAGCAAAATTTCCGGAACGGGCTGCTTTGATTTCCGAGTATCAACAATACCGGGCCAATTACAGGGAATTTCTGGCACAAGTCGAACAGGTAGCCAAGGCCTTGATGGCCCACGGGATTCGCCGGGGTGACCGGGTAGGCATCTGGTCACCGAACCGCTACGAATGGGTATTGGTACAATATGCCACAGCCTTGATGGGGGCTATTATGGTAAACATCAATCCGGGATACAAACTTTCGGGTTTGCGTTATGCCCTGGAACAAAGCCGGATCGATCTTTTGATCGCTTCCTCCTACTTCCGGAAAACCGATTATATCAAAATGCTGGACGAGCTCCGTCCGGATTGTCTTTATCCCAAACAAACCGTCATCATCGACCGCGACTGGGCAACTTTTTTATCGAGCGCTTCTCAGGTGAGCGATGCCCGACTGGCCGAACGGGAAGCCTCCCTGCAATTCGACGATCCTGTCAATATCCAGTATACTTCGGGTACAACCGGTTATCCCAAAGGAGCGACTCTCTCCCATCACAATATCCTGAATAACGGATTTTTCATCGGGGAACGCTTGAAATACACGGAAAAAGATATCGTATGTCTGCCGGTTCCTTTTTACCATTGTTTCGGTATGGTATTGGGCAATATGGCTATCGTCACTCACGGGGCCTGTATCGTTATCCCCGGAGAATTTTTCGATCCGGAACAGGTGTTACAGACTGTCGAAAATGAAAGGTGTACCTCCTTATACGGTGTCCCGACCATGTTTATTGCAGAACTGGATCTGCCCGATTTCGCCAAATACAATTTAAAATCTCTCCGAACAGGTATCATGGCAGGTGCACCTTGTCCGATCGATACCATGCACAAGGTACAATCCCTGATGAATATGACAGAAATTTGTGTTTGTTACGGCATGACAGAGACCTCTCCGGTTTCTACCGAAAGCTGTACGGACGATCCGCTGGAACTGAGGGTAACGACGGTAGGTACCGTCCACCCCCACGTAGAGATTAAAATCATAGATCCGGAAAGCGGCGCAATCGTCCCCCGGGGTACAGCCGGGGAACTCTGCACCCGGGGATATTCGGTGATGTTAGGCTACTGGGATAATCCCGAAGACACCAAAGCCATCATCGACGAAACCCGCTGGCTTCATTCCGGTGATATCGCCGTCATGGATGAAAACGGCTATGTGAGTATAGTCGGACGTATCAAAGACCTGATCATCCGGGGTGGAGAAAATATCTCTCCCAAAGAGATCGAAGATTTTCTGATCGTCCACGAAGGGGTCTCCGACGTACAGGTCATCGGTGTATACAGTGAAAAATACGGAGAAGAAGTGATGGCCTGGATCTTCTCCGTCCCAAACGTTAAACTCTGTTCACGCTGTTCCTTTTCTATGTATCTCTGTATACCTGGAAAAGGAACGGCCCCTATCAGTACTTATCCGACTCACAGCAACCGTCAGAGGCAGCACACCGGCCACGGTATACCAACACTACCGAACAAAGCTCTGGCCAAAGCTTAAACTATCTTTACATTTCTACGTACAACAGACATTCGAACTGCTTTAGAAAACAAGATCTATGAAAGGTGTACTTCTCGCATTATCCACTGTTATCGTCTGGGCCATTCTAAATGTAGTCAACCGGTTTTGTGTTTTGCAATACGATGTCAATATTATGGTATTCACCTCTTTTATGATTTTCGCCACCGGTGTCACTTTAATGATCATCCGCAAACAGGTCATGCCCCAAAACTGGAAAAGCGGAGTAAAATACTCCTGGCTGTACACCATTATGCAGATCATCCGCAGTTTCACGATGATCTCTACCTTCCTTTATATCACTTCGACAGAGACCAGTCTTCTGTTCAACATAGAGATTATAATCACTTACATTCTGGCCTATGCCATTTTTCGAAGAATACCTTATAAAGGGGATTTCCTGGGCATTCTCATTATATTGCTCGGATTTATATTATTTATTTTTTCCCTTCCAGTACACATGCGTGTGATTGTCTCCATCCTGGTGTTGCTGTCGGCGACAGCCAGTTGCATCCGCTCGATCGTCGTGGAGGAAACCACCATCTGGAATCCGGATACCAGCGTCCGGCAAAAATGCGGTATTTCAGGATATACGATGTTTTACGGAGGCCTGTCCCTGATCGTCTTTTTCTTTGCCATAGCTCTCCTGAAATTTTTTCTCGGGGATCGGCTCCCTCCTTTTTTGAGTTTTCTAACGCTCCTCCCCGATCTGCCCGAAATGATCCATCCGGAAACAATTATCAGCGCCTGCCTGGCCGGTTTATTCATCAATGCATCCACTACTTACCTCTATTATGCAACTTTAAAATTTTCCACCTCAGAAACCTTTATGGCTGTACGTGCTTTTCAACCTGTGCTCACTTATTTACTGGAAGTGATCGCAGCCCTCTATTATGCCGCCATGCGTCCACAGCTGGATACCCAGGATTATATTTACGGAGGAATCATCATCTTAGGTTCCTTACTGATTCTGATCATTCCTTCCAGAGGCAGTTACACCCATCAATCCAAAGACTTTATTACCGATTAAGCTTATCCCTCACCGGTTTCTTTCCATACGACATCAATACCGGCATAAGGAATACCAGGGCGATGACAGAAAACAGTAAACCGCCGATCGTACCGATTGCAAATGAAAACCAGAACTCTTCGGCTTTCGGTCCATCCAGCAAAAACGGCACCAGTCCGAGCACAGTCGACAATATAGTTAATAAAACTGCGGTAATCTTATGATTATAGGCTTTTATATAAAGCCGGACCAAATCGGTTCGATTCAAGCGTTCCCGCTCCCTGTTTACGAAACCATTGTATTCGTTTATCACATAGATAGCGGCATTGACCACCAAACCGCTCAACAAAACCAGTGAGGCAAAGCCTCCGGTTCCGAAATTGACCCCCGAAAAATAAAAAGTCAGAAAAGTACCGATAAACGAAATCGGAATCAAAGAAATAATCACCAGCGGTTGCCGCAAAGACTCGAACAGGATCGAACAGGTAAAAAAGATAATCACCACAATCAGCAGAATCAACCAATATTGGGTTCCCTGATCGTCATACCATCCGAAACTCTGATTAACCGTCCGGAAACCGACCGGTAAAGTCGCATTGAACTCTTCAGTCGTCTGTTTGATAAACTGATCGGATAAATTATACGATCCCATAAAATTAAAAGCCACCTGAAGCGAATACTCCTGATTGCTTTTCGTTATCCGGGTAGCAGCCGACCGCTTACCGATTTCTCCGATGTGGGCATAACACACCTGCCTGTCCCCTACGGGCAGATAACTGTTCATCAGATGCCACATGTCGAACTGATCGCGCTGCGACGAATGATAGTCGATAGCAATCCGTTGATTTTTGTTACGATAGGTGCCGACATCTCCTTTATCCATCAATGCAGCCAAAGTCGCATAACATTGCCTCAAATTCAAATTATGCAAAGCAACTTTTTCCATATCGTATTTGATATACAGTTCCGAAGCAGCCTCGTCCTGCATTTGCCAATAATCGGAATTTCCCAATTCGATACCGACATCTGTAACCCGCCGGTTGGTTTGTACCTTCTCCGCCAGTATTTCAGCATATTTATACAAACGGTCGAAATTATATCCGCTCAATCCGATCCGGTGAGATTTATGTCCTAACCCCAACGAATTGGAAAATCCCCGTTCGCTGACTCCCGTCGTACTCCAATCTACTCCCCCGATCGACAATGCCTCACGAATCACCTGGGATTCCAGGTAATGGGGAAAAGCTCCATCCCTGTATTCATCGGCAAACTCCACCTCGATAGAACCGCTTTTACCGTCCACCCGGGTCACAAAACGTTTCACCTCTTTAAATTTAGCCAGAAACCGATCCATTTGCCACATCTTCTGATTCAGCACGACAGCATCATCTCCTTCTGTCAGCCGGGCAGAAATATAAAGTTTCACCTCACGGTCCCGTTGAGAAAAGGTACGGGAAGAATGGACAGACGAAAAAAGCCGCAACGTCCCCCCGACCATCTTTTCAAGCGGTTCACGCAAAGTACTTTGATAAAAATGGCTGCCGATGGTTTTATTATAAACCTCTTCATACCATTTGGTCTCTGCATTCCCGGAGGTACGGTAATAATCGCTCTTCCCCAGCCTGGCAGGCAACAGATGAACAGGAATACCGAATGCAAGTATGAAGAGGGTGATATATATCCATTTCCGTTTTTGGGTAAAAACGATATAACGGGAATAAAACCGACCCCATTTCACCGTCCGCTTCAAACGACCGTACCTCGTTTTTGTCTGACGGCGGTACAGCCCGACCCGGTCGATGAGAGCCGGTACGAAAAAGAGAGCAACAAATAACGCTACAGTCAGGTTGATGATAATGATGGCCGAAAAATAATTCAACGCACCTTTCACATAATCCGGCATAAAAAAAACAATCACCAGGGAACCGATCGTGGTAAGCAGCGCCGCCAAAATAGCGAGAAAAGCTTTCCGGTCGTGATAATAGCTATAATGGTCCACCATCACGATCACCGTATCGATCATAATACCGAACGAGACGGCCACTCCCGCCAAAGAAATCAAATTCAGTTCTACATCGAACAGATAATAGAAAATAACGGATATCAACACATTGGCAAACAATGAAACGGCTATAACCGAAAGATAGCGCCTGCTCCGGCTGACTATCCAAACAAACAGGAAGAGGATCGCCAAAGATAAAAAAGTACGCTTAACCAACTTCACCAGTTCCTCTCTCACCTCTTTGGCAGCATCGTTGGTCAAAGTCACATAAAATCCATCCGTCAGATTCGCCTGTATCTTCTCCATTCGTTCCCGAAGTTCGGCAGAAGCTTTGATGATATTCGTCTCCGTATCCGCAAAGATATTCAGGTAAATGGTATTGAGACCGTTGATCCGGTAGAAACTGGTCTCCTGTCGTTTTTTGTAATTAAATTCAGCGACATCACTCAAATAAACAATCTTCCCCTCTATCGTCGTCAGCGGAGTTTTACCGATATCCGCACCGAGTCGTTCGGTCTCCAGCAACAAGGTTATCCGTTCTTTATTCCCGTCCCGGTCGATGCGCTCGACATCCCCGACAATAGAACGTTGTCCCAGAAAGTTTTGAAGTCCCGATACAATGACATTGGACTCCAGACCATATCTCTGCAATGCCGTCGGGTCGTAGCTGATATCCAGATAAAGCGGCATCGCCCCACCGACAGACACCTCCCGCACATAGTCGATTTGTGTGAGATAAGGTTTGATATTACGCTCTACATAGTCTTTTATATTCGCAGGATCCATATCCGCATTGATGATATAGGACAATACCTGTTGTGTATTCTGTCTGAGCCCTCCACCGGCATCCCCTCCCTGCAAGTAAAGATTACCCGCTCCCTGCGGTAACTTTCCGGCTATTTGTTTCAATAAAGAGGATATTTCAAAACGCACAGCCGACACATTTGCTTTTTCCTTCAGTACCACCGTCACACTTCCGTTTCCTGACGAAGACACAGAAGAAGTTTTCTCCACCCCCACCACAGACGATACCAGGCCCTCCACTTTAGAGGTAATTTCCTGCTCGACGACCCGCTGGGAAGCTCCCGGCCAGCTATAACTGATAGTCAGCCTCTTCCCCTGTTCGGGAGAAGGATGATAGGTGATTCGCAGCATCGGTATTAAAGCGGCACCGCCTACCATCAGCACCACCATAATCAGAATAAGTGAAAAGGAGGGGATACGTTCTAAAAAGCCCTTTTTATTGATATCATGACTCATAAAAATCAGCGTTTACGGTAAATCACATAATAGAGCAGCGGAATAAAGAACAAACTGACCACAGTCCCGAAACTCATTCCGATGATAATAGAAAGCGATAACGGATATTGCAGATCGGATCCCATATCCACCCGGTTCAGGAAAGGAGCGATAGCCAGTATCGTTGTCAGCGAAGTCATGATAATCGGTTTCAAACGGCTATGCCCTGCAATAAAAACGGCTCTGAGCAGTGACATCCCGCTTTTACGCAGGCGGTTGATCGTATCTACCTTAAGAATAGAATCATTAATAATAATACCGCTCATCACCACCAGACCGATCATCGACATGATGTTCAGACTTTCACCGAACAACCAGAGCCCGAACAAAACGAAAAAAATATCCACCACAATCTCCGACAGGATAATCAGCGGCTGGATCACACTTTCAAATTGTGCGGCCAGGATAAAATAAAGCAACGATATAGCGACCAACAGGATAACGATCAACTCCCGGATGGTTTCACGGCTGGAAAAATACTCTCCGGTGAAAGTAACAAAAAAATTCTGATCTTCCCTGACCACCTCTTCCACCGTCTTCATGACCTGTCCCACCTCCCGATCGTCCACATCGAACACAACCGGATAATAATCCCCTCCGTTACCGGAATAGAGTTTTTTAAAATCCTCGCCTTTCGTTTCGCGGATAATCATCGAAAGAGGAATTTCAATTCCATGCCGGTTGCGCACTTTACCCGATAAAATATCCGAAGTCTCGGCTTGTGTATCCCCTGTTGTCACAGGCACCGAATATCCCCCCTGGTTAATACGGAACAATGTATTCTGGCTGATGATGTTTTTCATTTTTCCATAAACATCGTTAAACGTCACTTCATGGATAGCCATGGCCTCTACATCAGCTATATAACGGATATTTTGTTCCATTACCGCCGGCGGGATCCCTACTCCGGGCAAAGCTTTCTTCACCTTGTCCACGACACGCGTCACCTGTTCAACTGTCGGAGCCTGCCCCTCTTTACTATGCAATTGTGCCACCAGCGTACTCCCTTTCTCTGCAAATATCATGTTGAATATATTACCTGAAACCTGAAATGAAGCCCGTGCTTTCGGATAATTCGAGGCCAGGTAATCTGAAATGATCCGTTCCACCTGCACCAACTTTCCGGCATCTTTGGCTTTCATATAAATCACACTCTCCGAAGGGGTGATCTCCCTGGTATGCGACATCAGAAACTGTTGTACGCCGACCATCGACGTGGATTGCAATATCAGGCTATCTACCTGTGCTAACAATCTATATACCCGCAGATCGTTTTCTTCCAAAGAAATACCGCTATTCCAGTCAATCGTCAGGA
>ERZ1673745.1342-NODE-1342-length-17784-cov-8.687236_pt1 | contig 17784 bp, 15 predicted proteins | sample MGYA00580206_ERZ1673745 | MGnify/ENA primary metagenome ERZ1673745 (study PRJEB41218, sample SAMN15661753) | gut metagenome | host: Homo sapiens | place: Canada: London | collected 2015-08-20/2019-03-30 | study: EMG produced TPA metagenomics assembly of... | reverse complement strand
GCATGGCGAAGGTCTTGTGCAGGTTGAGGTGGCAGACGTCGGCGCCGATGTAGCCGGGGTTGGTCAGCCCCACCTGCGCGTTCATGTTGGCGCCGTCCATGTAGACCTGCCCGCCTGCGTCGTGCACGGCGTCCACGATCTCGCGGATGCGGCTCTCGAACACGCCGTGCGTCGAGGGGTAGGTGACCATCAGCCCGCACAGCTCCGAACTGTATTCCCCGGCCTTGGCCTTGAGGTCTTCGACGTCGATGTTGCCCTTGTCGTCACAGGCTACCGTGACGATCTTCATGCCGGCCATGGCGGCCGACGCGGGGTTGGTGCCGTGGGCCGAGGCCGGGATCAGCACCACGTTGCGGTAGCCCTGTCCGCGGCTCTGGTGGTAGGCGCGGATCACCATCAGCCCGGCGTATTCGCCCGCAGCGCCCGAATTGGGTTGCAGGGAGCAGGCCGCGAAGCCCGTGATCGTCGCCAGGTCGTTTTCCAACTCCTTGATTAACTGCATGTAACCTTCGGCCTGGTCGGCCGGGGCGAAGGGGTGCATCATCTGGAAGCCCGCCAGCGAGAGCGGCTGCATGAGCGCCGCGGCGTTGAGCTTCATGGTGCACGAACCTAAAGAGATCATCGAATTGGCGAGCGAGATGTCCCTCAGTTCGAGCTTCTTGATGTAGCGCATCAGGTCGCTTTCCGAGCGGTAGGTGTTGAAGACCGCCTCCGAGAGGTAGGCCGTGCGGCGGCGCAGGGCGGCCGGCACGCGGCTTTCGGTGACGGGCTTTACGGCCTTGGCTTTCCTGCCTTTGGCGGCGGCGAAGATGCGTATTACCTCGGCGACCTCTTCGGGGGTGGTCACCTCGTCGAACGACATGCGCACGGAGCCTTCGGTGGGGTAGTAGAAGTTGATGCCGCTTTCGAGTGCCAGCGACTGCACGACGGCGGCTTCGGCCGAGACTTCGAGCGTGTCGAAGAAGTCTGCGGCGGCGAGTTTGTAATCCATCGCCTGGAGTGCGTCGGCGACCGTTGCGGCGGCCAGGTGGGCCGTGTCGGCGGCGCGTTTCAGCCCCTCGGGGCCGTTGTAGACGCAGTAGAAGCCTGCCATCGAGGCCATCAGCGCCGAGGCGGTACAGATGTTCGACGTGGCGCGTTCGCGCTTGATATGCTGTTCGCGCATCTGGAGCGCCATGCGCAGCGCCTTGTTGCCGAGGCGGTCGACCGAGACGCCGATGATGCGGCCGGGCATGTTGCGCTTGTAGGCCTCGCGCGTGGCCATGTAGCCTGCGCCGGGGCCGCCGAAGCCCATCGGGGTGCCCAGGCGTTGCGTCGAGCCGACGGCGATGTCGGCACCCCACTCGCCGGGGGATTTGAGCAGCGCCAGCGAAAGCAGGTCGGCGGCGGCCGTGACCAGCACGCCCTTGGCATGTGCCGCGGCCGTGAAGTCCGTATAGTCGCGTACGGCGCCGTTGGCGGCCGGGTACTGGACGATGGCGCCGAACTCCTTGCCCGTGAAGCTGTATTCGTCGTATTCGTCGACGATCAGTTCGATGCCGAACGGTTCGCTGCGCGTGAGCAGCACGTCGAGCGTCTGCGGGAAAATGTTGCGGTCGACGAAGAGCTGGTTGCGACCCTCCCTGACCGCTTCGCGCGGGCGCAGCGCGAACATCATCAGCATGGCCTCGGCGGCGGCCGTGCCCTCGTCCAGGAGCGAGCAGTTGCCGATCTCCATGCCCGTGAGCGAGATCACGGCGGTCTGGAAGTTCAGCAGCGCCTCGAGACGGCCCTGCGAGATCTCGGCCTGGTAGGGCGTGTAGGAGGTGTACCAGGCGGGGTTCTCGAAGACGTTGCGCACGATGGCGGCCGGGACGGCGCAGGGGTAGTAGCCCATGCCGATGAACGATCTGAGGCAGCGGTTGCGGTCGGCCAGCGAACGGATGTGGGCGGCGAATTCGTATTCGCTCATCCCTTCGGCCGGCAGCGCGAGCGGCTTCTTGAGCCGGATGGACTGGGGGATGACCTGCGAGATCAGTTCGTCGACCGACTTTGCGCCGATCACTTCGAGCATGGCTTTGAGGTCTTTTTCGTTGCTGACGCCGATGTGGCGTTCGGAAAACTTGTCGAACATATTTGTCATCAATTGGTTATTGTGGTCGGATGCGCCGGGCGGCGCGTAATCTCCATGCAAAAATACTATTTTTACGAAGACCGCAAGCGTCTGCCGGGTTTATATTTTCCCCGTGGCGCAGGGATACGCCTCCGTCGGTCGTAGCCGGCCGCGCTGGCACCCGCAGGCCGCGAAACGGGGAGTTGCGGCGGACACCCGTGGGGCGGCAGGCGAGGGCGTCTGTCCGGCGGGGCTTGCCGGAGTCAGTACTTGAAACTGCTGCCGCCGATGAACTCCCGGATGATAGACGTGGGCGGGATCTCGTCGGGCGGGATGGGGGTGAAGTTTTTCAGGAACTTCAGCATGCGCCGCGCCTCGTCGTACTCGGGTACCGTGTCGGGAACCTCGCGGAGGATCTTTTCGGCATAGGGGCGCAACACCGAGATTTCGTAGAAGAGCGACGAGTTGAGCATGACGTCGGCGTTTTCCTGGTAGGGGAAGATGTGCTTCTCCTCGCCGCGGCGGACGGAGCCCCAGCGCGAAAGCGTCGCCACGGCATCGGCGCCGCGTTGCGTATAGTCGCGCGTGAGGCGGCGCAGCAGGCGGTTGTCGGTCGTGGCGATGCGCGAGAGGTTGTCCATCGCCACCGACGTGAAGCACGAGATGTAGATGCGGAATTTCTGCGCTTCGGGGACGCTCGGGGTGAGGCGCGGGTTGAGCCCGTGGATGCCTTCGACGATCAGGATCGAGCGTTCGTCGAGCGTCAGCGGGTTCTTGTGCCACGTGCGGCGCCCCGTGATGAAGTCGTAGCGCGGGATGTCGACGCTTTCGCCGCGCATCAGGCGGCAGAGGTGGTCGTTGAACAGGCCGAGGTCGATGGCTTCGAGTGCCTCGTAGTCGTAATTGCCGTCGGCGTCGCGCGGGGTCTTTTCGCGGTCGACGAAGTAGTCGTCGAGCGAGATCAATACCGGGTGCAGCCCCAGCACGCCGAGCTGGATGCCCAGCCGTTTGGCCGAGGTGGTCTTGCCGCTCGACGAGGGGCCCGAGATGAGCACCATGCGCACGCCGCGCGAGATGTTGGCGTCGTAGATCGTGTCGGCGACCCACGCGAACTTGCGTTCGTGGAATGCCTCGGCCAGTTTGATCATCCCGCCCGCGTCGCCCGCGAGCACCTTGGAGTTGACGGCGCCCACGGTGGGCACGCCCATGATCCGCACCCAGGACTGGTATTCCTGGAAGATGCCGAACATCTTTTCCTGCTCGACGTTCGTGTTGAGCCGGTCGGGCGCCGTGCGCAGCGGCAGGGCGAGGTAGAACCCGTTGTAGTAGGGTTCGATGCCGAACCGGTCGATGAAGCCCGTTGAGGGCGCCAGCGCGCCGTAGAAATAACCGTCGGTGTCGCCGAGCGTATAGAGGTCGCTGTAAAGCCGCGGGCGGGTGTCCAGCAGGGCGATCTTGTCGGTGAGCCCCTGGGCCGCATAGCGGGCGCGGACTTCGCTCGTGAGGATCTTCATGCGGCTGATCGGCAGGTCTTGCGCCACCAGGTAGCGCATGCGCCCTTCGAGTGCCGCGGCCTGTTCGTGTGAGAACTCGTCGATGCCTTCGACCTCGCAGTAAAAGCCGTTCTGTCCCATCGAATGGCGGATGTGGAGCGTCTTGCCCGGAAAGAGGTCGCGTACGGCCTTTTGCAGGATGAACCACGACGTCCGCTGGTAGACGCGGATGCCGGAGAAGGAGGTGATGTCCACGAAGCGGACGCTCACCGGGGTATATATTTTGTAATACAACTCCTTGATGCGGTTGTTGACCAGGGCGGCCAGGAACGGGTAGGGGCCCGGTGCGACCCGCTTTGCGACCTCGGAAAGCGGGGTGCCCATCGGCACCTCGACCTTGCCGCCGAGGTTTTCGCATATGATTTCGATGATATTCGTCATAGATTTTCAGGATTGAAACCATGTAAAGATATGAATAATTTATAACTTTGACAAACTAAAACCTGTGTTATGAAAGGAATGCTGAGGATGGGGCTGGTCGCCGTTGCGGCGCTCGCCGCGGCCTGCGCCCCCCGCGAAAGGACGCTCGTATTGCTGTCGACGAACGACATGCACGCAAAGATACAGAATTTCCCGCGGCTGGCGTCGGCCGTCGAGGCGTGCCGCGATACGGCCCAACTGGTGGTGCTGGTCGATGCCGGCGACCGCTGGACGGGGAATGCCTATGTGGACATGGCGCCGACGCCCGGTATGCCGATGATCGCCCTGATGAACGAACTGGGGTTTGACGTGGCGACGCTGGGCAACCATGAATTCGACCACGGGCAGGCGTTCCTGGGGCGGATGATCGACAGCATGGACTTCGAGGTGGTCTGCGCCAACGTGGTGAGCGACACCTGCACCTTCCCGCAGTTGCCGCCCTATACGGTCATCGACCGGGACGGGATCCGGATCGGGTTCGTCGGCGTGGTGACCAACTACGAGGGGCCGGGGCATCCGGCGGGCAATGAATCGAGTTTCGCGGGGCTGGAGTTTCCCGACCCGCAGGCGATGGCCCTGAAATATGCCGCGGAGCTGCGGCCCGAGTGCGACGTGCTGGTACTCGTGTCGCACATGGGCGACGACCGCGATGCGGAACTGCTCGCCAAGGGGCAGTCGCAGTACGACGTGGTGATCGGCGGGCATACGCACGAAGAGGTCGATACGCTCATCGGCGGCACGCTGCTGACGCAGACGGGCAAAGACCTGCGGAACATCGGCGTGACGACCGTACGGATGAAGGGGCATAAGGTGTCTGGGGTTGATTACCGGATCGTCCCGCTGGCCGATTACGAACCCGATATCCTCTACCAGAAGCAGGTCGAGGCTTACTATGCCGACCCGGAGCTGAACAAACCCGTCGGGCGTTTTGGCAATGCCGCCGACAAGTGGGGACTTGCCAACTGGATGGCCGCGGCGGTCGCCGACGAGGCCGATGCCGACGTCGGTTTCTACCACATCGGCGGCGTGCGCCTCGATTCGATCCCCGCGGGCGGGGTGAGCGCGGCGAAGGTATACGGACTGGAGCCGTTCGGGACGCTGGTGGCCCGGATGGAGATGACGCCCGCCCAGATGCGCCGCATGATCGTGTCGAAGTACAACGACCCGGTGAACGCCAAGGAGGCGCACCGCATCGACCTGATTTCGACCACGCCCTATATGATCGTCACCGATGCGGCGGACAACGCCCTCGACGTGCAGTTCCCGAAGCTGCGCGAGGGGCGGAAGTACAAGGTCGCCGTGAGCGACTATATCTACCGGAATTACAAGGATATGGAATATACCGGCGGGGAAATCACCGACGAGAAGGTGGCCGACATCCTGCTCGAAGAGCTCAGGGACGACAGCCCGCTGAAGATCGACAACACCCCGCGGCAGCGGGTGGTGCGCAAATAGGCGCCGCGGACGACGCCCGGAGGCTTCCGCGGGACGCAAATAACCGCCTGATTTTTTGCAGATTCGCAAAAAACCGTTACCTTTGTAGCCCTCACGTATGCGCATAAGGCGCGTAGGCGGGAGCTACGAGTTTAATTATTAATCATTTAACGAGCGATTGTATCGCAAAAAGAATTTCCATCATGGAAGAAACGAAAAATGTAGTCACGAACGAGAATTTCGACTGGAACGCGTATGAAAACGACCTGGGAGTCTATGACCATCCCAAGGAGGAGATCGCAGAGGCTTACGACAAGACGCTTTCGAACGTCAACGTCGGCGAGGTCGTGGAAGGTACCGTTACGGGCATTACCAAGCGCGAGGTTCTCGTGAACATCGGCTACAAGAGCGAGGGTGTCATTCCCGTTTCCGAGTTCCGCTACAACCCCGACCTGAAGGTCGGCGATAAGATCGAGGTCTATGTCGAGTCGGCCGAGGACAAGGGCGGACAGCTGGTTCTTTCGCACAAGAAGGCACGTCAGCTCAAATCGTGGGATCGTGTGAACGAGGCCCTCGAAAAGGACGAAATCATCAAGGGTTACATCAAGTGCCGCACCAAGGGCGGTATGATCGTCGACGTATTCGGCATCGAGGCGTTCCTGCCCGGTTCGCAGATCGACGTGAAGCCCATCCGCGACTACGATGTATACGTGGACAAGACCATGGAGTTCAAGGTGGTGAAAATCAACCAGGAGTTCCGCAACGTGGTCGTTTCGCACAAGGCGCTCATCGAGGCCGAACTCGAAGCGCAGAAGCAGGTTATCATGTCGAAACTCGAGAAGGGCCAGATCCTCGAGGGTACCGTCAAGAACATCACCTCGTACGGCGTATTCGTCGACCTGGGCGGTGTGGACGGCCTGATCCATATCACCGACCTCTCGTGGGGCCGCGTGAACCACCCCGAAGAGATCGTGGCGCTCGACCAGAAGATCCAGGTCGTTATTCTCGATTTCGACGACGCCAAGAAGCGTATCGCACTGGGCCTGAAGCAGCTCACCCCGCATCCGTGGGAGGCGCTCGACCAGAACCTCAAGGTCGGCGACAAGGTCAAGGGCCGCGTGGTCGTGATGGCCGATTACGGCGCGTTCGTGGAGATCGCTCCCGGCGTGGAGGGTCTGATCCACGTGTCGGAGATGTCGTGGAGCCAGCACCTGCGTTCGGCGCAGGAGTTCATGAAGGTCGGCGACGAAGTCGAGGCTGTCATCCTGACGCTCGACCGCGAGGAGCGCAAGATGTCGCTGGGCATCAAGCAGCTTACGCCCGATCCCTGGGAAAATATCGAAACCAAGTATCCCGTCGGCACGAAGTGCACGGCCAAGGTGCGCAACTTTACCAACTTCGGTATCTTCGTCGAGATCGAGGAGGGTATCGACGGCCTGATCCACATTTCCGACCTGAGCTGGACGAAGAAGGTGAAGCACCCCGGCGAATTCACGTCGGTGGGCGCTGATATCGACGTCGTGGTGCTCGAGATCGACAAGGAGAACCGCCGTCTGTCGCTGGGCCACAAGCAGCTCGAGGAGAACCCCTGGAACGAGTTCGAGAACCAGTTCTCGGTAGACAGCATCCACGAGGGTACGATCACCGAGATGACCGACAAGGGCGCAGTCGTCGCACTGGGCGAGAACGTGGAGGGCTTCTGCCCCGCACGCCAGCTCACCAAAGAGGACGGCACGACGCCGAAGGTGGGCGACAAGCTCGACTTCAAGGTGATCGAGTTCTCGAAGGCTACCAAGCGTATCACCCTTTCGCACCTGCGTACGTACGAGGAGGCCAAGCGTGCCGAAGTGGCAGCCGAGAAGGCTGAGAAGCGTGCCGCCGCCGATGCTACGAAGTCGACCGTGAAGAAGATCAACGCTTCGGTCGAGAAGACGACGCTGGGCGACATCGCAGGTCTGGCCGCGCTGAAGAGCGCCATGGAGGCTGCCGAGGCGAAGAACGCCAAGAAGGCTGCCAAGGAAGAGAAGGCCGAGGAGTAATCCCCGTACGGAGGGACGGTGCAGCCGTCCGCCGATATATCGAAAGAACCGCAGGCATTGCGCCTGCGGTTCTTTTTTTGTGGGCGCGTTTGTGGGCGCAGGGGAAGGAGGGGCAGTTGGTCGCGGTTGGGAAAAGGATTGCGGGGCGGGGTGCGGGTAGACCTGGGCGAAGGATAGGCCGGGAGCGGTGAAGGACTGCGGCGGGTTGAGGCGGAGGACAGGGCTTTTCGCCCCACTCCGGGAAAGTTTGCCGCCGATTTCTTGGACGCGTGGCGATAACTCCGTATATTTCGGGCCGAATCGTAAAATATAATCAGGAACTAAATATAATCATGAACGGATACCGCGCCTTATGAAAAAGCTGATATTATCCCTGTTTTCGCTGTTTTCGGTGTTTGCGGGTGTCCCGCACTGCCTGGGAAATCCTGCCCCCGAGGAGGTTCGGGCGTCGCAGCCCAACCGGGAGAGGCGGCACGGGGCTTACTCGAAGGATAACTGGACGGTGTATTACGAGGGCAGGAAGGTGAAGGGCGCTTCGGCATCGTCGTTCACGGATCTCGGCGGTGGGTACGGTAAGGACGCCTGGACGGTGTTCTACCGCGGCCGGAAGGTGGAAGGGGCGTCGGCCTCGTCGTTCGAGAGCCTCGGGAACGGGATGGGGAAAGACAACTGGCATACCTACCACTACGGGGAGCGGTATGACGGGAGCGCGTTGTCGGGCGAAAGGCTGGGCGGCGGTTACTCGAAGGACAGCTGGACGGTGTATTACCGCGGCCGGAAGGTGGACGGGGCGTCGGCGATGACCTTCGAGAGCCTCGGGAACGGATACGGAAAGGATGCCTGGAAGGTATTTTACAGGGGCGGAGCGGTGAAGGGCGCCTCGGCACAGACGTTCGAAGAACTCGGGGAAGGATACGGGAAAGACGCATGGAAAGTCTATTACCGGGGGAAAGAGCTGCCGGGAGCGTCGCCCGGTTCGTTCGAGGTGCCGCGCGACAGCTGGTGAGAAATGGCCGCCACCGCTATAACGGCAGTGCCCTTCCGAACGGAAAGGCACTGTTTTTGTTTCCCGCAGGGTAAACCCCGAGACGGAATGAGCAGATTCAAGCCCCACATCGCCCTGCTGATATGCAATATCGTATGGGCCATGGATTACCCGTTTTACAACATCGTATTGCCGCACTATGTCCATCCGATGGCCATGGTGGCGGGGTCGCTGGTCGTCACGGCGCTTTTTTCGCTCGTGCCGCTGCTGTGGCAGAAGGCCGAACGGGTCGCGCGCGCCGACATCCGCAAGCTGATCGGCGCCGCGCTGCTGATCGGCGTGCTGCGCAAGGTATTCATCATGTACGGGCTTTCGATGACTTCGCCCATCGACGGCTCGATCATCGACACCATCGTCCCGCTGCTGGTGCTGCTGCTCTCCGTATTGCTGGGCATGGATCGCTTCACGAAGCTCAAGGTCGCGGGGCTGCTGCTCGGCATGGCGGGCGCCGTGGCAGTGGTGCTGACGGGCGCCTCGTCGTCGCATCAGCATTCGCATGTCTGGGGCAACGTGATGATCATGCTTTGCGCCTGCGCCACGGCGCTGTACATGGTCTGGTTCAAAGCCCTGGTTGCCAGGTACCGCATCACCACCGTGCTGCGCTGGGTATACTGCGTGGCGGCCGTCATTGCGCTTCCGTTCGGCCTGAAGGAGATCGTCCATACCGACTATGCCGCCATAGCCGTCCATGCGCTTTTCCCGACGCTCTTCGTGCTGACGGTGCCGACCTACCTGCCGAACCTGATGCTGAATTATGCGCTCAAGAGTGTGCCGGCCACGGTGTCGAGCATCTATACCTACCTGCAGCCCGTGCTGGCGATCGCCATTTCGGTCGGGATGGGGCTGGACAAGCTGCATGCCGATACGGTGGTCTTCGCGCTGGTGATCTTCGTCGGCGTGGCGCTCGTGCTGCGTTCCTACTCCGTGCCGCCGCGCCATCCCGATCCGCCGGCCGCGCCGCCGCACTGACCCGGGCGGGGAATCCGGCGGGATCGAACAGTCCGGAATGCGGGTTGGCAGGACACGCGGCGTGCCCGTCCCCGAATTCGGGGGAAACGAATATCGGGACGGAGTATTGCCTGAATGCAAAAAGGAGAGCCTTTGGCTCTCCTTTTTTATGGTGCGGTGAGTTGCAGGGCGGAAAGCCTTGCAGCCTCCTGCGGATTATTCTGCGGCGGTAACCGAGAATTTGATGACGGCCTTGACCTCCTTGTGGAGTTTGGCGGTCGCTTCGTACTCGCCGACGGTCTTGATGCCCTCTACGGCGATCAGCTTGCGGTCGAGTTCGATGCCTTTGGCAGCCAGTGCCTCGGCCAGGTCGGTGGCGGTAACCGTACCGAAGAGCTTGCCCTCCTCGGCCTTCACGGCCAGCGTGAGCGGCAGGTTGGCGATGGTCTCGGCGAGTGCCTGTGCGTCGGCAAGGATCTTGGCGTCCTTGTGGGCGCGCTGGCGGAGGTTCTCGGCGAGCACCTTCTTGGCGGATGCGGTGGCAGCCTTTGCGTAACCCTGGGGAATCAGGTAGTTGTTCGCATAACCGGGCTTTACGGTCACGATGTCGTTGGCGTAGCCCAGGTTTTCCATATCTTTGATCAGAATAACTTCCATTGTCTCTTCCTCCTTTAATTATTTCATGCAATCGGTTACGAAGGGCAGGATGGCCAGGTGGCGCGCACGCTTCACGGCCTGTGCCACCTTCTTCTGGAACTTCTGCGAAGTACCCGTCAGGCGGCGGGGAAGGATCTTACCCTGCTCGTTGAGGAATTTCTTGAGGAACTCCCCGTCCTTGTAATCCACGTATTTGATGCCGAGCTTCTTGAAGCGGCAGTATTTCTTTTTCTTGACGTCGACCGATACCGGGTTGAGGTAACGGATTTCAGACTGTGCCTTGTTCTCCTGTGCCATGGTTTACTCCTCCTGTTTGTTAGAAAGTTTTGCACGACGCTTCTCCGAGTATTCCACGGCGAACTTGTCCTGCTTGAAAGTAAGGAAACGGATGATGCGCTCATCGCGGCGGTACTGCGTTTCGAGCGTGCCTATGAGCGAGCCCTCGCCCGTGAACTCGACCAGGAAGTAAAAACCGGTGGTCTTCTTCTGAATAGGGTAGGCGAGCTTGCGAAGGCCCCACGACTCCTTGTTCACAATCTGACCGCCGTTCTCGGTGATGACACCCTGGAATTTGTCAGCGACCTCCTGCACCTGTGCATCGGACAGAACCGGCGTGACAATGAAAACGGTTTCGTAATTGTTCATAATACGTATTAAAATTAGTTAATTGCCCCTCAATGGGGTTGCAAATATACGGATTATTTGTAAAATAGCAAAGCCGCGCACCTTTTTTTCGGTTTTATCGCCGTATCTTTGAGCCGGTTCCGTTGCCGGGGCGCCGGACGGAGCAGTCCGGGGTGTACGGACGGCGGTCGCCCGGGCGGGGAAAGTGCCGGTGCGTGCCTGCCGCCGGAGGCCGGGGGTTCTGCGACAGCCCGTGCCGCGGGCAGGGGCGGGATGTGGATCCGATACCCCTGCGGCAGGGCGGGAAAGGGAACAAAAATAAAGTCCGGAACAGGATTTGCCCGGACTTCGGCGGTCGGCCGCCGGTGCCTATTGCAACTGGTCGATCACGTCGGTGATGCGCGAGAAGACCTCTTCCATCGAACCCGTGCCGTTGACCGAGGCGTATTTGCCCTGGGCGGCATAGTAGTCCGAGACGACGGCGGTCTGCTGGCGGTAGACGTCGAGGCGGCCGCGGATCACCTCCTCGGAGGCGTCGTCGGCGCGTCCCGAATCCTTGCCGCGGAGCAGGATGCGCTGGACGAGTTCCTCTTCGGGGACGTGGATGTCGACCATGATGTCGACCTTGAGCCCGTGCCGGGCAAGGAGCTTGTCGAACTCCTCGGCCTGTACCGTGGTGCGGGGGAAGCCGTCGAAGATGCAGCCCTTGACGTGCTTGTGCTCTGAGACATAGTTGGCGACCATGCCGATGACGATTTCGTCGGGGGCCAGTTTACCTGCCTTGATGTAGGATTCCATGCTGCGTCCGAGTTCCGTGCCGCGGCGGATCTCGTCGCGGATAACCTCGCCCGTCGAGACATGCTCGATGCCGTAGTGTGCTTTGAGCCGTTGTGCCTGCGTGCCTTTGCCGCAGCCCGGCGCACCGAATAAGACGATGTTTATCATATGTAGAAGCCGAATTTGGGATTTACCGGACAAAAATACGCTAAATTTTTGGGAAAGAGTAAAGAATCCGTAATTTTGTAAAAAAATTTATAATATGGAAAAGAAACGACGCACCGAAATCGCCGAGCTGGGTGAATTCGGCCTGATAGACCTGTTGACCAGAGGGTTCGACTCGGCGGACGCTTCGACGCTCCGCGCCGCGGGCGACGATGCGGCGATCGTCATGCCGCCGTCGGGCGAGGCGGTGCTCTGTTCGACGGACGCACTGCTGGAGGGCATAGACTTCGACCTGACCTATTTCCCCCTCCGGCACCTGGGATACAAGGCCGTGACGGTGGCCGCAAGCGATATCCTGGCGATGAACGCACTGCCCTCGCAACTGATGGTGTCGCTCGGTGTGTCGTCCAAGCTGTCGGTGGAGGCGTTGCAGGAGCTGTACGAGGGAATTGCCTTCGCATGCAGGGAGCAGGGGATCGACCTCGTGGGGGGCGATACGAAGGCTTCGATGACCGGACTGGTGCTGGGCCTCACGGCGCTGGGACATGCCCCGAAGGAGAAGGTCGTGTCGCGCGGCGGCGCACAGCAGAACGACCTGATCTGTATTTCGGGCAACCTCGGTGCGGCGTACATGGGGCTGCGGCTGCTGGAGCGTGAGAAGCGGGTGCTTGCCGACGTGAAAGACCCCGAACCGAAGTTCGCAGGGTACGAATACCTGCTGGAGAAGTATCTCAAGCCGCGTCTGCGAAAGGACATCGTGGAGGCATTGGCCGAGGAGGGCATCGTACCGACGTCGATGATCGATCTTTCGGACGGGCTTTCCAGCGACCTGATGCAGATTTGCAAGGCGTCGAAATGCGGGGCCCGCATATACCTCGACCGGATTCCTATCGCAAGGCAGACCTATGCCTTGGCCGAAGAGATGAATGCCGACCCGGTCGTGGCGGCGCTCAACGGCGGTGAAGACCACGAATTGCTGTTCACGGTGCCGCTGGCGTTGCAGGAGCAGGTGATGCGCATGGGGTGCGTCGATGTCATCGGCCATATAACGCCCGAGTCGACGGGGGTATACCTGGTGACGCCCGACGGCGCGGATATCCGCCTCAAGGCCCAAGGCTTTCCAGAAAAGGAGTGATTCCGGGGACGGATCCGGGTTTTCCGGGAAGGAGTGAGGCTGCCGGAGGATCAGGGGGATCCCCGGGAAGGGTAGTGCCGCGCGGGGATGCCCCGGCGGAGAAAAACGGAAGCCGTCCGCAGCGATGCGGGCGGCTTTGTCGTACAGGCGGTATGCCGGAGCGTATGTATGCGCTATGTCCGGGGCGGGACGGTGGCTGATACCGTTGTTTTGCGCAGGGGAATAAAAAAAGCTGCCACAGGGGCAGCTTCTGGCTTTGCATCCGGCCGGGGTTTAGAGTGCGTTCACGTGCAACTGGAGGGCGCTCTTCAGGTTTGCGGCCTTGTTCTTGTGCACGATATTGTGCTTGGCGAGCTTGTCCAGCATGGTGGTTACCTTGGGAAGCAGGGCTTCGGCGGCACTCTTCTCCGAGGTGTTGCGCAGTGCTTTTACGGCATTACGTGCTGTCTTGTGGTACAGACGGTTGTGGGCACGCTTGGCCGCGGTCTGGCGAATGCGTTTTTTCGATGACTTATGGTTTGCCATAATTCTGTGTTTTTTATTTTTTACTTTTTCAGTTGCTAAATCGGTTCCAGCCGTGGCTGTGTGCGGATAGGCCTGAAGCCCGCTCCTTGAAAAGTATTCACCCGTAGAGGTCTGCCGTTTTTGCGGTTCCGGTTGCCGGTCGGGAGCCCCCCCCCGGTTCCGTGCCGCTCCGCAGCCCTCCTCGTTCGTAGCCCATAGGAGAGTCGAACTCCTCTTTCAAGAATGAAAATCTTGCGTCCTAACCGATAGACGAATGGGCCAATACCACTATCGCATACCCCCGAAAGGGTGGCTTTAGCGGTGCAAAGGTAAATAAAAAAGTGAGTTTAACAAAAAATTGGCGGAAAAATATTGGATATTCTACTTTTTTGCGAGCCGGATGGTCAGCGTCGCAGGGTCGAACGAGATGCCTGCGCCGGCGAAAAGCCGTTCGATATGGCCGCTCGCCGCCATGTCGGCCGCCGACATGCAGTGCAGTGTGGGGGTGTCGATGAGCGCTGTGGCGTCGCAGAGCCCGAGCGCCACGTCGAGGTCGTGCGTCGAGAAGAAGATGCATTTGCCCTCTTCGTGTGCCAGGCGGCGCAGCAGCGACGCCAGTTCGTAGCGGTTCGGAAGGTCGAGGAAGGCCGTGGGCTCGTCGAGCAGGATCACGGGGGTGTCCTGCGCCAGAGCGCGTGCGATCAGGATGCGCTGGCATTCGCCGTCGGACATGCGATCCATGGTCTTGCGGGCGAACGACGACATGCCCACCAGCGAGAGCGAGCGTGACACGATGTCGCGGTCGGCCTGCTGCATGCGCCCGATCCAGTTGGTGTAGGGCGCGCGGCCCAGGGCGACGACATCCTCGCAGGCTAAGTTGGCGATGCGTATCTTGTCGGTGGTGACGAAGCTGACGGTGGAGGCGCGTTGCAGCGCGGTGAGTGCGGCGAGGGGCTTGCCGCAGAGCCGGATCTCGCCGGTGGCCGTGCCCAGCCCGGCGATCGCCCGCAGCAGGGTGCTTTTGCCCGTCCCGTTGCGGCCTATGAGCGCCGTGATCGACCCTTGCGGGAGCACGGCGTCGGCGTCGCGTAACAGGACGCGGCGGCCGTAGGCGAGGGTGAGGCCGTGCAGCGAGATGCCCGGTGTCCCGGGTGCGGGGCCTGTGTGCAGTCGGGGGGTATGGAGGGTGTCGGCTGCCATCTTAGAAGAGGTTACGGTTGCGGACGACGACGATGATGACCACCGGGATGCCCATCAGGGCCGTGACGGTGTTGATCGGCAGCGCCAGGGTTTTCGAAATGAGGTCGCAGACCAGCAGCAGGGCGGCGCCCGCGAGCATCGACCCCGGCATGAGGATGCGGTGGTCGGCACTGGCGAAGAGCATGCGTGCCAGGTGCGGGACGGCCAGCCCGATGAAGCCCACGGGGCCGCAGAAGGCGGTGACGGTACCGGCCAGCAGTACGGTGGAGAGGAACAGCAGCGTACGGGTGCGTTGCACGTTGAGCCCCATCGTGCGGGCATAGTTTTCGCCCAGCAGCAGCAGGTTGAGCGGCTTGATGGCGGCGATGCTGAGCACGAGCCCCGCGGCGATGACCGGGAGCATCAGGGCGAGGTTGCCGCCCGTGACGTCGCCCAGCGACCCCATCGTCCAGATGACGAACGATTTGAGCGCCGCCTCGCTCGACAGGTATTGGAGTATCTCGACTACGGAACTGATGCCCGAGCCGAACATCATGCCCAGGATGAGGATGACCATGATGTCCTTGATGCGGCGGCTGACCGCCATCACGACCAGCAGCACGAGTGCCGCGCCGAGCCATGCCGCGCCGGCGATGCCGAGCGACTGCACGAACGAGTGCGCCGAGACGCCCAGCAGGGGAGCCCCCAGCAGGAACAGCGCTACGCCTAGCCCGGCGCCCGAGCTGATGCCCAGCACATAGGGCCCGGCCAGCGGGTTGCGGAAAAGGGTCTGCATCTGCAGGCCGCTGGCGGCGAGCGCCGCGCCGGCCAGAAGTGCCGTGACGGCTTTGAGCAGCCGTATCCGCAGGATGATGTCCCGTATGGCGGGGTCGCAGTCGCCGCCCGTGAGTGCCGCCCAGATGTCGGCGGGTGCCACGGCGACCGAGCCGACCAGGAGGTCGGCCGTGAAGAGCACCACGGTCAGCAGCGCAAGCGCCGTGAAGAGGAATGTGGTTCTGCCGGGGGCCATTTAGCGGTACTGGAATTTGAAGGAGGTTTCGTAACGTACGTCGACGGGGACGCCGTTGGCCGTGCCGGGCGTCCACCTGGGGGATTTCTTCAGGGTCTCGATGGTCTTTTCCCGGCAGACGTCGTTGTGGGCGCGGAGGATCTCGATGTCGCGCAGTTTGCCCTTCTTGTCGACCGTGAAGGCGACCCGCACGGTGCCGGAGGCGGCACGCTGGTATTCGCCGCTCTTGTAGCGGATATTCCGGAAGAACCACGGGTAGAGCCGCGAGGCGTATTCTCCCTGGAAGAGCGGATAGACGATCTGCACGTTGAGTTTATTCCCCTGTGCGTCGACCGCATGGCATTTGATCGGACGAAGGTGCCGGAAGTTGACGGGCAGCAGGTAGCGAATTTCGACCGGCTCGCCGTCGACCAGGCCGGGCGACCAGGCCGGGGCTTCCATGACTATGCTGCGGACTTTGCGCAGCGCCCGGGGATCGCAGGCCGAGACGCTTTCGCAGCCGGTGATGCGCCCGTCCCTGCCGATGGTGACCACGGCGTTGACGACCTCGCTGCGGAGCTGGGCGTACTCGTTGTCCGACACGAAGGGCAGGCGGCTGCACACCCAGCGGACGAAATATTCGAAGTCCTGGTTGTAGAACTGGGGGATTTTCACCCGTGTGCCGAGGCGGTTGCCCAGGGTGTCGATGGCGAAGACTTCATAGCCCTGCCGCACCATGGCGATGCCGTCGTTGAAAGGATAGGCCTTGGTATACCGGCAGGGGATGACCTCGGCGCCGTTGCGGTCGGCGAAGCCGTAGAGCGAACCCTGCTTGATGACAGCGTGGCCGTCCGAGAAGTAGCGGAACCACGGTTCCGCGCCCGAGGCCGCCGTTTGCAGCCAGAGCAGGGCCGAGAGGAGTATTGCGAGCCGCTTCATTATTCGAGCCGTTTATAATAGTAGAGTTCCGCGGTGTCGGCCGCCTGGGGGTTGAAGACGGTGCACAGGTCGCGCAGCACCAGGTCGGGGCGTATGACGCCCGACTCCCAGAAATCGGAGCCTCCGGCAGGGGTCTGGCGGCGGTTGTTGTTGAAGACCTGTCGGTTGCTAACGGCGGGGACGTCCGCGAATTTGGGGTTTTGAGCCGTGAGTTCGGCCAGGGTGTTGCACGGGCCGACGTTGATCCACGTGTCGGCGGACGAAGCCAGCAGGTAGGCCTCCTCAAGGTCGACGGCGACCGAGGTGTCCGAGGCGTTTTTCGTGTAGACGTATTCGCCGCCGGCGTCTTCGATCAGGCGCACCATGAAACTCCGCGACGAGGGCATGAACCAGGTGTCGCGGTAGGGCGTGTTGAGCATCACTTTGGGGCGGGAACCGCCGGCTGCCCCGGCGATTCGGGCCTTGAGCGCGTTGTAGCGTGCGGCGATCCCGCGGAAAGTCTCGGCACCCTTATCGCGGACGTTGCACAGCTCGGCGGCCACCATCAGCCATTCGGCCTTGCCCAGAGGCGATTCTTCCATATAGTCCCCGATATATATATAAGGAATGCCCAGTTCGCGGAGTTTGCCCGTGACGACGGTGTTTTCGCCCGTCACGCCGTAGAGCAGGACGAGGTCGGGCCGCATGGAGGCCAGCAGTTCGAAGTTGAGGTTGGTGTCGTATCCCACGTCGCGCACTTCGCCGCAGTAGCGGTGTTCGTTGACGTAGGTGTTGCTGATGTAGTCGATGCCCGAAACACCGGAGATGCGCCGCACCTCGCCCAGGGCGTCGAACATGGCCACGTGGCTCGAAGACATGCAGACGACGTGCCGCACGGGGGCTTTCACGACCTGGGCGTCGAGGCCCGCCGGGGCTTTGGCCCCCTCGCGCAGGATGAGCAGGTGCTGCTCGACGTTGCCGGCCCCCTGCCAGGGGTTGCGGACGGTGACCAGGGTCGCGGCATCCTTGTCCCGGCCGCGGATGTCGAATCCCGAAGCATACTCGGGCGTGTAGATTTCGACTGTGAAGTCTGCGGCGGAGCGTGTCGCGGAGCCTCCGCAGCCGCTGGCCAGGAGCCCGGTGAGTACCGCTATGAGAAGTGCGAATCGTTTCATTGAGGACAAAATTAGAAAAAAATCTTGCAGAAATGTGACGATTTGTGAAAAATACACTATATTTGCACTCCGAAACGCTACGGGGTGTAGCTCAGCCCGGTTAGAGTACG